>Ga0209443_1000289_pt1 | contig 33978 bp, 45 predicted proteins | sample LauGreBMM110DCMD_2_FD_187571 | JGI IMG/M metagenome (GOLD analysis project Ga0209443, IMG submission 187571) | Freshwater lake microbial communities from Lake Michigan, USA - Su13.BD.MM110.DCMD (SPAdes) (version 2) | ecosystem: Environmental > Aquatic > Freshwater > Lake | place: Lake Michigan... | reverse complement strand
TTTATTTTATTAATTTATTTTTAAATATATTTTTTAATTTATTTAATCTTTTTAATAATATATTTAATAATTAATTAATCTTTTTAATATTTTAATATTATTAATTAATCATTAATTAATCTTTTTAATATTTTAATATTATTAATTAATCATTAATTAATCTTTTTAATATTTTCATTTAAACACATTTTTTGTAGTATATGTACAAATGTCAGAAAAGTATTTGATGACGATTAACAATAAGAGAATTCATGATTATTACAAGAAAAACCCCTCTGTAGATTTTGAATCAATGAACCTTGTTCTTTTAGATTTTATGGATAAAATCAACAATGATATGAGCAAAGTATTACAAAATACTTTACAAGGACAATTGCTACAAGAAGTAAAAGAGATCAAATGTCAACTTTCTGTTTTTCAAGAAACCATGTTTGGTAAGGTTTCAGAAACAAATAAATCTTTTTTAGAAACATTAAAACTACTATTGTCCATGAATAGTTCAGATCATTCTGAAAAAATTATTCAACTCTTACAAAAACATAGTGAAACTTTTGTAGATAAAATTACTACTTTACTTCCAAAAACTCAAGAAGAAACACAAAAAAAAATACAAGATCAGTTGTCATTACTTCAAAAAACAATACAATGTGATTTTCAACAATTTATTATTCAACATAAACCAGAATCAAATGTATCAGATTTTATTTCTTCGTTTGATACAAAGCTTTCTATGTTACAACAGCCTATTTTTCAAATGATTCAATCTAACCAAGAACAAGTATCTACAAAATTATCTTCTGTGAAAGATGATCTTCTTGTTAGTAAAACAACAAACGAACGTTTATATACAGAAATGAGTGAATTTTTACATAAATATAAAGCATCTTCTCAATTTAAAGGTCAGTATTCGGAGCATATGTTAGAAACTATTCTTACGGATATGTTTCCTACGGCAAGTATTGAAAACACCACTTCTCAAACAGCAAGTGGTGATTTTATGATTCATCGAGATGGATATCAAAATATTTTGATTGAAAATAAAAACTATGAACGAAATGTAGATTTGGATGAAATTAAAAAGTTTTTACGAGATGTAACACATAAAGAATGTAGTGGAATCATGATGTCTCAACTTTCAGGAATTGTTTCCAAACCAAACTTTTTTATAGAAATTCATAATGGAAAAGTTCTTGTTTATTTACATAAAGTATTTTTTTCAAAAGATCAAATAAAAATGGCCATTGATATTATTGATCATCTTTCTTCAAGATTAGCTACAATTGTATCTGATGAAAAAGAACACGGGTTTAATATTAGTAAAGATGTGTTGGATAAAATTAATGAAGAAGTACAATTGTTTGTTAAAAATAAAGAATTAATTTTATCAACTATTAAAGAATCATCGCGCAAATTGTTGACTCAAGTAGAAGAATTACAATTACCATCACTTACTCTTTATTTAAATGATAAATACGCATCAATTCAAAATCAATCTTTTTTATGTGAAGTATGTAATCACTCATTTCCAACTAAAAAAGGATTAGCTATGCATAAAAAAGTTCATAAATAAAAAACATAAATTTTATTTTTAAAATAGTTTTTACAAAATAATTTGGTACGTTTATACCAAATTATTTAAAAGTATGTTTCAATTAAAATATTTACATGAAAAAAAATCAAGTGGTTACATAAATTTTTGTAAATAAAACTCTGTATTAAACATAGTTTAGGAAATAATTAAATTATATTTATACTATATGGTTGATGTTCCTCCTGGTCGTCCTTCTCCCCTTGTCAGTTCTGATATGTATCGAAACATAGCCACTTATAGAGGTATTGGTACGGATGCTGGTAGCAGAGACATAAAAAAAAGATTTATACAAGAAATATTAAATGGAGGGCGTACAGGAAATGAAATATTAGGTAGAATCTCTTTTGGTGATGATGTTCTTTTTAATGAGATTAGAGATTTTATACTTCAGATAAACCCTGGTTATGAAGTATATCCTGCTCGGGTAGTACCTCCACCACAAGTTTTTGAAATTGGCGGACGCAGACGCCAATCCCGCAAACGCAAGTCCAGTAAAGGCAAAATGCGTAGACGTAGACAAACTCGGCGTTAAAATATATTTTTGTAATTTTTTTTTGAATTATTTTTTAAACATAAAACCATAATTCCATTTTGAAATTTATTATCTGTATTATATGAAAACTAGAAAACGAGGAGGTTCTCTTTCTTTAGCTTATTACAAATATAAATTAGAAGGAAAGGTAGATTATGGAAGTGGATTTTATTGTGAACGGGTAGAATTTTTAAAATTAAATACTCATACATTTTTAGTTTTACATGGAAATGATGGTGTTCCTAACGACACCATAATTGACGGAATTAAATGTTGTGATGATCCTACCAATAACCTTACTTATTATTATTTAATGACACAAAACATGCTTTCACATAAGCCTATGTGTGAGGATGATTTGTTTCTATGTAAAAGAACAAGAGTTAGATTTAGAAATAAACCATTTTCTTCTGTCTATGTTGAACATGCTTATAATTCACCTACTGCAAAAACATGTATTGCTGTATGTATCAATGATACAAAAAAAGAAGCAGAAATATTAAACATTCGTGTAAATGAAAAACGATGTTTTATTTCAAATATGGATTCTACCATGACCCTTATTATGAATTTATTACAACATGTTGAATTTAAAGGAAAAGTAATTTTATCTGATCATGCTACTAAAAATGGAATGTCGGTTGCTATTCATGTAATGAAACATAAACCATATTTTAGTAAATACCAAGATTATGGTTTTGAAATACAAGAACAAAATATTCCTCAGTTAAAAGAAATTAAAAAAAAAATACATGATATGTCGGTTGAAGATGCAAATGAACAATTCCAAGAGGAAGTTGGAGATTTACTTGAATCTATGTACCTTATACTTTAAAAAAGTTTATAAAATTTATGTTTTTTATTTTCAAAATAGTTTTTGAGAAATAAATTGTTTGTATATTTACATCAAATCGTTTCAAGTTTTATTTGTAGTATTTACAAATAAAACAATATTTAAAAATGTTGAATAAATTTAAATTTTTAATAATTAAATGTTCTTGTTAATAGTTTACATAAATATTTTGTAAATTTTAAAGAATATTTTTTTTAAAATAGTTTTGTCAATTTTATTTGTAGTGTTTTTACAAATAAAAATTATTTACATTTCAATTAAATATTTAATTTTTTGTTATTTAAAATATTTATTTACATCATGGGAAAATCTAGAATGATGGGTGCCGGTTTAGGAAGTTCTTCTTTGTACAATACAAACACTAATGTAAATACTTCTGGTGGAAGTAAAAAACAAGGGTTAGCTTATAAAACTGGCGTCCAACAAATTAATAATCGTAATATTAAATCATACGCTCAAGGAAATAACAGAAATATTGTATTTTATATGAATCAAGTAGGAGGAGTTTCACCTTCATTAAGAAATATTCAAGTAGGAGGCGTTCATCATATTCCATTTCATCAAGCTACACTCTCTGATATTTTAAGTGCTTCTAAAGCAACATTAAATTTATGGACATCAGAATTATCTTCAACACAACGTGTTCGTAAATTTATATTAAAAAAATATACAGGATCGTTTGAACATGGTACATTTAGGGCATTTATAATAAAGTATTTACCTCGGCTTAAAGTATTAATTGGTTCTGGTGGAAGAAATTCTCTTGGTGCTACTGAAAATACCGAAGACACTATGGATCCGTCTATGTCACTTACTTATGGTGGTGTTACATGGAATGGCTATTCTCAATCTGGAGGATCACGATTATATTTATCAAATACAAATACACTTTTAACATCACAAAATCCAAATTTAGTTACAAGAACAACAAATTATGTCAATATTGATTGTACAAAAAATGTAACTATTAGTGCTGATGTAAATATTAGCACAATTAAAGCAGGCTCTATATTTACTTTTTATTTAGTTCCTATGTTGAAAGCGTCAAATGATACAACTGGTTATCGTTATAATGGATTAAATTCTAGTAATTGTCCTGTTAATACTAATTTGTCAGCTGGTTTGGCAAGTTTAGGCGGCGTTAATGATGCTGAATGGGGACTTGGATATCGTGATGCTCAAAGTGTTTCAACAACAACAAATGGGTTTACTACTGCTGACGCATGTATAGAACTTGATTTATTTGAAATGTCTTTATGTAATGTACAAACTACTATACACGCATATGTAGAAGAATTTGATAAATCTAATCCTTTTTCTTATACTCCAGCTGTACCTGCTAACAGAATTATTGATAGAAAGGGAACTTATGAAAACGCTTGGAAAAATAAAGGCGGTTACCTTGAAACAGGTCATTATAGTCAAAGTGATGCTAATTTTGACAAGACTTCTACAAATCCTCCGTTTGGACCAGGAGCATCATTTCAAATAAATACACTTGAAACATTTAATATAAGTTCATCTATAGTAGTCAGTAATTATACTGGTAATACTGGTACTACTCTTACGTTAACAACTACAATTACACAAGGTAGTAACACAATTACATTACAGCCAACCAGTCCACCTTGGATGTATTTTTCACAAACTGGGTCGGGTTTAGATTCAACATTAGCAGAAATGCAGTTAGTTTCTGCCTTATGGGTTCCAACTAGTTCAAGTGGTCAAACAACATGGCTTGATGGAATTGATTATATTAACCCAATTGATCCTGATTATGAGGATAGTGCGCTCAATAATTATCTTTATATTAAATCATTTGCTCAAAATCAAATTGTTCAAAATGTTGATGCAGTAAATCAACCTGGTGTAACATACGGCGGTGGTGATACTGGTGCTAATATGTTGACAGGTGTTAACTTTGATTCACTTAGTTCACCAAGTGATATATCGTATTCTTATGCTGATAATATGGGATCTAGTAATTATACGGGCGGCAATGAGCCAAGTCAAACAAATGGTCCTATTTTTGCTAGATACAATAATGTAAATATTAAAACGGAAGAAACTATATCATATAACAATATATGTTGGTCGTTTGATTTTTATTTTAGAGGAATAACTAACAATAATAATAGTTTGAATAATTGGCATGGATTTTATGGAAATTCATGTTGTATAGCGTATGATGATAATTCATCACTTAAATTTATGTCAGATGCGTTTACAACTACTTTAACAGATCCAGCACTTTATTTTTCCAACGTATCTACACCATTAAATTATCTAGGCGGCACACCAAAATATTTTGCAACACTTACAGGTTTAGGTCAAACTGATTATGCTCAAACTAAAGGTGTATCTACTAACTCTTACGGATATAGTTTATTGGATCAAGATACCTCTTATAATCCAATTGTTCCAATCCCATCTGGAATGGTTACCGCACTTCAAACATTTAATAAATACGGAATTCAATATATATCAACACCAAACCTTATAACATTCAGTACATTTTAAATTTTTTTAAAAAATAGTTTTTACAAAATAATTTGGTACGTTTATACCAAATTATTTAAAAATATTGTTTCAATCATATTAAAATAAAAATTTATATTATGGGAAAATCAAGAATGATGGGTGCCGGTTTAGGAAGTTCTTCTTTGTACAATACAAACACTAATGTAAATACTTCTGGTGGAAGTAAAAAACAAGGGTTAGCATACGAAACCGGTATCCAACAAGTTAATAATCGTGATATTAAATCACGCGCTCAAGGAAATAGTAGAGGTGTTGTTTTTTACATGAATCAAGTAGGAGGTGTTTCACCTTCATTAAGAAATATTCAAATAGGAGGCGTTCATTATCAATATAAACCTTATCAACCTTTTTCGTTTTTGAGTCAAGGAATATATCCCCAATCATTAACTTTTAATGATTTCAAAACAATTTTAGATTCTATGTTTATATCAAAAGGGAAAACACCTCTTACTACTAGTAAAACGTTGAGCTATTTTAATTTATTACTTATTAAATTATCTGGTGTTAATAATACGATTCCAACATCAAGTTTAGCGACTTATTCATCATCAAGTGGTTGTAATTGTAATATAGGGTGCTCGTGCAATATAGACCAGCACGCGGGTGGGAAAAAGGCATATAGTTGCAGTTGTTAATGTGGCAGTTGTATTTTTACAAAATAATTTGGTGCTTTTATACCAAATTATTTAAAAACATATTAATTTTATTATTTGTATGAATATATTGTGTTTATCATCTTTACTTTTTATAACAAACTCTATATCTGTATTTTGGAATAAATACTATACATATTCTTTTTTATTTGGTAGTCTTACACTAACATCCATTGCACATCATATAAATTATACTATATACACATAAAGCGTGAACACCTAAAAAATGTTAAAATTTATTGTGTTTAGTACATGGTAAAATCTAAACGCAAAATGTCCAAGGGATACAATTCCCAATGTTTTATGATACGGATCTTTGTTTGTCATTAATTTGGGTTATTTTCAACGCTCATATATACGTACAATATGTATTTATATTAAAAAATTTATAAATTTTATATGTTTTTACAAATAAAATTTATTTTACAATATTCCAAATAATATGTTCATTGGTAACAAAATTATATCCATGTTTCATAGGTAATGTGGTTTGTCTGTTAGTTGCTTGATGAAGATCATGACAAAAGGATTGTCCTCTTTCATTTCTGGATGAATAATATACATCAAATTTTACGTTATCGCATTCATCATACAAATGAGTAACTACAATTTTATCAAGTGTACCTAAATTATATTGTTCAAGAACTGCTTGTACAAATGATTCATCCGCACCATCAGGATCAACAAATGAAAATGAAAACGCCATTTTTAAATTGTGTAATGTATAAAAATTGTTTCAATTTTAAATTTAAATTTGAATTTTAAAAATATTATTATACATAAATGAATTTACATTTAATAACAAATAAAAATAATATTTCGTTTTGTTTTGTTATTTCATCTTTCAATAATAGCGCAAATATTGAAAAAAATTTAAATAGTGTAATTTTTCAAAGTTATAAAAATTGGAGAGTTATTTATACAAATGATTGTTCTACAGATACAACACATACATTATTTTACAACATTATTAAAAAAAATAATGTAGAGCATAAATTTACTTACATTTTAAATAATAAAAAATATGGACAAATGCATAATAAATATTACATGTATAAACAGGTTCATGATTTAGAAATTTTATGTATATTAGATGGCGATGACTGGTTATTACATAACAATGTGTTACAAATTCTTAAACAACATTATAGTGAAACTAATACTAAACTATGTACATCTAATTACAGAGTTTTTTTTAACAATAAAATCATTGAATATATTCCACATACTTATTTTTATTCTGATAATGATATACAAGAAAAAAACATACGTTATTGTGCAAAATGGTATTTTAAACATTTAAAAACAGGATACGGAATTTTATTTAAATCTATACCAAAATCATATTTACAAATTAATCATGAATGGTTAACTATATGTACCGATTGTGCAGAAATGTATTCAGCATCTGAATTTAGTAATGGTAAAATTACACAAATAAATGAACCTTTATATGTCTACAACAAAGACAATTCTATGTTATACAATACTTCGTATTATGTTGATAATACACAACATAAACTTATATTAAAAATTTTAAAAAGTTTACCCATATGTAATTATATATGGCCATTTACATACATTATTAATTTATCCAAAGATGTTTGTAAAAAACAAAAGATGATCAATCAATTAATATATATGCAAAATCCAACCTATGAATTTGTAGAAGCAACAGATGGTGAACTTTTAGAATCTAACCTATATAATGATTATTTACAAAATTTTACAGAATATTTAAAACATATTCCAAGAACAAAACTTTATTATAATATTTACAAACACCACATTACCAAAAAATCATTGGGGTTGTTACATAGTGTATTTGATGTGTTAGAAAAGTTTATAAAAACAAATTTAACCCATATTGTCTTGTTTGAAGACGATGTATATTCACATAAAGAAATAAATTATTATTATTTTTTACATGAAAAATTTTTAAAAAATAAAGATATTATTTATCTAGGATGTCATCATAATAAACAAAAAATATATAAAAATGTAAATGACACAGATGTTTTTATTAATGTAAAAGACCTACCTTATTTAATATATGGTACATATTCAATTATTATAAGTAAACCCATTGCTCAATTTATAGTATCTTTTGGATTAGAAAAAATTGTAAAATTAAATTTATCATGGGATTTATTTTTGAATTATATTAGAGAAACATATCAATATACATTTTATTTGTATTTTAAACAATTATTTATTCCTGATGTATTTAATGATGGTATTAATGGAATAAGAACCATGTCATTTTATGAAGAAAGAAATATAAAGATGAATGATTATTTTGTATACTATTCATCAATTGGTTGAAGAACAGACTTTTCTTGTCGAATAAAAAGATTATGTTCTGTCCTTATATAAGGTACAACATAGGGCACGGAAACAAATTTTTCATTTAAATTTTGTACATAAATTTGACAATTTGTAAATACATTTCCATTGTAAGTACCAATGAAAAATATTTCTGTTTGAACTAAATATTTTTTACCAGGTACAAGATCATCGCATTCTGTATAAGTTACGCCGTCAATGACAATATCTACAAAACGCATGTTTAATACATATATAATTTTTTATTTTCAATTTTTAAAAAAAAATATATTTTTTAAATTTATAATTTATTTCATTTTTTCACCATTCATTTTATATTTAACATTGGTAAATGTAAATGTTTCATCGTATTCGTGGACAGCACTATTATACGTAATTCCAATTTGTTTGAATTGTTCATTGCAATAGGCACGAACTTGATGTAAATTATGTAACGTTTTGTCAAGATGATCTTTAAACATGGCTGGAATGGTTGGATCATCAACAATAATTCGTTCCCATTCTGCGTCAGGCAGCACGGGTGTTCTTTCTGTAATCGCAATAAATGCTTCAATTCCACTAATGCCAAGTAATTCTAATACTTGCTGAATGTCCATTGTTTTTTGATGATTGTATTCTAATTTATAAATGGTATTTGAAAATTCATCATAATTTATTTCTTTCAACATGTATTTGACGCGCATGTTTTTAAGTATGTCACTATGATCGCGAACGCGTGCTCGATACGTTGTTGTCACATATTGAACAAGTTCTGAAATTCGTCGATGTAGACGCACTAGGTAACCTCTTACGTCAGCCAAATAAACGTGATCTTTAAAATGTTCAAGTGCTCTTGTTAATCCACGAGTAGATGGCACGCCTCCACATTGAACATCCCCCACATTTCTAAATTGTACACCCTTTTGACGCATCAGTTCATAATAGTGAGGATTGTGAATATTTTGTTCAATTTGTCGTGTTTTCCAACTAAATGCCGTGTTACAATGCGTACCATTGTGAATGGCAGTACAATACATTTGGTCACAACCATCAATTTTATAAATACGAGTTCCACATGTAGGACATGCCTTTGTTTCTTTTTTAATGGTTTCAGCACTAAGCCGATCGTGTTCATTACACACATGATCGTCTAGTTTTAATGTTAAACATTCAGAACAGATTGATTTTTTACACGTACCGCAATTGTATTGCGTAGATAAAAATCCACGACATTGATCAAGCGGGCATGGCATGATAAACTTTTTTTGTGAATCAATGGTAATAGATGAATTAGAAACAAGTTCATTGCGAAGCACTTCGGGAACATCTTCACCTCTAAGTTTATATCCATTAGCGCGAACTGCTTGTTCAAGTTTTCTAGCACGTTTGTAAATGGTTTTTAATTCTAATTTATAGTAATTAATTTCTCTTATAATGTCTCGTCGTTGTATTTCAACTTCTACAAAGGGTTGTGTTTCTGGCATAAGACCAATTTGTTTACCTGTAAAAATACTAGTCAATGAAGTTTTATAAGAATCGTTCATCCATGACCGGTTCAAATTTCTAACCATAAAATTATAAGATAGTCTAACTTTACAATTCATACAATGAGGTAGACTGGTAGATTGTTGTAAATAAGTACGAGTACATTCTTTACAACATACAAAATCACATGCCCCACATTTAATACTTGACCGATTTCCTTTGTTAAATTTGTTGGCGCAAATGTTGCAATCCATTTTATAGTTTCACATTATATTATTAAATCAATTTTTTTATATTTTTGTAACAAAAATATAAAATAATGTGCTTAAAAGAAGAATATTCATGTATTTTATGGATTTAGATGTAGATCATTATTCGATAGATGAATTAACTACATTGTTAAATTTAGATACCGAATTAGATAGACATAATATTATTCAAACATGCGAAAATGAAATGGAAAAATATTCAACCAAGCCAGAAATTGTAGATTTTTATAAAAATGTTCAAAAAAAATTATTGGAGACTCTTCCAAGTGAAAATGTGGGACGAACATTCATTACAGAAGTCAAACGAGGAACAATTAATCCTGATATTAAAAATACAATTACACGTATTATTAATATTGATTCTTCGTCAAGATTAGTAAGCGATATTATAAATAATTCAACTGATAATTTTGTATGTGAATTGTCGGATACGTTATTAAATGTAACTTCCATGTCACTATTGTCGATTGAAATACCAATGGGGTGGTACACATTTTCACAAGCTAAAGGAACAGCTACATTTATTATATCAATGAATTATGCAGTTTCAACCACATCTACTTCATATAAATCAATACCTATTACTATTCCTGATGGAAATTATACACTTATACCATTATTAGAAACAATAAAAAATTTAGTTAACACATCAACGAGTACGTCGTATCCAACTATTATAAATACTGCTTTAGTTGATTTCGGTTATACATATGACAATGTAAATGGACGTGTTACATTTTTTACAAATTCAGATACTATTTTTACACTTATATGGTATGATAGACATTTCCTATATCCGGAATTAGTTAATTCAACATTAAATAATAGTGTTGGTAAACTATTAGGGTTTATACTACCTCTTGTAACATCTACATTAAATGCAGCTGGTATATATCAAGTAACCGCTTCAAGTTTGGTAGATATATCGGGGACAAAATATATTATGTTGTCCATCCATGATTATTTACAAAATCGTATCAATACAAATATTACAGGATTAAATATTCTTCCAAGAATAAAAAATAAAAATCCTTCTTACTATTCACCCGATATGACACAATATAAAACGGGACCCACAAATAATTCAGTTATACCAACCACATTTATGAGTCAATCAAAACAAACAACAATTAATTCTATAAATCAATTTGTAATAAATGCAAAAATATCGGCATGTGACAATTATAAAATGTTTGCAAAAATACCAGTTAAACGTGTAGATTGGTGTAAAGTAAATACAGGTACGGATTTAGATGGTAATACAACTTATACACAAGGTACACCTGATATGGGCCCTGTTAAATTAATGGTTGACATGTCAGGTCCATTACAATTGAATATCCGTGAATATTTTGGTCCAGTTAATTTATCCATGTTTGAATTTAAATTGTATGACGATAAAGGAAATTTATTAGGATTAAATGGATTAGATTGGAGTTGTTCATTATTAATAAAATCAGTTTATCAGTATTAACATGAATTGTTTGGTTTTAATTTATTTAATTGTAAACAAGCAGATTGGAGAGACATATTGTATAAATCGTAAGTTGCCGTATCCACGTTTTTAGTATAGGGAGCACATGATCCATTTTCATAAACACTATTGTCTTGTACAAGAGGACATTTCAAATTTTGCATACGTGTATAGGCAGAAGCATCTTTATCTGTTTTATAAACATTGGAATTGGCGCCATGTAATATTCCAGTATAAGCAGATTCAATATATCCGTTCATGTTCATGGTTGTTCTTTTAACAAGTGTTTGTACAGTTAAATCTTGGGAACGATGAATGTTGAGTGGATAGGAAGATCCGCATTTTCGTGCCCTCCATCCACTAACTCTGCAACGCGACCCTTCACCATGACCCATGGGAGCTTCACCACGAAAAGGTGTTCGGGTAACGGATCGTCCCATGGACATGGGCAATTGACGATGAACACCTTGAATAGAAAATTGTCCCTTGTTATTTACGTGTGATTTTCCATACATGGTATATGATTTTTTTTTGAGTGTTGCTAAAGACATTTATATACCTTATTTATAAAAAAAATTGAAATAAGAGATTTAAATATATAAAGTATACTAAGAAAACATGGCGTACCAGATTCGTCAGCGCCGTGTTCAGTCCGTTCAGTCGGTTGATTTCCCTCCGCTGTGTGCTTCGGTAGCACCCAAGTCAACGCTTGATTATTCGGCGTTGTCGTTTGAAGAGGATGTGCCAATCATTGCTACGCCTACGATGGAGCACGGCTGGGCGCGTTTATATTTTGAAAGCGGTCGTGTCATGATGGAAACGGAATACGTTCATCCGGAACCTTCATTGAATGTGCTTGCTGGAAAGGCCATTTTGAAGATGAAAGCAAGGTGGATTAAGTATTACACCGATCGCGATTTGGAACCTTACGATTACGATTACATTCCTCCAGAATCGGATAATTATTATGATTCAGATTCGTCATCATCGTGGTCGGCCGAAGATCCAGAAGAGTTTAGTGATTAATTAACAAAATAAAAAATATATAAAACTTTTTTTTACATTAAATGTCGTCAAAATTAAACGTATCGTTTAGCACAACGGATTCCTTTTTAATGGTATCAATGTCTGGAATAGGTTCTTGTTCTTGTTCTACACCAAACACGGACCAATTTTCATTCGTCATTTTAAGATCGTGAATTTCTTTATCATTGTAAATTTCTAGTAAAGAACATTTAGGATTTGTTTCATAAGTATGAATACCAACTAAAATCCATGAATCTACGTGAACAAATTCCTTTTTTTTTCCAGTAAATTTACCGCGTATTTTACAATGACGAGTTACGCCATCTAAACATTTTACTTTAAGTTGATTGTTGCCCAAAACTTTTTCTACTACAGCGTAGATTTCATCATCTTCACGATTTGCTAAACGAGGCATATTTTAAAAATAAAAAACTATAGGAATAAATCAATTTTTTAAATATTGTAGTATACTATGCCGAATCCTTGGTTTCAACATGTTCAAAAATTTCGTGAAAAAAATCCCAGCCTTTCGCCCCAACAAATGTTAAAACAGGCGCGTAAAACGTACAAAAAGAAATCGAGCAAAGGCGGTGATCCCACCTCGTACCAAGGTTCAGGCCTTGCTTCAACGGCTGCAAAGTTTGGTGGTAATCCCGTGTCGTACCAAGGTTCAGGCCTTGCTTCAACGGCTGCAAAGTTTGGTGGTCGCAAATCTCGTAAAATTCGTAAATTGCGTCGTAAAAGTTTAAAAAAAATGATTTAATAAATTTATATTTATAAATATAAAAATGGATGTTTACCTTGCGCAACTTTCTCCAAAAGAAAAAGTTGCCCTTGAAATTGTACGTAAATCATTAGGATCATCATTTAATTTAGAACAAAGTATTGGATATTTAAAATTTAAAAAAAAGAACATTCTTCCGAAGTAAAATATATACCTTTTGTTCCTCCGGTCATCATTGGTTTATCTTTAGAATCGTCAGTTGAATCGGGTGAATCACCAGATATAATGTCCTTTTCAAGTTTTTTATTGTAAGAAGTAAAAATATTTTTAACTTCTGGTACTATTTCCATCACAGCGGCATAAGGAGAAAAATTAGCTAAATCTATAAAATCAAATTCAGGGTTCATTAAAAAATGTACAATTCCTTCACTAATATTATTAGTAGTCAAACTTATATTTTTTGATTTTTTAGGTTTATCTGATTTATCTGGACTAGAACCAGATGTATCTGGACTGGAATCAGATGTATCTAGACTGGAATCAGATGTATCTGGACTAGAACCAGATGTATCTGGACTAGAACCAGATGTATCTGGACTAGAACCAGATGTATCTGGACTGGAATCAGATGTATCTAGACTGGAATCATCTGGTTTAACATCTGGTTTAACATCTGGTTTAACATCTGGTTTATCAGCTGGTTTAACATCTGGTTTATCAGCTGGTTTATCATCTGGTTTATCATCTGGTTTATCAGCTGGTTTAACATCTGGTTTATCATTTAGACCCTTAGCGACCAGCCTGTTGTAGTAGTCACTGAACACAGACTCAAAATCATCAGCTTTATCAGTTTGTTTGGAATCAACATCCGGGTTAGATTTAGAATCAACTTCAGCCATTCTTAGTTTTATACTCTAAAAAATTTATAGTCTTAAACGGCATTTTATTTTTAGTCAATTCTAATTTTCCCATATATTTATAATGATTGGATCTTTCTCTTACTAATTTGGGTTTAACTCGGTTATGTATGTTGTAAGATTTAAATTGTACATACGGACCATTTACCATAGTTTCATTTTCTTGTAATGATTTAATTAATTCTTTGTACATGTTTACATAAATGTCTTTGCAATCATATAAAATTACATATTTACGCGCAACGGCTTCTAAAAAACGATACATGATTGGTCTATCCGACCAATACAAAAAAAAGTTTTCTTCTTTATTATATTTCATAATCACTTTTCCATCAGGCGTTATTTCTTCTACTTGTTCTTGTTTTATATTTTCTTCCGTTTCTTCTAATACTTCTTTGGACGTGTTCAATGGATAATAAGATTCATACAATGGTTTAGGTGCTACAACTGGCTTTTTTTTAAAACAAGACATGATCCATTCCCAAATCCATGTAAATAATTTCATAGAACTATTTATTCATATCGTTTTAATACATTTTCAAGGTAAATGTCAGATACTCTATATTTATGAAAAGTTAATTGTGTCGGATGAAAACAAACAATAAACATATTTTTTACTTTAAAGGATGTTGTCTTTTCAACTAAATATTTGTACATATTTAGTTGAATGCTGTATTTCCAATAATTAGAAGACGGAATATGAACCAATTCTGGTAACGTAGCAAATCCATGAGTTTTAAGCATGTTGCCACAACGTTTCCAATCATACAAATCTAACGTTCCATCCTTGTTTCTACAAGCACAATCTATCGCACCAGTTATTTTTGTAGTCGTGTCAAACAATCGCCATTCCAATTCATGTACTTGTAACGGCGTTTTTATAAATTCTTTAAATTGTTGTATTTCAACACTATCTTGATCTAGTATACTTCCTTTTAAATATTGTTCAATGTAATAGTGCATTTCCGTACCCAATTTTGCGGCCAATTGTCCATCCATGTCCCACTTTTTTAAAATTTCATCATCTGTCATGTTAAAATAAACACTAGATTCCCAATTTGGAGATGCGCGCATGCCACGCAAGGCAGCCGTTGGATTAAATTTGGGAAACCAGGAAGCAAGTAATGTTGTTACTGATACAAATGGAATTCCATCCACGCTGTACGTATGCGTTGCTTCGTCACACTGAATCATTTTATACATATTTATATACTAAAATAGAATCAATTTTAACGACAACTACTACACGATTTTACACCTTTGCTCATGAATGACATTGTATTTAATTTTACAGGCGTAGGTTGAATAGGTTTAATTGGTTTGAATTGAAATTGTAACATATAATTAATTTATATATTTTTTTAAAAATAATATAATATATGGAAATATTTACCGATGAATTAATACAAGACTATAGTTCTAAATTATCTTTGGGAAATTATGTGTTAATGAATCATCGCCAATTTTATCAATGGTGGACATCGGATGTTCCCGTAGTTCCAAAATTAACACGATCAGTAAGTTATGACATTATATTAAAAACGTGTTCTGGTATTACTGAAACATATTCTAAACGGGCATTAGATGCGATTAAATCAGACCCCAACATGGATTTAATCATTGCTATCAATACATCACTTCCATCTACTACAGATGATGAAAAAATAAAAACTATTTCTGGATTTTTAGCATCTAAATATGAAGAATGTAGACAAGTAACAGGTGTTTATTCTGCGCATTTAATTTGTAAAAAACAAGGTCAAATTGATGGTAAAATATTAATGGGAGCTTATTTATATTGTATCAAAAATGGATCAGCTGTTCAAAAAGGTATTTTAGAAATTGCGGGTGGATATACAAATATATCTGCCTTTTTTTCCTATACCAAAATGGGATTCAACAAAGACCTTGATTTGTACGGAATGAATTGTTTTGCCGATGCATCTGTTCTTCCCATGTCAGTGAATGTAGATGAACTAAGCAATGATAACATTATTGGATATGTATCTGGAACAAATAAACGTAAAGCATCTGATGATACTGGGCTATTTTTGACAGGTGTTCCCAAAGATGAACGACAACACGATCTACAAATACAATTAGCAGAAATAGCTCAAGATTATTATGTACTACAATTAGTTCAAAAATATCAAGAAGAAACTTTGCTCATGTTTGAAGACACTATACATAAATATGGCGGAACAATTGAAAAGGCAATTTCTGCGTGTAAAAAAATGATGGATAAATTAAATCAACAATATCATTGTACACGCGGGTGTTGGTTGTTTAGTAGACGTGGCGGAAAACGCAAACGCAAACGTACTCGTAAACGTATTATTTAGACCTAAATTTGCGTTTACGTTTACGTGTTTTTCCTGCAAAAAATGTTTTTTTTAAAGTATACGCAGCTACTGCTACAGCCAATGCACATTTTGCTGCTCGTTGACATTTTATTTGTAATCCATATTCTTTCATTAATCGTTGATATACTAAATCATCCACTTGTTCAAAAGGTAATTGTTTTTCGTCTTCGGATAAAAATCTTCCCCAATGTTGGCGATAATTTTGTATATAATTTTTAGAATTTCTAACAATTTGTGCGAATGAATCCATTTGACTTTGTAAGGTTGTTAATTGTCTAGTTAAAAAATTTAAACGTGTAGTTAAATAAGTAATATTTTCTGGCGGTAACATATAAAGATTTAAAATGGTTTCACATAATTCTTTTAATTTAGTCATTCGTACAAGTAATTGTTCTACGTGAGGAGGATCTTCACCTCCAGTAACATCAATTGCGTCAGGTTTTATATCCGGTTTCTTGACCGGTTTGAATGGTGTATACTGATCAAATTGGCGTATACCATTTTTTATGGTCAACCCAGAGTAATAACATAACATATACAATTCGCTATATGGTTCTTGCAACGTGGTATGCCTGTCTAAAATAAATTGTGTCATATCACGATATTCTTGTTCCGTAATTCCAGTATCATTGAAATCTATTTTTCTACCTTTGAGTATTTTATTATAATTACGCAATTTCATAAAGACTTGAAACAACATGTATGTAACAAGAAATGGACCATATTCATGAGGAGCATGTTTAATAAATTTATTATCTAAATCAATCATAATAAATCCTCTCCCGTCTTCATAACAAATATTTTCAATTTTCATATCTACATTATATTTACCAAATTGAACTAAACGCGTTAAAAAATCTTTTAATTCTTTAAAAAATCTACGACCATTAAATCCTACAAACCCATCAAAAAAATTAAATACGTCAGCCGAACAATCATATTTTTCCATAATGATATATATGGTTGGAGGCACAGGTGTCCTTTTATATTTACGCAAAAAATCAGTTAATGACATTTCTTTACTTTTATCATTTTCAAATATTGATAAAATTAATGGACAAAGTCCTGAACTATTAAATTCATAATATTTTTGTATTTCTGAATAAACATCACCTGATTTGAACGTATCCTTATCAAATGAAATAATGATATAATCATTAATGCGTTTGCCACGTGGAAATGTAATTGTAAATGGACCACTCCGATCTTGAACCAATAAATTTATAATTTTATAAGCTCCTTCAGATCCATACGATGCTCCTATAGAACATTGTGTCATAATATATTTTTATAAAAAAAATAACTTGTATTATATGACAATTTACGAGTTTGTGTTGTGTTGTTTGTTGCTCATTAAAGTCATGGTGTTATTTTATTGGATAAAAAACAAAATGGATCCATCCAAACAAAGTAAAGAAAAATTAGATTATTATGAAAAAATATTTTCAATTCTCATGGCATTTTTAATGCTTTATTTATTTAATCCATTCCGACAACATCAAGTGGTAGATCGTGAAACTAAATTATTCTTGTGTGTGTTTGCAATACTTACATTGGCGCATAGTACGATTTAATTTTGATTTTGATGATTTTGTTTTTCTTCCACCTATCAACTCACTAACACGAGAAGCAGAAGGACTATCATAAGGAGCACTGGGAGAAACACCAGGAACAGGAGAACTAAGATTAGGAGCAGGAGAAAGAGCACTGGGATCAGCAGGAGAAAGAGCACTAACATCCGGAGCAGGAATAGAAGAACTAGCACTAAGATCAGGACGATCACCAAGAGCAGGAATAGAAGAACTAGCACTAAGATCAGGACTAGCAACAGGAGCAGGACTATCACCAAGAGCAGGAATAGAAGAACTAGCACTAAGATCAGGACTAGCAACAGGAGCAGGACTATCACCAAGAGCAGGAATAGAAGAACTAGCACTAAGATCAGGACGATCACCAGGAGCAGGACTATCACCAAGAGCAGGAATAGAAGAACTAGCACCAGGAGCAGGAGGACTGGCAACAGGATCAGAACTAGCACTAAGATCAGGAGGACTGGCAACAGGAGCAGGAATAGAAGAACTGACAACAGGATCAGAAGAAACACTAGCATCAAGATTAGGAGCACTAGGATCAAAAGTGGTACCAGAAGGATCACCATCGTCACCACTATCACTACTATCACTACTATCGTCACTATCAACCTGGGCAACAGGAGCACTTCTGTTTCTAGCAATAGCAGCTGCGGCAGCAGCCGAAGCAAGTGAAGCAGCGCTTGAAGCTGTATTAAATAAACTAGATGCCCCCTGTGATAAACTTTGTCCCGCATTAGTTAATGAAGCTCCTATGTCAGGTGGTGGGGGTTCATCTTTAGTTAACTCACTATTATCACATATATCGGGAAATAAATAAGTTTTTAATAAATAAGCAGCACCCCCTACACATATGCCAAATCCAGAAGCATACATAATCATTTTGGGAGATTCTGTATACATATAATTTAAACCAATATATTTTTTACTTTTTAATTTAAAAAAAAACATAAAGTAAAAAAACACACCCTGTGACCCTAACTTCACCCTACTATGTAGTTTATGCGTCTATATACTAAACCATAGTATATAGATATATGATTAAATGAGAAATGAGTAGGTAAGTGAAAAATGGGTTTGTAAGTGAAAAATGAGTTAATTGAAACAATAAACATTAAAAAATACACAAGATCAAATTAAAATAATTGTAAAAATTATTTTAAAAAGTAAAAGTATGGATTGTTGTACGTTAGAGATTCCAATTCAAAGTAGTTCGTCGTTGTATACGTTGTTTAAATCTAATGGAAATAATACAATAAATTTGGCAAATGAAGGAGTGAAACATGGAAGTTATGAACGACGCTTAGCAAAAATTCGTGTGTTTAAATTGTCATCTAAATATAAAGTTCCTCATAGTTCGTGTGTTGTTTAAATACGTTTGGTATTAAATTTTTTTCTACAAAATTTTCTTAAAGTACCTTTTGCTACTTTACATTTTTTTTTACAAAATTTAAATGTTCTTCCTTTACATACGCGACTGCGACGGCGACAATATTTGCGTTGGGATCCGTTGGCATATAAACAATTATTATCTACACATACGTTTTGCGAACGGCTTTTACAATCTGTCATATAATTAATATTTAAAAATAATTTTTAAAAATTAATTTTTTAAAAAAAGTGTATTTGTGTATATAAAATGTGTGTATCAACTTACCTCAATGCGACGATTTATGCGAAACGTTCTAGAAGAATGGCTTTGATTTCGGCGACCTTCTTTGGCTTTCCGTCGGGGCCGATGGTAGAAATGTTGTATTTTCCGCAGACTTCGGCGAGTTGTGCTTTGGTCATTTTACCAATTTGTTCGGTTGTTGGGTCAGGTTCTGCTGCTGTTTCTTCTTCTTCTTCTTCTTCTTCTTCTGCTGCTGCGCCTGATTCAGTGACTGGCTCGAATGGTGGGTTTGGGGGGGGGAAGGGCTCGGGGACGTATGGTGGCGAAGGGGGCTCTTCGTCGTCTTCTGCATCAACTGGATGAAGTGTGGGCATTGCCGGGCCGGCCATGGGTGTTGTTGTGGTGGGACGTCCGCGACGAGACTTTTTGGGCGCTTTGACGAAATTTCGTTCGTCTATAGTCCCGCCGTATTGGGCAACGGAAAATCGGACATAGTCTGCTGACCATCCGTTTTGTTCCATGACGCCGAAGAAGGGCTGGACGTTCATGTATTCCATAGCATCAGACGCCGTGCGTGTGGTAGTGGTGCCGCATGGGAGTGTACCATTTTTATCAATAATACCTGAGCACTTTTTACAATAATCGCCGTGCGAGCGAGATCCTTGACACTGGGTGTAGAGACGATGGCGACCACGGGTTATACCTGTGCACTTGTCGTGCTTTACCAATCCGCACCATGGCAGGGCGGCAAGTGGAATGGGTTCTTGCTGAACTGAAGCCCCGCCGAGAACGCGCATGGCAGTATCAAAGTCGCTAACAAGTTTTGCGTCAACAAGTCGGCGAACGGCGTCTTTGATTGCGTCGTTGAGCATGGCCTCAAGGCCCTGGAGAACATTGGTAGATGCGATGGAGTTCATGATGTTTGCTGGTGTAATGGTTAAAACTAAGTTATGATTTCAATTTATTTAATAGCCGTTGTAAATTATTAAAAAAATTACACCTTTGGACATTTAAAACGCCGACACATTATTTTTCAATTAAATAACGATTAGAAAATAAATTATTTTGTTTTATATAATCACCGTTATTTGATAATAAATATTCAACAACATAAATATATTTACCTTTATAATTATCATCATTATTCAGTCTTTCTATTAATCTACCTACAAATATAAGTGTTTCTTCAAATTCATCTGCCATAATTCCATCTATGTCAGGTTCTCCGATTGTAATTAAATAAGCAGTTTTATTTATTGACATAATTTATTATATATTATTTTTGTTTTTAAGTTTGTTTAATAATAATAATAATAGCCGTTGTAAATTATTAAAAAAATTAAAAAAAAAATTGAAAATAAAAAAAAAATAAAAATAAAAAACATGGATCGCATTATGACGATTGAAATACAGCGCGCTATTGAAAATGCGCGAAGGACTAAAAATATGACACGTGAAGAATTGGCAAATAAAGCCAAAGTAAATGTGGGTGTAATACGCGATTATGAAAATGGAAAAATTGTACCCAAAAATGATTTTATTGTTAAACTTGAAAACATTTTAGGTGTAAAGTTGCCTCATGCAAAAAAGAAGAAGAAGGTGGAAGAATAAAGTTTTATATTTTAAAAAATATATTTTTTTTAAAAAAAAGCCGATGTTGTACAACTTGCGCTTCGCCGGATGTAGTTCACCTAGTACCGATGTTGATCTTGCGCGTCACCTGTGGGGGGAGGGGGAAGGGGGAAGGGAGAGAGTTAGAAGACGACGCGTGGCGCAATTTTACCTTTTACGGCTCCAGCCGCGTGTTCGGTGGTCTTGGCAGAGCGCTCGGCGAGTGTTGGCGTTTTGAAGATCTGGTAGTACATGTCGGTTCCGTCGCGGCGTTGCGCGTGCACGAGTCGAGTTGGCCACACGTTTACTTCGCCTTCCTTCTGCCGAGTCTCTACGTCAGTAAGCTTTGCCGCAAGACGACGCCCGGTGTCAGTAGGGTTTTTCATGTGCACGAAGAGCTTTAGACGCCCGTCTTCCATCTTGTGCTCGTGTACGGCTTCGACATCGCCGGCGCCAAGTCCGCGAACGACTTCCTCAAAGTACTCTTTGGTAAAGTGTTCTAGGACGCGGCTGTCGCGAGGAGCAGGAAACGTGGTCATGAAAGAGTAAGCCATTGTTGCCGGGGGGTGGAGGTGTAATAACTTATTCAATAATTTCATTTCAATTTTTTTTATATCCGTTGAAAATAATATGTTTCAAAAATGTTTAAAAAAATGTTGTTTCAAAAAAAAAGCCGATGTTGTACAACTTGTGCTTCTCCGGATGTAGTTCACCTAGTGCCGATGTTGATCTTGCGCGTCACCTGTGGGGAGGGGGAAGGGAGGGGGAAGGGAGAGTTAGAAGACGACGCGTGGCGCAATTTTACCTTTTACGGCTCCGGCCGCGTGTTCGTTGGTCTTGGCAGAGCGCTCGGCAGGAGTTGGCGTTTTGAAGATCTGGTAGTACATGTCGGTTCCGTCACGGCGTTGCGCGTGCACGAGCCGAGTGGGCCACACGTCTGATTCGCCCTTTTCCTTTCGGGTCTCTACATCGGCAAGCTTTGCCGCAAGACGACGCCCGATATCGGTAGGGTTTTTCATGTGCACGAAGAGCTTTAGACGCCCGTCTTCCATCTTGTGCTCGTGTACGGCTTCGACATCGCCGGCGCCAAGTCCGCGAACGACTTCCTCAAAGTACTCTTTGGTAAAGTGTTCTGGAACGCGGCTGTCGCGAGGAGCAGGAAACGTTGTCATGAAAGAGTAAGCCATTGTTGCCGGGGTTGGAGATGTAATAACTTATTCAATAATTTCATTTCAATTTTTTTTATATCCGTTGAAAAAAATGTAAACTTAACGGATCTATTAAAAATTGAAACATAAATAAAAAATTGAAATGTAAGGTTCAAAGACACTCGGAAAAAAGATAAAACTTGACAAAATGGCAGAAGTCGCAGAAGTTGAAGGCAACGAGTGCCCGATTTGTATGGGACCAAGTGAAACGTGGTACAAGATTGGTTGCAATTCGGCGGTTCCTCACGAGGTATGTCACGATTGCGAAATACAACTTCGCGAACGTGTGCCCGCCCCCAAAAAAAAAGGTATTTTGTATGCAAAATTTATTAAATGTCCAATGTGTCGTGGGGACGAAACCACCATAGGCGAGCGATCGCAGGCATCGTGGAAAAAAGAAATTACCGAATTGTACACGTCGCAAGATCGCGCCTATTCGGCCCGCCGGATTCATCAATTGTGCCAAGCAGCCAACGAAAAAGATGCCCGGATACGCATTTTACAAGACGAGTTGCGTGTTTTTAATGAAGAAAACGCAGCGCTTCGGCATTTATTTCAAGCGCTTGGCATAGAAGGCCCAGTTGATGTGCCTGCCGCCCCAGTTGTTGCGCCTGCTGCCCCAGTTGTTGCGCCTGTTGCCCCAGTTGTCCGGGTAGGGGGTGGTGGGGGGCTTCACCCAATCCCAGTTGCGCCTGCCGCCCCAATTCGGCCTCAATTTTGTATGAGCGGACGTCGTGAATTGGCTACGTGTGAAACGAGGAGCAGGACAAAACGTAAGTGTTCGTTCGTTGGTTGTGAAAAGCGCGTATGTCAAAAATGCAAAAGGTGCACTACACACTAAAAAAACAAATAAAAAACGGGGGAAACCCCAATTTTTTTTTTAAATTTTTATAAGGTTTAAAAAAAATGGGTGTTTCGCCACCCCTCTTTTTTTATACCTCTTCTGGCAACGCAGGAGCCGCCTGTATTTCTTCGTCTTCGACGTCGTCTATGGCTCTGTACAACCGCATGCGTGCTTCATGAACAGCGTGCCCTGCTTCGTCAATTTCTTGGTCAATGGGGCCAAACACCGCGTCGTAGTCGTCACAAATGCGCGCCTCGACGACTAAAGCGGCGTTTACTGCTTGTGTGTTGTTGTTGATGCGGGCCGTGTGGATGACGTCACCAATTTCACGAAGACTGGCAAAAATGTCTGCGTTGGCATCCATAAGGGCGGCGCGTTCTTCGTGTAGTTGCTCAACGGCATTGCGAGCTTGCTCAAGTTCGGTGCGAGCAAGAATGAGATTGTTGTTGGCGCGCTGAACAGGCGAGATTTCAGGAGACATGTTTTTGAAAATACTTTTGAAGAGAACTTGTTGATGATTTGTGGTATAAAATAAAATATTTATGTTTCAATTTTTGTTAAATCCGTTGTATACCCTAACATGTTGATTTTGTATGTTTAACAAAAAAAACACTCCCTGTAATCAAATAATACCCCCATATAGATATTAAATGAGAAATGAGTCGGTAAGTGAGAAATGAATTTTAATATACTCTCAAGTCACCCAAAAAGAAAATATGTTAATAAAAAATAATTTTATGTATTAAAAATTAAATAAACTATATAATTATGTGGAATCATGTTATATTGAATGGTTATATATTTGAACCTGGCGAACTTGTAATTGGAAATTATTGTTTAGTTTCTATAGGTAGTTATTATATGATTGGTGTATTACATGCGTATACGACAACAGAATATTGTTTTAAAAATTGTAAATATTATATACAAGATGAAGAACAATTTATTCCATGGACAGATCCATTTTGTTTTAAACCATTACATTGGATAGATAGAGATGATTCTATTATTTGGGCCAAATCAAGAAAATATATTTAAACATAAATGTACCTTTAACATATGATTGAAAAAAATATTTTCCAATCATGGTGTACAAAAAAGTTACCTCCATTACTTGAACAAAAAATAAATTTTTTCAAAAATTTAAATCCAGAATATACATATCATTTGTATGATGATGATGAAATGGATCATTTTGTAAATGAACATTATCCGGGTGAAATTGCTGATTGTTATAATAAATTAAACATTATTGTAGCCAAGGTTGATTTTTGGAGATATTTAATTTTATATAAATATGGTGGTGTTTATTTAGATATGGATTCAAGTATTGAACAACCATTAAAAGATTTAATTAAAGAGGAAGATGAAGCCATAATAACAGCAGAAAATAATCCTGCCATGTATGTTCAATGGGCATTAATATTTTCAAAACAGCATCCTATTTTAAAACAAACCATTGTATTTATTATTGATAATATAAAAAAAAATAGTTTTCCAAATGATATTCATAAAATGACAGGACCATCAGTATATTCAAAAGCAATTAATGCAATTCATACCAATTTATTTCATGAAATTATAAATCATTCACAAATCAAACCACATACGGATGTAACTTATAAATATTCAACTATATCGTATCGGTTATATGGTATAGATTATAATCGTTTTTTTTGTTTTAAACATCAATATGCTTATTTATTATATAATGGTAAAAAGCATTGGAGACAAGAACAAGTTGAAAAAAAATTATTAACCCTATAATCTTGAAAAATGACCCTTTTAAAAAATATACACCCCTGTAATCAAAAAAATACATGTAAAATGGTTAAATGAGAAATGAGTAGGTAAGTGAGAAATGAATTTTAAAGTCCAATTAAAGATTTACCTAATTCAGTCAACGTTGGATCAGGTAAAGGTGTTGTGTCGTACAAAATATCATTTGGATAAAGTCGCGGTGTTTTGCCGAACAATTTTACTTTACATGGCCAATGTGTTGTCATTCGTTTTTCATGAAACGCATTTACATGTTTTTGAATCATTTTAGGCGCGGCCATTTTTTTTGGCATGTAACATAAATAGGCAACACATCTAAAATTAGGCCGCGTGCGATCAGGAAGTGGTTCTACGCCGCAATGTACAGTACGACTATCCCATAGTACCATGGATCCACGAGGACACGTAATTCGCTTTTTTTCACATCCTAAATCTAGATAAGCTTGTATTTGTTCATCTGTTAATTTTGTCCAATCATTCTTGTCGGTCAACGAAAAACGGCCAGCAATTTCTTTATGATACAAATGACTTTTTGTTAAAATAGAAAGCGTTGCATCGCCTGGTCTTACTTCATATCCTGTCACCCAACTTTGAATACATTCAAAATCATTTCGTGTGTAACTTTGATCTACATGAAACCACGTTGATCGAAAACTTCCACGACCTGTAATTTCATGTGGCATATGAAACGAAGCTCCATCGTAACTACATAATAAATCTTCTGGTTCACAATTCCATAATTTAGAAAATATATTTACACATTTAGGATTTTGACGTACATTCCAAATAAAAGGAGCATGTCCAATATGATAATGTTGAAGTAACATAGAATGAGATGGATGTAATTTCAACATTTCTTTCCATGAAGATGGATTTTCACGATTTACAGGGGTTGTCCATTTTTGTGTAAGACATTCTAAAGTATCCCACATACCGCGTTGCATTGCAATGGCTTCTTTTGAAGATAAAACATTAGGTACAATAGCACATCCATATTCTTGTAATGTTTCTTGAATTGTTTCAGGAGTACACTCCATCGTTTGTCTTTATATTTTTTAAAAATGTATAAACATTTCAATTTTATTTTTTCATCTTTTAATTGAAACGTTTTTCATGTTTTTGTGTTACATTAAATTTGTATAAAACTATTTTGAAAAAAAAAATCTTAAAAAAAATTATAGAAAAGATTTTAAAACATTTTTAACGTAAATGAACAACCCAATTTACTTTTTTACCAAAATTGTATGTAACGCAAACAATACCTTCAGGCCAACGCTCAACAACGTATTCCCATGGAGTAGTGAGGATTGAGTTTGGATCAAAAGGTTCAGATGAATCATGTGTTCCTTTAGCAAAACAATGTTTTAATATTGAATTGTTAATCATTTTGTATATAGCATTTGTCCAATGATCAATTCCAATTTGTCGTTCCATGTTGTTTTGTAAATGTTAAAAAGTTAAAAATCGTTTCAATTTTTTTTAAAAAAAAGGGGGAATGTCCCACCCCCGATTTTTTTTATATTTTTTTATATTTTAGAAGATGAGGAGTTATATATTTTAGAAGACGATGCGAGGAGTAATGCGTGTAACAGGAGCTGTTGTAGGCGAAGAAGAGCCGTTGTGGATAGCGACGACGTATTCGGTTTTGTTGGCGTAGAACGAGTTGAACCGATGAATTCGAATTTGTTCAATGAAGCGGTTAAGTTCACGTGAAGATTCAGTAACTTCAATGACGACAGAACAAATTTGTTTGCCGGAAGGAGCTTTGATTGGGGCAGAACGACGAGCAAGAACTTCAGCACCGAAGGTGTCTCGAAAATTTTCTTCAATTGTAGTGGCGGTAGTGTTGGCAGAAACGGAGTGAATGAAGAGCTTCATGGTTGCTGGTGTTTGCTGGTGTGAATGTAAATAAGTAAAAATCATTTCAATTTTATTTTTTGCCGTTTTTTAGTATTGCGTTTTGTTTTTTTTGTTTTACGACGCTTACGTTTGGTACCACCTCTAGTGGATAATGTAGTGTATGCACTTTCATCATTTCTAATAAGTCTTAAAATTACATTATCAGAATCTCCATCAATTAATTGTCTTAATTTTTCTTGATTTGCATTTTCTTTAATATTTGAATCTATGTTATAATCAAATGGTAAATTGCTTTGACCATCTAATAAATATTTATCTATAGCTTCAATTTTCCATATAGGCAATGATGATTCGCCGGTACGCGAATCAATTAGTATACCCCATCGGTGAAGTGAATTAAAACGATGAAAATTATTATTTCCTCCAGCAGATCCTTCTGGTATAGACCATACTGGACGGGGCTCCCACCAATTACCATCATTCCTAAGTCCAACAAATGTACCACTTCGTGTAGTTCGTTGGCTTGGTCTACTAACTGGTAAGTCAGCCATAAAAGGGCGTCTTGGATCATATCCAGAAGCAGGCGAAGCAACAGGCAACGCAGCAGGCGAAGCAGGTGCTGATGCTCCTTCTAACCAACTAAAATCTACTTCATCTTCCATACCAAGTTTTATTATATCTTCTTGAAGTATTGGTCTTCTATCTTCAGGAAATACAAAATGTCTAAAAGAATCACTTATTAAAGATCTAATGTATGATTTAAAATGACCCAATTTATAACAACTACCATTACTTAATTTTATTGCGGCGTCTCTTTTAGTAATTTTTTCTTGAGATAATACACAAAATTTTCCAGCACATTCTTCTCCTGTAACATCCATATACTTATATAATATTATTAATTCGGATTCTAAAAATTTTGTTTTCTATAACCTTACGTTTAGCCTTACGTTTAGATCAATAATAAAAGAATTTTAAAACATATTACTTACTACAGCATGTACCACTATATTCATTCGTTTTTAAAAAAAAAGCCAGTACATAAATCAGATACATGTATAGAATATACGTTAAATCCTTCTGAAATTAAATCATTGACGTTACTCAATCCGCCATACCAAGCAGATTTAAATTTACAAAAAGTGAATGATATGATTGATTCTTATCATGCAAACAAAGAATATGGCAGATTTAAAAATATCATTGTTATTGCTGTTCGCATGGTTGGAACAAAAACATTATATCTTGTAGATGGTCAACATCGTGTAGAAATGTTAAAACAAATAAACGTAGATTATCCTTTTAGAGTAATTTTTTATGCGATTCAAAGTGATGATGAAATGAGACAATTGTTTAAAGAAATGAATTACGATTCTCATAAAAACATGGCTTATGTGTCGCTTGGAGCAGATAAAGCTAAAATTGCGGACGATTTAGCAAATCATTATAAAGATAACAAATTTTTTAAAAAAAAGAACACTTCTAAATTATACACGTTACGAACATTTATTGATGCTATATCCGATTATGTACAAACGTTTGATGATGTAAAATCTTTATTACAAGATATAGAATTTAAACAAACTGAATTTATATCCAAAGTAGATTTTTCCAGACATTATGTAGAAGAATCAGAATGTATTACCAATAACTTTATTTTACCATTGATGGCATGTAATTTTGTTACTTATTTACAAGATCCAAACACCCAACCAGAATATCGTGGTAAAAATAATCCTGCTCCCAGAACTATTACTCATACAACACGAATGCAAGTATGGGAAACACATTATGGTATGGGAATGGGGGAAGCCATTTGTCCAGTATGTAAAATTGTAAAAATTTACCAAATGAGTTTTCATTGTGGACACATCAATCCAAGAAGTAAAGGTGGTCTAAATCATAAGGATAATCTTCGTCCATTATGTCAATCGTGTAATTCATCTATGGGTAACACTCATTTCGATGAATATATGTTGACACATTAAAACCATACATTAAGAAAAATAAAAAATGTATCTAAACGTGGCAAACGTAAAACCCATTAATGGTGTTGTTTTACACGTTTATACAATTCTAAAAACCGATAATAAGTACTATTAAGGTACATTCCTGTAATAGTATACGATGTAATTTCCATATTATATTACTTATATATAAATATGGATCCGTGGCATTCTAAAATAAAGGTTCCTGGTACAGCCCTTGTCAAAGATAAAGATGGAAATACATCTCTTCATAATACGTTAACTCCTTCAGGGGCATTATCGCACGTGCGAGATCAGCCAAGTCTTCAATTAGTTCCTATGGACATGTCTGATACCCAACGAGAATTACAATATCAAAAAGATAAATTACGTTTAAAATTAGAACATCTTAAAACCAGAAGTGTAGATAATCAACAAATGGTTACTATAGTAAAAGATTATGATGGCGTGTATCAACATATGAAACGACAAGATGAAACCCATGAATCACAATTAAATTTTATATTAAAATACATTGAAGATATTAAGGAAACTCACAAATTAACTGATTCTGGATTAGCACAAGTTCAACAAGAACATGACAAAATTTTTGAAAAATTACAAGAAATAAGAACAAAAATATCTTCTATTAATGTATGACAATTGCAGCAATTAACGCATCATTAGATCAGGTAGATCAAGAATTAGCTAGAGTAACTGCTACTAAAACTGATTTTTTAAGAAGTGTAGGAGAAGAACTTAATTTTATATTAGATCAAATACAAATGTGTGATGCTGCGGTAGCATCAGGTGCGATGAACCCAGCTGAATTACAAGCATTAATTGATCGTATACAACCACTTGTACAACAAATACAAAATCTTGAAATTGATGCTGGTGAAAAAAATGATTTGTTGACTCGTCTAAGAAGCGCTTATTATGATGGACATCTTAGAACAGATGTAGCTGTCATACCCCCTGCTCAACCCGGATATGTAGGACCTGTAGTTGCTAGACCAGGACGTGGTCCTCCTGTACCCCCTCCTGCACCTCCTCCTGCACCTCCTCCTCCACCAGGAGGAGGTGTAAGAGGATGGTTAGGTAGTTGGCTTGGTCGTCGGCCCGCACCTGATGGTGCTCTAAGCGCTTCAGGAGCATTAGTAGGTGGTAAGTCACGAAAACGTTCAAAAAGGTTAAAAAAAAATACTAAACGATATCATGGATCTAAATATAGATAATTATTCGTTGCAAGATTTACTTCACTTATTTAAATTACCAGATACGTTTACGGAAGCTCAATTGAAAGAAGCACGTAAACGTGTAGTCGCCGTTCATCCTGATAAATCGGGTTTAGATAAATCGTACTTTCTTTTTTTTCACAAGGCATACAATTTGTTAGATACTGTATATAAATTTAAACAAAAGGCGCAACAAAACATGTCGGAACCTCAATCTTTTTCTGACATTTTAGAAACCATGGAAGAAACGGATAAAAAAATATTAGCTACAACCTTTACGACTAACCCCAAATTCAATCAAGAATTTAATAAATTGTTTGATACACTTTTTATTAAAGACGATGATGGATATGGAGATTGGTTAAAATCTAATGAAGATTTAGACGTTCCGTATAAAGATCGTAAACAAATGTCGCGAGCACTTGTTACCTCTACCATTGAAGCAGCGAATGCTTCTTCTAACTATTCAGATTTAAAACAAATTTATACAACGGATACAATCATGGGAGTATCGGAAGACGATTATCGGCATGGTTATAAAAATGTAGAGGAATTAAAACAAGCACGAAATTCACAAAAGCTTACACCATTAGATCAAAGAACTGCCGAACAACTGATACAACAAGAACATGATTTAGAAAGTAAAAAGGCAACCGAGCGAGCCTTTAAGTTGTTACAACAAGAAGAAGTGAATAAAAAACAACAACAAACATTTTGGAGTAATTTATTACAATTAACGTAAAAAGTTTTGACTTTTTAGCCAAGCATTAATTTTTTGTAACGCAATACGTGAATGCATTTTATTTATACCTAATCGTGGATTATAAGGTTGATTCAAAATAACATGTTGACAAATATAAAAAATTTTTTCTAAATTTACATTTTCATATAAAGTTAATACATGAGGTAAATATTGTTGTTTTTTAGTGTTACTATTTACAGAATTATGAAAATCAAATAAAAATTTTTGTAGGTCCTTTGCAGTAGATGGAATAGATGCGCGCTTCATATAATCAGTAGCATGAGCAGCACAATCTGGACAAGGTAAGGACATACACAACAATTTAATAATTTCAAACACGTCTTTTTTTAAAATAGAATATTTTTGTTCAGTTAATTTTAAAGAAAATGTATGTAAAAACATCCAAGTAGGTTGTCCCCATTTCATAAACATTCAAAATAAAATATTTCATTTATACAAAATGAAATGTTTTCATCCATCATGTAAAGGAAAAATTTACAAAACATACCTTCCTAATGAATTGTGTGAACATGAACAACATTTTTGTTATTCTCATTATCAAAAATTAATTAGATGTACTAAATTAGAAATTCAACAATTTTATAAAAATTGTGCAATGATTGTCAATACTAAATCGTCAAACTTGGAAGATTTAAAATAAGTTTTTGCAGCAGCAATTTTTTTTAATTGTTTATTGTAATTTACATACTCTTCATATATATCATGACATGTATTACATGGTGACCAATTACATGTTAATGTACTACAACAAAAACATGGAATACAAAATTTATACTTTTCAATAAACAATTTATATTTAGAAAATCGTTGAGTCAATATCCTCACATGATCTACATTACAAATGTACATGGTTGGACAATTAAAAGGATAATTGTAAGGTATTTGAATGTAAATAGTAGGTGAAATAATAATTTGATTTTCACGAACTTCCCCAATTTGTTTTTCTTTTAATAATCGTTTCATATTTTTTTTAATGTTAAACATTTAATATTTTTTTTACATTTGATCTAAAGGTGTCTCTTGGCCAATGGTTTGATTTTGCGGGTCAAATCCAGGGTATGAATTTGTATTATAGGGTGGATCATTTCGTGTTGCGTCTACCAGTAATTTTGGATCTTTTAATTTATAAACAACTTCGTTTTGAACATCATATGATTTTTGAAGATGTAAGACTGGACATTTTATTCCTTGAGAACGTTGCCATTCAACAAATTGCGTATATTCGTCTAAATTATGAAAGACAATAGGATTTACTCCGGGTATGTCGGCTAAATTTGTATTTTTTAACCAAATTTCATTTCCGTGTTGAATCAATACATTAGGGCATCGCGGACGGAACCCTTCTGTTATGTCATCACTAGAATAAGTTAAAAGTACATATAAAATACTTAAAAATGCAAATAAAATAAAGAACCATCGTACATTCATATTTATAAAAAATAAAATATATTTATATTTTATATGATTGTATCTGTCAAAAAACCGGGAGATGTGCGTAAGCTTAAACATGTAGCCAACAAAAGAAATATTTTAGTAAGATTTGTCATGAACGGATGTCCATGGTGTGAAACTACACAACCCGATTGGGATAGGATGACAAAAAGGGCAGTATTAACTCCAGACGATGCTATTGCTGAAATTGAATCTAGTTTTATTGATAATTTTAAAAATTTGATTGAACCTAAACGTAAAATGTCATTACCTATATCGGGATTTCCTACTGTCATTATGATAAAAGCCAATGGTGTTATTAAGCATCAAGGGGATCGTACAACATCGTCGTATTTAAATTTATTAAAAACGATAAGGACACGAAAATTAAAAACTACAAAACGTAAACATATGAAACTTAAAATGTAATTTCATCTTGTAAAATATTTTTTTTAAAAAACGCGATTTTAAAAAAAATTGATTATGTGATAATGTAGATAATTTTAAATCATGTCTAAAGGGTTGGCCGAGACTTACTTGAAGCAAACTGATATTGAGCATGTGCTCTCTGCACCGGATATGTACATTGGACCGATTCAAAAAACGGATACGTTGAATTGGATGTTGATGGATGGTAAAATGGTTCAAAAACAACATGAATTCATTCCGGCCTTGTACAAATTATTTGATGAAATTGTAGTGAACGCCGCTGATCAATCTAAACGCATGGAACAAACAGAAACACCTGTTACGTTTATTTCATGTACGATTGAAAATGGAACCATTAGGATTACCAATGATGGTCCTGGCATTGATGTAGAACTACATCCAACGTATAAAGTGTACATTCCTCAATTGATCTTTTCAGAATTGCGAACGTCTACAAATTATGATAAAAGTGAAAAAAAGATAGTGGGTGGTAAAAATGGATATGGCGCAAAGCTTGCCGTTATATGGTCGACACGTGTCACAATTGAAACCATTGATGCTAAACGTAAATTAAAATACACTCAAGTGTTTGAAAACAATTTGGGAACCATTCATAAACCGACAATTGTTCCATATAAAAAGAAATCGTACACGTTCTTTGAATTTACACCGGATTACAAACGATTGGGACTGGATGGGCTAGATGCGGATACAATGGCAGTCTTTGAAAAACGTATGATGGACATTGCGGCCATTACCAATAAAAAAGTAAAGGTAAGCTTTAATGGAAAAGTATTGGAATGTCAGACGTTTCAAAAGTATGTTGATTTTTACATTGCGGATGCGCCGCGAGCATTTGAAACGTGTGAGCGATGGGATGTCTGCGCATCGTTT
>Ga0209443_1000286_pt1 | contig 34142 bp, 33 predicted proteins | sample LauGreBMM110DCMD_2_FD_187571 | JGI IMG/M metagenome (GOLD analysis project Ga0209443, IMG submission 187571) | Freshwater lake microbial communities from Lake Michigan, USA - Su13.BD.MM110.DCMD (SPAdes) (version 2) | ecosystem: Environmental > Aquatic > Freshwater > Lake | place: Lake Michigan... | reverse complement strand
ACGCAATGTTCGGCAGTGCCGCCAATGCCAATCCCCAACATGCCGGGCGGGCACCAGCCAGCGCCCATTTGCGGCAGCATCTCGACCACCCAATCGACGATATTGTCCGAAGGGTTCATCATCTTGAACTTCGACTTATTCTCGCTGCCGCCGCCTTTGGCCGCCACATCGACCGACACCTTGGATCCGGGCACCAGATCCACATGCAGAACGCACGGCGTGTTGTCTTTGGTATTGCGGCGCGTGAACGCAGGGTCAGCAAGCACCGAAGCGCGCAGTTTGTTTTCAGGATGCAAATAGGCGCGGCGGACGCCCGCATCGACCACGTCCTGTAATGATGCGGAGATATCCTCCAAACGGCAGTCCATGCCCCATTTTACGAAGACATTGACGATGCCCGTATCTTGGCAAAGGGGCCGATGCCCCTCTGCACACATTCGGCTGTTGGTCAGTATCTGCGCGATGGCGTCTTTGGCTGCTGGCGATTGCTCGGCCTCATAAGCGTCGCCCAGCGCGCGGATATAATCCATGGGGTGGAAGTAACTGATATATTGCAACGCGTCGGCGACGCTCTCGATCAAATCAGCATTGCGGATGATTACGGTCATATTGGCCCCTGCATTCTAGATACACCAAGCCATTAACGTGCTACTCCACCTATTCAAGCGCCATTCGGTAAAGGACCGTCCAAGAACTATGCCGTCGCGCATATGGCTAATGGCTTTACCTTCTACCACAGGTCAGTTGGCCATGTGGCAGCCGGATCGGGCGCCGCAAATCCTACCTTGCAAGCGCGAGAGGAGCATCGGATTAGGGGTGCCACGCATTATATTCATTTTGGTCGAAAAATATTTGCTTGTCGCGATTTTTCATCTTGCGCAGCCAATATTACTTAGAAGGTCCGCGCGTCGCTGCACGGCACATCGTCTTTGGCTGCGACGAACGGAATCACATTAGCGACGAGTTGAGGTCCTAATTTTCAATTTACCCTCTTGCGTCTCAAAATGAATAAGGCACTATAGGTAGCGGTTGGCAATAGGGGGCGTTACCACAATTTGTGCTTCAAGCTGCAGGATGCAATTCTGTTGGCGGGGGATTTTTTCCCGTCGATAAGCTGGGGACAAGTTAAAATACCCCCCCCTTACTAAGGCCAAAGAATGCTAAGAGGGAGTTTCGCGCCCTGAGTCGAACAATATGGGAACATAGGTTTCCGTGAAGATACAGCAGGTCGCTGAATGCCGGGTAACCGGCAATCAGCTTGGGGTTGCCGCAATGAATGGAGCTACAGGTTAAAATGGATTTCAGGGACGCAGGCCAAGGGGCCGACGACATGACAGCAGGAATGATGACAGATGTGCTTGAAAAGGCAGCTCAGGCGGCGAAAGCGGAGATAGCTGAAACCAAGAAAGGTGCCTCCAGCAATACTGTTGACGCGCGCCGTTTTAATGTGGTCACCGATTCGTCGCGTGACGCGTTGCTGACCGAGTTTGGCAAGGACACGTTGCAGGACCGGTATTTGTTGCCAGGCGAGAGCTACCAAGACCTGTTTGCGCGCGTCGCATCGGCCTATTCCGATGACGAAGCGCACGCGCAGCGTCTGTATGATTATATCTCCCGTCTTTGGTTCATGCCGGCAACGCCTGTATTGTCGAACGGCGGAACGGGTCGTGGCCTGCCCATCAGCTGCTATTTGAATTCGGTCGACGACAGCCTTGAAGGCATCGTCAACACATGGAATGAAAATGTCTGGCTTGCGTCGCGCGGCGGCGGCATCGGCACCTATTGGGGCAATGTCCGTGGCATTGGTGAGCCCGTTGGCCTGAACGGCAAGACGAGCGGCATCATTCCTTTCGTCCGCGTGATGGACAGCCTGACACTTGCGATTTCGCAAGGCTCGCTGCGTCGCGGCTCGGCGGCATGCTATCTCGACGTCAGCCACCCAGAAATCGAAGAGTTCCTCGAAATCCGCAAGCCATCGGGCGACTTCAACCGTAAGGCGTTGAACCTGCACCATGGCGTCCTGCTTTCCGACGAGTTTATGGAAGCGGTGCGCGCTGGCGAAGAATTCAACCTGCGCAGCCCAAAGACGGGCGAAGTGCGCAGCACGGTCGATGCACGGTCCTTGTTCCAGAAGCTTGTCGAAACCCGTCTTGCAACAGGCGAGCCATATATCATCTTCAGCGACACCGTGAACAACGCGATGCCAAAGCATCACCGTGATCTCGGCCTTAAAGTATCGACTTCGAACCTGTGTTCGGAAATCACCTTACCCACTGGTCGCGACCATTTGGGTAATGACCGGACAGCCGTTTGCTGCCTGTCGTCGCTCAACCTGGAAACATGGGACGAGTGGAAGGACGACAAGGTCTTCATCGAAGACGTGATGCGCATGCTCGACAATGTGCTGCAGGACTTCATTGATCGCGCGCCTGATGAAATGTCGCGTGCAAAATATTCTGCGGGTCGTGAACGCTCAATTGGCCTTGGCGTCATGGGCTATCACAGCTTCCTGCAGTCACGCGGCGTTGGTTTTGAAAGCGCGCTCGCCAAATCGTGGAATATGAAGTTCTTCAAGCATATCCGAGCGCAAGTCGACGAGGCATCGATGATGCTCGCCAACGAACGCGGTGCCTGCCCCGATGCCGAAGAAATGGGCGTCATGGAGCGGTTCTCGTGCAAGATGGCCATCGCGCCAACGGCATCGATTTCGATCATCTGCGGCGGCACAAGCGCTTGTATTGAACCAATCCCGGCCAATATCTACACGCACAAGACCTTGTCAGGCAGCTTCATCGTCAAGAACCCGTATCTGGAAAAACTGCTTCAGGGAAAGTCGAAGGATTCGACCAATGTCTGGAACAGCATCCTTGAAAAGGGCGGAAGCGTGCAGCATCTCGATTTCCTCACACCCGAGGAAAAGGACACGTTCAAAACTAGCTTTGAAATTGACCAGCGTTGGTTGATTGAGCTCGCCGCTGACCGCACGCCTTATATCGACCAGGCAACGTCGCTGAACCTCTACATTCCCGCCGATGTGGAAAAATGGGACCTTCTCATGCTGCACTTCCGCGCATGGGAATTGGGCGTAAAATCGCTATATTATCTGCGTTCGAAATCGATCCAACGCGCTGGTTTTGCCGGCGGTGTTGAAGCAGATAATACCGCCGAAGCCCCGGTCATCGAGCTTGCGGCGCAAACCGATTATGAAGAGTGTTTGGCCTGCCAATAAGGCACCCAGATAACACTTCGAAGTTATAAAATTTAGGTCCAAGGAGACAGATATGTCATTGTTAGAAGCACGCAATAGCTACAAGCCCTTTGAATATCCATGGGCTTATGACTTCTGGAAACGCCAGCAGCAGATCCATTGGTTGCCCGAAGAAGTACCCTTGGGCGAAGATTGCCGCGATTGGGCACAGAAGCTCTCGGATCACGAGCGCAACCTGCTCACGCAGATTTTCCGCTTCTTCACACAAGCCGATATCGAGGTGCAGAATTGCTACCACGAAAATTACGGCCGCGTGTTCAAGCCGACGGAAGTCAAGATGATGCTAACCGCGTTTTCCAACATGGAAACCGTCCACGTCGCCGCGTACAGCCACTTGCTCGACACCATCGGCATGCCCGAATCCGAATATTCGGCGTTTCTCGAATATGAAGAAATGGCGGCCAAGGTCGATTATATCCACCAGTTCGGCGTCGACAGCGACGAAGACATTGCCCGCACGCTCGCCATGTTCGGCGGCTTTACCGAAGGGTTGCAATTGTTCGCTTCGTTCGCGATGCTGATGAACTTCCCGCGCTTCAACAAGATGAAGGGCATGGGGCAAATCGTATCCTGGTCGGTCCGCGATGAAAGCTTGCACTGCGAAGGCATTACCAAGCTGTTCCACGCATTCTGCGCCGAGCGTGGCTGCCTCACCAAATCGGTGAAGGAAGACATTATCGATTGCTGTCAGAAGGTCGTCCGTCTGGAAGATAACTTCATCGACCTCGCGTTCGAAATGGGCCCAGTTCCCGGCATGACTGCAAAGGAAATCAAACGCTACATCCGCTACATCGCCGATTGGCGCTTGGGTCAGCTTGGTTTTCAGCCAATCTATATGGTCGAAGACCACCCGCTGCCATGGCTCGCACCATTGCTGAATGGTGTCGAGCACGCCAACTTCTTCGAAACCCGCGCTACTGAATATAGCAAGGCGTCGACTCGCGGCGAATGGGGCCAAGTATGGAGCAGCTTCGACAACCGCAAAAAGAAAGACGTCAGCGAAATCATCGCCGCGGAAAATGACGGCATGGACATGTTTGAACAAGCTGGGGTTGCTGCGGAGTAAGCAATCTCTCCGTGTAATTTCGGTCTAATTGATTAAATGTGCACCTAACTGTGGTTATCCATGGTGGCGGGCTGGCTCTACGCTTTTCTATATGAAGGCCTTGGCGCGGTCGCGGATCTTGAGACCGCTATGTATTTTTCGACGATAAGTTATGCCGGTATTGGCTTTGACGACCGCTATATCATGCCCGAATGGCGCCTTGTCGCGGCGATTGAGGAGATTAATGGCTTGCTGCTGCTCGGGTGGTCGACCGCCTTTTTTTGACCATTGTCGCGCGGCTCGGGCGGCGATAGGCGCTTGTCAGCACCAGCCGCGCCGACCGCCTTTATAATATCGGGCAAGCCCTTCTTCGACCAATAGTTCGCCGAGGCTTTTCCCACCGCGCGCAATGACCCGCAATTTTCGGCCATAGCGATCTTCATCGCGGTTGATGCTTTGCAGCGTGAAGGGACCAGCATTTACCAGCTGAAGCATCCGCCGCGTAGCCGCTGCGCCCAGTTTTGCCTCCGCTGCGCATTTAGGTTGATGGGTTTCGGGCGTATCAATATCGGCAATGCGGATCTTAGTTCCGCGATACCAAATCGTGTCGCCATCCACGACGCAGTTGGTGCCACCGCCGCTGTGGCACATGCCAAAGGACGCAGTTTCGGTGTCGGCGGCACTTGCGGCGAAGGCAGCGACGCCGCCAATCGGGGCTGTGCCAGATACTGTCCAGACACCCCCAAAAATGGCAACAGACAGCATCAACGTAAGCGAGAGAAACCGAGTCATAGTGCACTGGACCTTTGCGCGTGACCACCGACCGACCGAGCTGGATGCCACGTAAAAGCGGGCACCTTAACTTGATGCTCGGGTGGCGTCGCCGCACGATACCATGATTTACATACATGGCTCAACCGGTGTTAAAGTCACGGTGCTTTAGGTCTGATGTGGACCTAAGCGCTTGCCACCAAGGTTTGAATTGGACATGACTGCCCGATGCACGATAGTAAGCACCCGCGCACCGCATTTAAAATACTGACCGCCGCGCAATGGGCGCAGTTTGAAGCGGACGGACTGTTTAAGGGCGCACCCGTGGACCTTGCCGACGGCTATATCCATTTATCGACACAGGATCAGGTGCAGGGCACGCTGGACAAGCACTTTGCGGGGCAGGACGGTTTAGTGATCGCTGAAGTCGATCTCGCTCCATTGCAGTCCCTGATCAAATGGGTGGTGTCCCGCGGGGGCGCGTTGTTTCCGCACATTTATGGTGACTTGCCGATGACTGCAATCATTGGGTATGTGCCGCAGATCAAAACGGGATAGCATGAACCGCGCCATTAAGGGCCCATCCATTTGTGTGGATGTCGCATCAACGCCTCAGGAAAGCCGGTTCGCGTCAGTAATTATTCCGGGGTCGGTTGCCGCGGCTGTCGACGTCGTCGGGTTCCCGCGCTACCTCTCCTAATGTTTCTGGTTCGTCATCATCGTTACGCTCACCGCGATAGGCGTCCATGTCGATCCGTCCGCTGCGGTCCATCTGGTTCATATGGTCAACGACGTCCTGTGCGTCATCGGGGTCGATCTGTGCCGGGTTGCTTGGCCCGCCGTGCCTGCTTTCATGGGCAGAGGCGCGATCAGTAATGCCACGAATGGCATCGTCGGACACTGTCTGCGCCTGCGCGGCTTCATCGTCTTATTCGCTGTTGAAGGTTTCAGGCGCGGCGCCGATGGGGCGGCTATTGTCTGTCTGGGTCAAAGGCACATCCTTTCCTGTTAGGAAGGTACAAACGCCATTGAGGAACTGCTGTTCCCTCCGAACGTTCAGCCGTGCCAGTGAAAGGCTATATCGCTTTCGCCCGTGCATGTGCCGGTGATGTCGAAACGCCGTTCCAGTATATGTCCTGCCCCATCCTGATCCACCGCCAATATTGTGCTGCACCGCGTGCCATAAACTGTATTGCGGATGAAAATGGGGTGCGCGTTTTCAGGCAGGTCATGGGCATCTGCGAGATCGCCAAATAGTACCGCCGGATCGTCCGCTGCGCCATCGAGCCATATCTGGAGCGCGTGGTTTAATCGCTCTTTGCGCGGCCACTTTTCCCCTTTAACGGCATTAGAAAGGCCGTGGATCCCGTCACCCAACGATATTTTAAGATCCAATGGACGGTTCGACAGATATTGCAGACCGTCTTGATCGCCAATCAACAGGTTAAACGGGTTGAACGTAGCCAACGTCACCGGCACATCGCCGCTGGTCAGCCAGTCCGTAACCAAGGCACCGCGCGACGCTTTCTGTGGATCCGGGCCTTCGGGGTCTCGCACATTGGTCACAACGCCAAAGCGCCCATTGCGGCTTACGCCCATCCATGTGCCTTGGGATGAGATGTCGCGTCCCGCAATAATGGCAGGGGCATCGCCCCATGCTGCCAAGGGTGCGGCGTCGCGGGCATGATATTCGTCGCGGTTACCCGCAACCACCAAACGCCAACGCGGATGCGCATTCCAAGCGACCGAGACTACGCACATAGGGCGCGCCCTGCGATACGTGGCTCCAGCAGTTTCGACGCATCCTTCCAATCCGCCGACAGCCAAGCCTGTTGCTGCGGCCCTTTGAGAATAAGCGGCGTGCTGCGTTTTCCCTGCTCTGCCGCGTCATCAACGCTTATGATCGCAAAGACGGGCATGTGCGTCAGGTCACGCCAAATCCCTGCCATGGCGAACAAGGGCGGAGCTTCGATATCGCGGCGCTCCGGCTTTCGCTTGGCCGTTGGAATAATCGCCGTTGCCGGCACAAGGCAGCGCAATTCAACATGCCGCAAATTGCCAATCCAGAAAGGGCTTTCCACATTGCGGACGGTCGGCACCCATTGCACCTCCCCATTTGGCTTTAGGCTGTTAGGGGCGGGATAGCCCCAGACCATTGGCCGAATGACACGCTGCGATGTTCTGGCGGACCGCACGATAACTGGTGCAAACTCTCCAGGCCTCAAGTCGCCGCCGCCCCAAGGAGCAGGACCATGCGCTGCATCAAAGGCCTCCGCAATCGCCCCAGACGGCGCATCCAGGCGATAGGCGCGGGTCATACCAATCCGCTAAAGACCGCAGTTTCGAGCGCAACGGCTGATCACAATTGCTTTTCGTAAATACGATATACCTTATTAATCTTGCCATTAATGGCTTCGCCGACGGAATTCATCGGACCATTATCGTCGAGCACCCAACCAAATTCGCCGCGCGTTGCGCCAAAGTCGGCCGTCGATGAATCGCGGATCAGCGATACCAGCATGAAGGCCAGCTGGCTCGCCATTCTGGTCGATTGTAGCTTCTTGACCACGCCCATTAACGGCACACGCATTGTCCGGACCTTCGGCGCGCGGAGCCACCAAAGCAGTTTCGCCCAGTTAAACGGGAACAACGACCCGCCGAAGGTGCCCGTCTTCTCGTTAATATCGGGCCATGTCATCATGAAGGCCACAGGTTCCCCATCGACTTCCGCAATGCGTATCAGATCGTTGAAAACGATGGGTTTCAGTTGCTTTCCAGTATGGGCGACCTCGGCATCTGTGATCGGCACAAAACCCCAATTGCCGCTCCATGCGTCGTTCAAGATAGACAGAATGATCGCGGCTTCGGCATCGAAATTTTTCTTGTTCACCTTGCGAATGACAATGCGTTCGTTCCGTTCGCCCGACGCGACGATGCGTTGCACCAAAGGTGGAAAGGGCACGTCGATCGGGATTTGGTAAGTATAGAGGTCTTTGACACCCGCATAACCGGCCGCCTCAATCCACGCGCCATAAGCCGGGTTGTGATAGCCCATGAGTATAGTGGGTGGGTGATCATGGCCGTCAATCAGCAGCCCTGGTTCCTCCCAGATCGACAGGCTCAATGGCCCCAGTGAACGGACCATTTTCTTGTCGTGCAGCCACGCCTCTGCCGCAGCGATTAACGGCCCCGCAACGTCAGAATCTTCCGCTTCAAAAAAGCCCCAATTGCCAACGCCCGGCCCCATGCCTTGTTCTGGCGGCTGTTTCAGCGCGAGATGGTCCATATGTGCGGAGATGCGGCCAACGATACGGCCAGCGCGCTCGGCAAGGTAAAGCTGCGCCTCACCATGGCCAAACCAAGGGTTTTTTCCCGGTGTGATAGTTGCCATCACATCGCTTTTTAGCGGCGGTACCCAATTGGGATCGCCCGCATACAAGCGAAAAGGCAGATCAACAAATGTCTTTTTATCGGCCATCGTCACAACTGGGCGAATATTAATCTGTGTCATTCTGTATCCCTGAAACTCTATGCAGCGCGCGGTCCTTATTCTTCGGTACGAACCAAAACGGTTTCGCCTATCAAGAAGAATAACAAGAACGGACCCCATGCCGCAATCCAGGGCGGGTACGCGCCCAGATTCCCCATTGCGAGGGCGAAATTATCAGCGACAAAGTAGGTAAAGCCCAATGCCATACCGATAACGGCCCTCAGGAAAAGTGCGCCCGAACGGGCAAGGCCAAAGGCCGCAACCGCGCCAAGCAAAGGCATCAACAGCGTCGACAACGGTCCCGAAAGCTTATGCCACAAAATGCCTTCCAGATTGTCTGTATGGCGACCAGCGGCTTTTAAATCGTCAATCGCGCGCATCAGCGGCAGGAAGGCCAAGCTGTCGCCATCCACTTTGACATAGTTAAATCGGTCAGGCGTAATGCCCCTGCCGATTATCAAATTGCCCGGCTTGGTTTCTGTAGTCGTGGCAACATCAAACGAGTTTGCGTTTTCCAGTTGCCATGCGTCGCCAGTATAGCGCGCCTGCGTCGCAGTCACGACTTGCCGTAATCCGCCATTTGCGCGCAGATAAATACGAACATTTTCAAGCACAGTGTCATCGCCTGATCCAACCACATTGCCCGCTTTGATAAGATCATTGCCCTCGCGCACCCACACATTATTTCGCGCGTCACTATTGGGCGCAACCGCGCCATATTCTGCCGCTTGCCAAACCTTCAGGCGGGCCGTGTTTGGCGCGACTACAGCATCGTTGAAGACAAAAGAAATAAGCGCAACGCCAAGGCTTGCGACAAACATCGGCGCTAATATCTGATGCGCCGATAGGCCGGCTGCTTTCATGGCAACGACTTCGCTGTTCTGGCTTAGCCCGGCAAATGCAATCAACGTTCCGAGCAAGGCAGAAAATGGCAAAAATCGGGCAATGATTTGTGGCGCGCGCATCGAAATATACTGCAGAACATCGCCTTGGTCATTTCCGGGAACGGCCAATATCTTGCCGCTTTCGCCCAGCAAATCCAGCGTCATCAGTATAAGGACAAGCATCGTAAGCACGGCGAAACTGCGGATGATAAACAACTTGGCCATGTACATGGTGATGTTGCGCGAAGGGAAGAAATGCATCCGTTATGGCTCCGCCTGAGGCGCTGGCATGCCTAAGGTTGCCAACCGAGATTTGCGGCCAAAGCGGAATAAGCGCTTTAACCATTTTCCGGCCTTCGACGCGAACACTTCAAGTGCACCGATAGGCTGCCCACCCGGCACATGCGCGATCACATGATACATCCATAGGATGAGGCCAGCAAATAACAGGAAGGGCACCCATAAAGCAAAGAACGGGTCAACGACGCCCATGCCGCCGACGCTTTCGGCATATTCGTTGATCTTGTGATAGGTTACCACCATCACAATCGACAAAAACACCCCAAGTGCCGAGGTTGACCGCTTTGGCGGAATGGCCAGTGCAAGCGCCAAAAACGGCAGCAACAGCATCATTGCGACCTCGACAAGGCGGAAATGGAAATTGGCCCAGGCCTGATTACGTTCCGACGCAGGTTTTTGCGCATCGCCACCGATGTGCACCAACTCGGTAATCAAATATTCGCGGTCTTTGCCGCCGCGATTCCGAAAATTCTCAATCTGTGGCAGCGGGATCGGCACGTCATGGCTGGTAAAGCTTAACAAGCGCGGCGATTTGTAGCTCGGCGCATCGTGGACAAGCGTCCCTTTTTGCAAACGTAATAATATTGTGTCGGGATCGTCCGTGCGCAAAAACTGCCCTTTTTCAGCCGTCACTGCGATAGTTTGACCATTGTTGCTTTGTGCGAAGACAAACATACCCGACAATTCATTGCCATTATTTTTGCTCTCATCGATACGCACGGTCAGATTTTTGCCAACATTGTTGAACTCACCCACCCGCACCTTTGCACCAAAGGCGCCTGATCGAAGTTCAAAGCGCAGTTCTTCATAAAGGTAGCGCGCGCTTGGCTGCAAGAATCCCACAATGGTAAAGTTAACAGCGGCAAGTGCAATGGCCAACAGGAACGGAACGCGCAGAAGCCGGAAATAACTCATGCCAACGGCGCGGAAAATGTCGAGTTCTGAGGACGTTGCTAGGCCTCGGAAGGCCAATAAGATACCAAGCAACAAGCCAATAGGGATACCCAGTGACAGATATTCAGGTATCAGGTTGGCGAGCATGCGCCATACGACGCTGACAGGTCCGCCCTCTGCCGCGACAAAGTCGAAAAGGTTCAGCATCTTTTCCAGCAACAGCAAAGATGCCGCAATTGCCAGCGTGGCAAGCAACGGCAACATCACGAGCCGGAAAATATAACGGTCAGTGGCAGTGATAAATTTCAACTTATGGTCGCCCTGTCACCCTAATTTGGCCGCAAACTACTCCGATAGACGCTTCCAGGTTCAGGGGCAACATCGATGCTGTACCGAAAACAGGGATATCGGACATAAAATTCCAGGAGTTTCAATATGAAGAAATATGTCGCCCTTTTGGCTGTGGTTGGTTTGGTGCTGGTTTCAGGCACGGCAACCGCGAGCCAAGAATTGACCAACGACCTTTCGCGATGCGCACCTGGCAATGGTCCTGCGGTGCTGGTTTCCGTGCGCGGCATAAAAGTACCGAGCGGCAACATCAGGGTCCAATCCTATCCCGCAAGCCCAGACGCATGGTTGGCCAAGGGCCGTTGGCTGCACCGCGTTGAAAGCCGCGCAAGCGCAGGCGGCATGGATATTTGCATTCCCGTGCCGTCCGAAGGCAAATACGGCATAGCCGTCCGGCATGATCTCAACGGTAACGGAAAAACCGACATCACCCAAGACGGCGGCGGATTTTCGAACAATCCAAGCATAAGCATTCTGAATTTGGGTAAGCCATCGGTGCACAAAGTTGCTTTTGCAGCAGGGCCTGGCGTCACCCGGATCACCGTCAATCTGAAATATATGTAAGGACGATATTTGGCTTTAGTGGCGCTCCTTTCGAACCCCAATTCAACTGGCAACAGGTCACTGTTGCCGGCGGTTCGAACCTATTGCGCCAAGAACTCGGATATCTTCCATTACGAAGTCGAAGAAATGGGCCAGATTGCCAAAGCGCTGGAAATGATTGCCCGGGTGAAGCCAAAGGTGCTTGTCATCAATGGCGGCGACGGCACTGTTCAATCTGCGCTGACCGAGCTTTACCATGGCGGCCATTTTGAAGGCACGCCGCCGCCGGTTGCGGTGTTGCCAAACGGCAAGACAAACCTGATTGCGCTAGATTTGGGTGTAGAGGGCGATCCGCTTGAAGCGCTCGCACGGATCATGGAAGTCGCAAAGGGCGACCTGTCCGAACATATTGTCGTGCGCGAACTTATCGCACTGAGCGACGGCAGCGAGGACGCACGTCCGGTTCTTGGAATGTTTCTTGGCGGCGCGGGTCTTGCCGAAACAATCCTATATTGTCGGCATAAAATCTATCCCTTGGGGCTGCCCAACGGGCTAAGCCATTTTTTGACCGCAATTGCCGTGATTTTCTCAACCTTTGTCGGGGTCAAGGCGAGCTTTCTGCCCGAACGGTCCAAGCCGGTGAGCATCTCATTCATCCGCAACGGAGAATTGCAGGGCACTTTTGCGGTGCTGATTGTGACGACGCTCGAAAAATTGCTGCTTGGCGGGCAAGCCGGAAACAGCAAGCAGCGTGGGCTGATGAAGTTTTTGGCGGTTGACCAAGCCCCAATGGCCATGCTGAAAATGATGGCGGCGTCGCTGCGTGGTAAATTGGGACAGACAGCGATGACAGGCGTGCATTTCCAACAAGGTGATGTCATTCGTATCGATAGTGAACAAAGTAGCGTTGTTCTGGATGGCGAAGTGTTTGAGGCCTATTTGGGCAGCCCCATTGTTCTTCGGTCCACGCCGCCTGTACCGTTCCTCAAACTTGCCGCTTAACAAGCTGCGGTGAACAGGGCTAAACCCCCCGACATGCATTCGCTTACGCAACTTGTGGCTGAAGAGCTGGCTGTTCCAGCGCAAGCGGGTGTCTGCGACTTTGCCGCGCAGATTGCCGCGCAATATGGCGATGCGGCGCGCGCTGTCTTATTCTATGGTTCTTGCTTGCGATCCGAACAATTGCAGGGCGAAATGCTCGATTTCTATCTCATCGTTTCGGACTATCAGGCCGCTTATGGTAAGACGTGGCTTGCGACTTGGAACCGCCGTTTACCGCCCAATGTTTTCCCGTTTCAGCATGATGAGCTAATCGCCAAAGTCGCGGTGTTGAGCGAGAGAGACTTCCACGATCTTAACCGGCCCGCCGCGTCTGCTGTATCGGTGTGGGCGCGCTTTGCACAGCCGTCACGCCTGGTTTGGTGTGCCGACGCAGCTGCCCGGGTATCCGCAGTTAATGCTATCTGCGGCGCGGCCCCGACGTTGTTGAACGCGGCGCTGGCGTTTGTTGAACGCGAGGTTGATGTGCTTGATTTATGGCAATCCGGGTTTCAGATGACCTATAGCGCCGAGTTGCGCGCCGAACGTAAAGACCGGCCATCGTCGGTGATCGCGTTTGACCCCGAACGCTACGAACGCATCGGGGCTGCCGCCTTGCATCATACGCAGATCGCCAACGCACTGCGCGGCGGCAAAATTGTGCTGCTGCCTGATGTCGATGGCAGAATTGCTCTCGAGAAAAACCGATGGCCAGGCCTGCGTCGGCGCGGCAAGCTGTTGACCATTGCACGGCTTGGCAAGGCCGCGTTCACCTATGCTGGCGGGATCGATTATCTGGCGTGGAAGATAAACCGCCATGCAGGCACGCACATCCATATTCGGCCATGGCAGCGCAAATGGCCCTTAGTCGCCGCTTTGTTTCTGGTGCCGAAGCTTTTGGCGAGAGGCGCGGTGCGCTAGGGCATGATGCGTTTGCCCTGTGCCAACAGCAGCAGCGCAAAGACCCCGGCATAGCCGGCAGGCAACCACAGGCTATCAAGCCCGAAAAAACCGAACAGCAGCGCGCCGATAGCAGCGCCACTGACAAGTCCAATCCATAGCAAAAGATAGGGCACCCACGCAAACCGCGCGCCGCCGCTCATCAATGTCGCAAGCCCCTGACCAATCTTAACCAACGCGCCCGTCATATAAGTGAGCCCGAAAGAGACCGAACCCTCGCGTTCAAAAAGCGTGTTTTCCAAACCCATGCAAAATGCCGCGAGGCAAAGGCCAAAGAGCAGAAATTCGAAGCTTGCGATTACAGGCGCGGCAAACAGCAATATGGATATGATGATGAGGATATATGCCTGCCGCCGCGACGGCGAGAGCATATTCTTGCGGCCAATAAGCGACCCTGCAACCACGCCACCGATAAAGCTTAACAACAACAGCGACACCATGCCGACATAGGGCGCGCCTTCGACCACACCGACGCTAAAGCGCGTGGAATTGCCGCTCATAAAAGACAGGAAAAACCCGCCGCTAGCCAAAAAGCCGATGGCGTCGACCATGCCCGCCATGGCCGCGAAACTTACGGCCAATATCCGGGCATTCCGGTCAAGCTTGGTCATAGGCCAGCCGTCAGATAATCCCTACGGCTTTGCCCGCGCGTTCGAAGCGGTCGAGGATGTCAGCGACCTGTTCGCTGCTATGTTCGGCGCATAATGAACACCGCAGCAAGGTCATGCCCGCTGGTGTCGCTGGTGGCCGCGCCAAGTTCACATATAGCCCGTTTTCAAGCAACGCCGCCCACATGGCCGCGCCCTTTTCCAGATCAGGCATGATCACGGCAATGATCGCGCTTTGCGCATTGGGTGTGCCCAATTGGAAGCCCAAATCGCGCAGGCCCTGATGCAGGCTCTTCGAATTCTCCCACAAATGCCCGCGCTTATTGCTATTGTGCATCAGCTTGCGGATGCTCGCGGCGGAACATGCGACGACCGAAGGTGGAAGCGAGGCGGTGAACACATAAGGGCGGCACACGAGCCGCATGATTTCGAACTTCGGGTGGTTTGACACACAGAAACCGCCAACCGTGCCGACAGATTTGGAGAATGTGCCGATGATGAAATCAACATCGTCCAACACGCCTTGCTCTTCGGCAACACCGCGGCCATTTTCGCCAATGAAACCCATCGAGTGCGCTTCATCAACCAAGATCATCGCGCCAGCTTCTTTCGAAACGCGGATCATTTCCTTCAAGGGGGCAACATCGCCAAGCATCGAATAGACGCCCTCAAGCACCACCAACTTGCCTGCATCGGCGGGCAAACGCTTAAGGCGCTTCTCAAGCGCTTCCACGTCATTATGGCGGAAGGCAACAATTTCGGCATCGCCCATTTTGCAGCCATCATAGATCGACGCATGGCTGTCGATGTCGAGGATGATGTAATCACCCTTGCCCGCGATCGTGCTGATAATGCCCAAATTGGCCTGATAGCCCGTGGAAAAGACCATCGCATGGTCCATTCCGTAAAATTCCTTCAACGCGTCTTCGCATTCCTTGTGGCCCTGAAACGTACCATTCAGAACGCGGCTGCCCGTGGTGCCCGCGCCAAATTCGTCCAAAGCTTTCTTGCCTGCCGCGATGACATCATCATCAAAGGTCATGCCCATATAATTATAGGTGCCAAGCAGGATCGTTTCCTTGCCATTGACGACGGCAACGGTTGGGGACTTCACCTCTTCCATCACAAGGCTGAACGGGTCCTTCACACCAGTGGCGAGCAGACCTTCGCGCTGGGCGATTAAAGCGTCAAATTTTGAAAATAAGTCAGTCATTACCGTCTCTCGTAAAAAATTAGGCAGCGGTTAGCTTGGTCACGGCATCGACCAACTGGCCGACATTTTCGATCTCTGCCTGCAAATTCATGCTGATGATGATGTCGAAGCTGTCTTCGACTTCCGCGACAAAGTCCATGACGGTCAGGCTGTCCCATTCAAGGTCGCCAGCAAAGGTTGTTGTCTCACTGACATCAACGCCTTTTTTGTTAAATGGCGCAATCAAGCCCTTCAGGCGATCAAACATTTCGCTTCGGTCAGTCATTCGTAAATCCTCGAAATAGGTTGCGACTATTGCGCTATATCGTGGCGCTATGGCAAGGGAATAAGGCGGCAAAAGGGCAAGGCCAAGGCGCTACATCCACCCTTGCTTGCGATACCATGTTACTGTGTCCTGAAGCCCCTTTGGTGTGGCCATTTCCGGCTTCCAAAGTTCGGGTGCTGGCGCGGCGTCCGGGTCAATGGTCCAGTCGGGATGCGCAAGATAATTGGCGCGATCCGGCGTCAACTTTGCCTTTGGTCCCCGAATAGCCCGATCGGCCCATCCCGCAATATTTAGAAGAAAGCGCGGCGCGTGCACTGTTGTGATTTTGCGTCCGACTGCCGCGCCAATGGCCTTGGCAAAAGCTTCATGGCTCCACCCGCCCACCATAGAGTCATCAGCCTCAAAAACCCGCTTCGATACATCAGAAGCCGACAGCAATGTCACAAGCAAACGCGCCAAATCATCGACATGGATGACGGAGACGCGTCCGCGTGGCGGCAACAAGGCCCAGCCTTTAGCAGCAATACGAAACATGTCGAACATTTCGGTGTCACCGGGGCCGTAGACTCCCGGCGGACGGATGACGGTCCAGTCGAGTTTGGAGCAGCGCACCAAATATTCTGCTTTCGCTTTACTGGCACCGTATATCGACAAGGCAGGGTGGCGGGCGGCGAGTGAGGAAACATGGACGAAGCGACCGATGCTTGCCGATGCTGCTGCAGCGAGCATAAGTTTCGTACCCGTCACATTACCGCTTTCAAAACCTGCCGCATCGGGCGCGTTTACGACGCCTGCGACATGTAAGACGGCATCGGCCCCTTTGCATAATTCGATGAGGCTGGCGGCATCATCCAGGCGCCCATGTACCCAAGTTACCCCGGCTTTCTTGGGCTGGTCGCGCCGCGTCAACGCGCGCACATGCCAACCAGCGGCAAGCAGTCGGTCAAGCGTTATCCGCCCGACAAAGCCCGTCGCGCCCGTCAGCGCAACTGTCTTCACAGAAGAACCAGTTGATCGCGGTGGACAAGAACGGAGCGCGGCACAGTCCCCAATATGGACGCTAACTCGCTTGACCGATGTCCGCAAATCCGTGCGGCATCGACCGCGTCATATTCCGAAAGTCCACGCGCAATGGCAATATCGTCATCGGCGCTAATGTCTATGACATCGCCGCGCTTAAACTCGCCCTCAACCGACAAGGCGCCGGCGGGCAGCAAGCTGCTGCCGTTTTTCAACGCCTTAACCGCACCATGATCTATGCGGATGCGGCCCTTGACCGTTAGCCGCCCGCTGAGCCAGCTTTTGCGAGCCGAGGCCCCTTCACGCGGGACGAAGAAGGTCGCTGCGCCACCTTGCTCCAATGCCAAAAGCGGGTGGTCGCGCAGGCCCGATGCGATGACAAGGCCAATCCCTGCGCGCGTTGCAATGTCGGCGGCATCAAGCTTGGACGCCATCCCGCCCGACCCCATGCCAGAGGAGGAACCTTCGGCCACCATCACCCGCACGCGGCCATCAATCTTCTCGACGGTTGGCAGCAACATAGCGTCGGGCAAATGTGGCGCGCGGTCGAACAGGCCATCGACGTCGGACAGCAACACCACGCCAGCGGCACCCGCTGCTTGCGCAACACGGGCGGCCAAACGGTCGTTATCGCCAAAACGAATTTCTTCGGTGGCCACGCTGTCATTTTCGTTGATTACAGGCACCGCGCCTGCCCCCAACAGGCGGTCCAACGTAGCGGCGATGTTCAAATAGCGGCGGCGGTCTTCAAGATCATCAAGCGTGACCAATATCTGTGCTGCGGCCAAGGACTGCGCTTCCAACAAATCAGCCCAGATGCCAGACAGCACAATTTGCCCCACAGACGCAGCTGCCTGCGCATCGGCAAGGCTGGCGCGGCCACCCTTGTCAAAGCCCAAGCGGCGGGCACCCAGCGCAATCGCGCCGGACGTCACAATGATGATCCGTTGCCCCGCCTTATGCCGTGCGCTGATATCGGCGACGAGCGTTTGCAGCCATTCCTGCCGCAATTTGCCGTCGGGCTGCACCAACAGCGACGATCCGACTTTCACCACCAATAAGGGGCAAGATAGTGGCAGGAAGGCAGCGTTCAGATTGGCGACCATGTCCCGTCCTCGGAAATGCCGTCGGCTTTCGCGCCTTCGATGCCGCTTTTGGCAGGCAGCGCCTCCAAAATCCGGTCGAGTACAAGATCAACGCTTTGGCCCGTTGCGCCCGAAATCGCGATAACATCTTTCGCGCCAGCGGCATGAAGCTGCTGTGCGATATCGGCCATCAATTCCGGATCCAGCAAATCGCCCTTATTGAGCGCAACAATTTGCGGCTTTTCATCAAGTGCTGCGCCATATTCACTCAATTCTGCACACACGACATGCCACGCATCAACGGGGTCATCCTGCGTCGCGTCAATCAAGTGAATGAGAATGCGGCAGCGTTCGATATGCCCCAAGAAACGGTCGCCAATGCCAACACCTTCCGCGGCGCCGGCAATAAGCCCGGGAATATCGGCAAGCACGAACTCGCGCGATTTATGGTCCACGACACCCAATTGCGGACGCGTGGTCGTGAACGGATAATCGCCGACCTTCGCTTTGGTATTCGACACTTGGTTGATGAATGTCGATTTGCCCGCGTTCGGCATACCGACAAGACCAGCATCGGCCAGCAGTTTCAGCCGCAACCAAACATACATTTCTTCGCCAGGCCAGCCTGGGCCATGTTCACGCGGAGCCCGGTTTGTCGAGCTTTTATACGAAGCATTACCGCGACCGCCATCACCGCCGCGCAGGAACACAACGCGCTGCCCTACCGCGGTAAGGTCAAACAAAAGCGTGCGCTCCTCATCATCGGCAAGCACCTGCGTTCCAACTGGAACCTGAATGACGAGTTCGTCGCCATATGCGCCATGGCGGTCTCGGCCCATGCCTTGAATACCGCGCATGGCTTTGAAATGCTGTGCATAGCGAAAGTCGATAAGCGTGTTCAGGCCGGCCACAGCTTCAAAAATGACATCACCACCCTTGCCGCCATTGCCGCCATCAGGGCCGCCATATTGAACATATTTCTCCCGCCGAAAGCTGACAGCCCCCGGGCCACCTGCGCCAGAACGGACAAAAATCTTAGCTTGGTCAAGAAAATGCATAATTGGCCTTTAGGGGAGAATGCCGGTTTTGGCCAGTGTCGGGTTAGCTACCCAATATCGTCACCCTGAACTCGGTTCAGGGTCCATCGTGCATCTCAACCCTACGGTCGAAGCTTGCAAATGGATGCTGAAACAAGTTCAGCATGACGTGTGTCGAAGGTTGGTGGAGCCTAGGGGAGTCGAACCCCTGACCTCTACACTGCCAGTGTAGCGCTCTACCAGCTGAGCTAAGGCCCCATATAGCCGCCCAGAGGCCGCCTTGGTGAGGAGCGCCACTAGCGGGCGCTCCTATATATATCAAGCGCGAAGATTAGATGTCGTCAGGTTCGCCTTCGGTGCCGGCAACGCCAAGATCTTCGTCACCACCCAAGTCAACATCATTGTCTGGCGAAACGTCGCCGTCGACAGCATCGACGTCAATGTCGAGATCGTCATCGGCCAGATCACAGTCGTCTTTTTTCTTTTCGACTTCTTCAAACGGCATTGGCTGCTTCGATTTCAGAACTGGCTCTGGCGTCCACTGGTTGCCGCATTCAATGCATTCAATCGGCTCATCCTTGGTCAGATCATAAAAACGAACGCCACATTTCGGGCAAGTGCGCTTGGTTCCCCATTCAGACTTGATCATGGCGGCCTTAAATCCTTTTTAAACTGGCTTGGAAAGGCAATCCACGTCTGTGAATCACCGTCAATTGGCGCGGCCTTTGCCACAGCGACGCGCCGCTGTCAAAAATTACTGTGGTCGTTGACTTGATCGCGCATCATCCGCAAAGCGAAAAACATCATGCACAGTGCGCAATCTCGTTCCGGCAGTTTCCAGCCAAGCGGCCCGTTACGCGGCACGCTTAAGGTTCCTGGCGACAAATCCATCTCACATCGCGCTCTTATGTTGAGCGCACTTGCAGTGGGGACAAGCAATATCTCTGGCTTGCTTGAGGGCGAAGACGTTTTGGCCACTGCCGCCGCCATGCGGGCAATGGGCGCACATATTGAACGGAACGGCGAAGGCAGTTGGACAGTGCACGGCGTTGGCGTCGGTGGCCTCATGCAGCCTTCTGGTGCGCTGGACATGGGTAACAGCGGCACCTCCACGCGGTTATTGATGGGGCTGGTCGCCAGCCACCGGCTAACCGCGACGTTCATTGGCGATGCAAGCCTGTCCAAACGCCCCATGGGCCGCGTGATTGATCCGCTTAGCCAAATGGGCGCCGAGTTTTCGGCGAGCCCCGGCGGGATGCTGCCGCTGATGGTGCGAGGACTGGTGCCCGCCATACCGATTAGCTACCGCCTGCCGGTGGCCTCTGCGCAAGTCAAAAGCGCCGTCTTGCTGGCGGGGTTAAACATTGCGGGCATCACCGAAGTCATCGAGCCAGTGCCCACCCGCGACCATAGCGAACGGATGTTGCGCGGTTTTGGTGCAGATTTAACGGTCGATGTCGGTGCAGATGGCGTGCGCCATATTCGGTTGATGGGTGAGGCAGAGCTGAAGCCGCAGCAAATTGAGGTTCCCGGCGACCCTTCGTCAGCCGCGTTCTTCGTGGTCGCCGCTTTGATTACGCCAGGCAGCGAAGTGACCGTTACCCATGTCGGCATGAACCCGACCCGCACCGGCATGTATAAGATGCTACGGGCGATGGGCGCTGACCTTACCTATTCCAACGAACGCGAAGTCGGCGGCGAGCCAGTGGCCGACATCACCGCGCGGCACTCGGTTTTGCGCGGCATCAACGTGCCGCCCGACGTTGCGCCAAGCATGATTGATGAATTTCCGGTATTCTTCGTCGCCGCTAGTATGGCACAAGGCCGGACGACGACGAGCGGGCTGGACGAACTGCGCGTCAAAGAATCCGACCGCCTTGCGCTCATGGCGACTGGCCTCAGAGCCATTGGTGCGCAGGTTGAAGAGCGTGAAGATGGGCTCATCATAGAAGGCAGCGGCGGCGAACCCTTAGAAGGCAGCGCGACCGTGACAAGTGCACTGGACCACCGCATCGCGATGAGTTTCGCGGTGGCAGGGCAGAATTGCTATCACGCGGTCACCGTTGACGACGTATCGCCTATCGCGACTAGTTTTCCGACATTTGAAGACATTCTAAAAAATCTGCAGGCGCAGCATTGACCGAATATCTGTCGCTCTTCGCCGCGGATCTTGTCGGCTTCGCTGGCAGCTTTTTCATCGTGGCAGCTTTCACCTATAGCAACCTCACGAAGCAGATGAACGCCTTGTGGTTCAATGCGGCAAACTTCCTTGGCGTGGCGTTGCTAACCATATCGTTGACGGTAAATTTCAATCTTCCGACGATGGTTTTGGAAGTCGTCTGGATGGCAATTGCGCTTTTTGGCATTATTAAGGCGCTGATGACGCGCCCTGCTGACGCAGACGCAGCGAAATGATTATCGCCGTTGACGGGCCAACTGCCTCGGGCAAAGGCACTTTGGCAAAGGCATTGGCGGCGCATTTCGGGTTGCCGTTTTTGGACACGGGCCTGCTCTACCGCGCGGTAGGCAGGCACGTCCAATTGCGTAAGGGCAACCCCGACGATCCGGCGGACGCTTTGGCTGGATGTGGCTTTCCCGAAAGCATTCTTGATGATCCGGTTCTGCGGAACGAGGAGGTTGGCGGCCTTGCAAGCCGTGTGTCCATCCACCCCGACGTGCGTGCCGCACTTAACAAGCGGCAGGTGGATTTCGCCAATCAACCCGGCGGGGCATTGCTTGACGGCCGCGATATCGGCACGGTCATTGCGCCGCATGCTGCGGTAAAGCTGTTCGTTACCGCCCCTGCAGAGATCCGCGCACGGCGACGCCACGATGAAATGCAACGGCAGGGCATCAATGTCCCGTTTGCGGATATCCTCGCCGACATCCGTGCCCGCGACGAACGCGATATGGGCCGCTTGGATGCCCCATTAAAACCCGCCGAAGACGCGCTATTGCTTGATACCGGCGATTTGACTATAGGCGACGCCGTTCAAGCTGCGATATCTTTGGTGGAGTCGAAACTCCGTCAGAAGTAAGTGGCGGGGCGTTTCGCAGGAAAGCTGCGTCATGCTGAACTTGGTTCGGCATCTTACTATGGCATTGGCCTTCATCAGTAAGACCCTGAAGCACGTTCAGGGTGACAGGCACGTTTCTTCGTTACCCTCTTAAAACGAACGCTTTGCTGCTATTCGGGCGTCAAGGCAACTCTGGTCAAAGACCGTCGGAACCAACCGGCTGGCCGGACAAAAAGTACGTAAGGAAACTCTAACCTATGGCAACTTCGCCAAACCCGACCCGCGACGATTTCGCGGCACTTCTCGACGAATCACTTGGTGGCGCAGACGGTGGCTTTGAAGGCCGCGTCGTAAAAGGCACCGTAACCGCAATCGACAATGACCATGCCGTCATCGATGTGGGTCTCAAATCCGAGGGCCGTGTGGCGCTGCGTGAATTCGCTATGCCCGGCCAAAAAGCCGACCTTAAGGTTGGCGACGAAGTTGAAGTCTTCGTCGATCGCGTAGAAAATATGAACGGCGAAGCCATGCTCAGCCGTGACCGTGCCCGCCGCGAAGCGGCGTGGGATGTTCTTGAAGGCGAATTCGAAGCTGGCAACCGCGTTGATGGTGTAATCTTCGGACGCGTTAAGGGCGGCTTCACCGTTGATCTTGGTGGCGCAGTGGCCTTCTTGCCCGGCAGCCAGGTTGACGTCCGTCCTGTGCGCGACGTCGGTCCGCTCATGGACATCGCGCAGCCATTCGTCATCCTCAAGATGGACCGCAAGCGTGGCAACATCGTTGTGTCGCGTCGCGCCATCCTCGAAGAAACACGCGCCGAGCAGCGCACTGGCCTTATCCTGAACCTTGCAGAAGGTCAGATCATCGACGGCGTTGTCAAGAACATCACCGATTACGGTGCGTTCGTCGACTTGGGCGGTATCGATGGCCTGCTGCACGTCACGGACATCAGCTACAAGCGTATCAACCACCCAAGCGAAGTTATCAACATTGGTGACACCGTTAAGGTTCAGATTGTTCGTATCAACAAGGACACGCAGCGCATCAGCCTTGGCATGAAGCAGCTGGAAAGCGATCCTTGGGATGCAGCCGTTGCCAAATACCCTGTCGGCACGAAGCTTAAGGGTGCGGTAACGAACATCACCGAATATGGTGCGTTCATCGAACTCGAAGCCGGTATCGAAGGTTTGGTCCACGTTTCGGAAATGTCATGGACAAAGAAGAACGTGCACCCTGGCAAAATCGTTTCGACCTCACAAGAAGTCGACGTTGTCGTTCTCGACATCGATATGGAAAAGCGCCGCATTTCGCTTGGTATAAAGCAAGCGCACGACAATCCATGGGCATCGTTTGCTGACAAGTTCCCCGTTGGTTCGACTGTTGAAGGCGAAGTCAAGAATGCGACCGAATTCGGTCTGTTCATTGGTCTCGATGGCGACGTTGACGGCATGGTCCACATGTCCGACATCGCATGGGGCATCACCGGCGAAGAAGCTTTGCACCTTCACCGCAAGGGCGAAACCGTCAAGGCGATCGTTCTGGACATCGACGCAGAAAAAGAACGTATTTCGCTTGGTATCAAGCAGCTTGAAAAGGGTGCCCCATCGGCAGCCGGTGCTGCTTCAGTTGGCGGCTTGAAGAAGGGTGCAACGACCACCGTGACTGTCCTTGAAGTGCGCGATGGCGGACTCGAAGTGCAAGCAGGCGAAGATGGTGCAACTGGCTTCCTCAAGCGCGCTGACCTTGGCCGTGACCGTGACGAGCAACGGCCGGATCGCTTCCAGATTGGTCAGAAGTTTGACGCTATGATCACCGGTTTCGACCGTTCGAAAAAGCCAAACTTCTCGGTCAAAGCACTGCAGCTGGCTGAAGAAAAGCAAGCCGTTGAGCAATATGGTTCGTCGGATTCCGGCGCATCGCTCGGCGACATTTTAGGTGAAGCGCTCAAGGGCGCAAAGAAGTAAGCTTCGGCTGAAAACATCATCCGAGTTTTCGGATTAGAAACCCGCCCTTTTCCCAAAGAGCGGGTTTTTTGATGCCTAAGGACACGAGATGGCTGCAATATCATTGTAATATTCAAAAATTTCTGTCATTTTGTTCTCATTATTATGAATGCATAATCAAAAGTCACGCCACCCCCAAAATGTGGCCAGTAAGAAGAGGACACAGCATGATCCGTTCCGAGTTGATCAAGAAGCTGGAAACCGAAAATGTGGAACTGAAAACAGAGGAGATCGAAAAGATCGTCGATCTGTTTTTTGGTGAAATAATCCAGAGACTTGCCGATGGCGGTCGCGTTGAGTTGCGAGGCTTTGGCGCATTTTCCACGCGTGACCGCAGTCCGCGTAAGGGCCGCAACCCGCGCACGGGCGCTTCTGTTGAGGTGCCATCAAAGCGCGTGCCCTATTTCAAGCCCGGCAAAGAAGTCCGCGAACGCCTCAACACATAAGGAGTTTGTGCAAAGGCACTTGACCGTGCGGGCGTAATGCTGTCTGCGCTTGGTTAAGCGGATGTGGCGGAATGGTAGACGCTACAGACTTAAAATCTGTTGTCCGTAAGGGCGTGCGGGTTCGAGTCCCGCCATCCGCACCATATAGCCGTTTTTGCGGGGCGACAAAACTGCTTAGTTTGGACCCATCTGAGGCATTTCTGTGTTGATCTGCCCCCGTATTCTGGCTTTCTTCACCTCCGGTGCTATGTTTCCACTGAGTGGCCAATTCTAAGTAAGAATTGGCCACTCAGAAGCAAGAAAATCAGCTAAGATGAAGATCAGTCCTCAAAATCAGTTGACGCAGTAACGTGTGTTCCACCGTATGCTGCACTAGAGAAGTGACCAGCTTTCATGCGCCATTTACCATCCTTTTCTTTTACCCAAACATCCGTAACCCGAGTACGATATGGAGCATCGCGACCACCCACTAATCCCTCAACATAATAGCGCGCATAAACGATAGTTGGCGAGAGCTCCGTCGTCTCCACAAAGTGGGGAACAGTTATTCCTCCGCCTGCCTTCATGCTCTTTGCCCAACGCTCAGCAGTGGGTATAGTCAGTGGCTTATGGAAACTACCATCGGAGTTGGTAGCCAGTGTGCCAGACCGGCTTTCCATTTCGGCGACTGTTGCAGCGTCTTGGGCATTTCGAGCAGCCCAATACGCTTCAATAGCGGCTTCGACGGCCGTTTGAGAATTAGAATGGTTGTCGGCCATCGCGGGTATGGAAATCAGATTGGACGCGAACAAGGCCGAAACAACTGCTATCTTTAAAATGTTCATACAAATCACTCCATGTTTCAAAATTAAATGCAAAGGCAAAAACGCTGATGCCAACTTAAGTGGAAACCTCTGTACCTTAGGTGTCAATTGATATTTTCTTCAAGTGTTCGTCGTCATCTATACCCAAAACTGATAAAATTTTTGTGGTAATTTCAGCCTCAAAAACGGCTAGAAATCTACCTGTTCATAATGCTTGGGAGGTGTGATGACTTCCATCCGCTCGGACAATAAAGGCCGGAAACTGGGGCGAGATTTAAACATAGCGAACCACGCTTTAGTCTGCTCATGTCCGTTCCAATCGATTCCGCCCAGATAATCGGCAACCGAAATTTGCGCAGCAGCGGCCAGATCGGCCATCGTGATTGTTGAGCCAGCCAACCACGCACGGTGGTCAATCAAATAGTCGATATAATCGAGATGCCCGTTGGCTAGCTTCATCGCTTCGCGCAGAACTTTGGAGTCGGGGGGCTGCCGATCAATAAGCCTTTTCTTCATCCGTTCATGCAAAAATGGCTGCGTAACGTCGCCGTAAAACTGCTCGTCAAACCAAGCTACTAACCTGCGGGTTTCAGCACGATATTGCGCAGTCCCGCTGATCATGGGATTGGAGGAGACGGTCTCTTCAATATACTCAGAAATGGCGACCGAATCTACGAGCGTGATATTGCGTTCGGAATCGCGCATTACCGGCGTCCGTCCGGCTGGGTTCATTTGTAGAAACTCATCCCGCTGTTCCCAGGGATTTTCCCGCACCAAGCTATAAGGCACACCTTTTTCACCAAGCAGCAAACGTACTTTCCGTGAAAACGGACATAGCGGATATTGATGGAGATGCCACATGCGTATCTGTTAGGGCCCGTTAAGCATAATGTGAAGAGGGCGCACCCCAAAAGCATGGGCATTAATGCGATTTAACGTGTGCGCCCGGCTCGCGTTTGGCTTCCTTCGCCATTTGCGCATCGATTTTACCCTCGGCGGCCTGTATCTTTTTTTCTGTCTCCGCATATTGGGAGTCAAAATCCTGCTGGCACGCCGCAACAGATAATAGAGGTAAAATCGCGGGTAAAAGACAAAGGGCGCGCCGCATCAATAGTCCTTCTTATACCGAACGTTGAGGTTCGACCTACCGCCGCTGCTGATTTGGCTGAGCACTGAAAGCGCGGGCGTAAGGCTAATCTCCAATTGCGTTGCGGTATAGCCGCGCGCGTCAGTGACGATTTCGATATAGAGGTCGTTGGTAATATACCGGCCAAACGCGACCGCCATATCCCGCCCGGTTTTTGCATCAGCACTTAATATGCGTAAACGGTCAAGCCCAGTGGCAGATTGCAGCACGCCAAGCGGATTGAGCCCCGCCGCCCCGCCGCGCAGGCTATTCAACGATCCGGCAAGTTGAACCGCCTGAATGGCCGACAATTCGCCAATGGAATTGCCAAACAATATGCGCGCCATGATTTCATCCTGTGGCAATGCAGGGGTTGAGCTAAAGCTGATGTCGGGATTCTGGCTAGTGCCGCGAATATTGACGCGCACTGTTGTTCCGTCGACCTCGCTGGCCGCCGCTAGGCGGATTGAAGGATTGCTTGCCGGGCCACCGTTAAACGAAACGCGTCCACTCTCCAGTTCAAAGGATCGTCCGGCAAAGCCAAGGGTGCCGCGCACCAGTTCCATATCGCCTGCAATCAAAGGCGCGTCGCTCGTGCCGGTTACCCGCAACTTCGCGCCCCATTCGGATTCAAGCTCCATGCCGCTGACATATAATTTGTCGGGCGCTTTAAGCCGGATATTGAGCTTCCAATTGCTCGGCAGTTTGCTGATCGGATCTGCGTCCCCCGATACGCGCGCACGGCTGGTCGGTGCTTTGCGGCGAATGCCTGACAGTGTCGCGACCCCTGCCGCACCTTGGCGGATAATCTTGAACCGCGTTTCTGGAAGACGCAGGGTGCCGCTGATCAGGGCTGCCCCGTCGGGTATGTTGGTTACGCTGATTTGCCCCGTGGCAGTCGACGAAATAAGTGCGCTTCGTGCCACCCGCGCCCGTTTAAGGTCAAGATTAAGCTGCACCGGAAAACTCTTGTCCGCGCTCAAGTTGACAATGCCTTTGCCCGTTACGGTGCCGCCCCCAGCTTTTGCTCTAAGTTCCGTTACGTCCAATTGGTCGTTGGTGAAAACGCCGCGCACGCGCAACTCTGTCAACCGCGTGCCATATACGTCGTTTTCGTAAAACAGGTCATTGGCCCGAACGACCCCCGTAAGCTGGGGGCTCTGCACACGGCCTGAAAAATCTGCAGCCACGCCAATGTTGCCGGTCAGACTTTGGTCCGCCAACGCAGCCAAAGAAAACAGCGTATCTGCAGGTCCGTTGTAGCGGACACCACCCGACAAAGGCGCGGCAAGCAAGCGTTCGCGCCAGCTTGCATTCCCAGGCGGCAATGGCGTTAGGTCCATCTGCAGCCGGCCCACTGCCACACCGCGCCTGCGGATGATGGCGCGTGCGTTGCCACCGCTGGGTAGCAATCTTGCGACTAGGCTGATGTCCACAGGCTGTGACCGCGCGCCCAGATTGGTCCGGACAAAGCGCTTGATTTCAAGCCGCGCATCGGCGCTTGGGAATGCGGCCGACGACGCCTGAGACCAATCAAGACTACCGGTTGCGCGGCCATTAATTTCAAGGCCCGGAATGAAGGGGTTGAGCAAGGCAATATCGACTTTGTCCAAGCGCGACTGCAGCGTGATTGCGTCGCCATAGCTGCCAGCCAATCGCAATGCGCCATCCGCGACCTTCATCGTGCTGGGCAGAACATCATAGCTGTTCCGGCGCGGGATGATTCGTATTGGTCCGTCAGTTGCGAAATCAATGCCATTGGCACGGCCCATTGCGGCAACGCGCCAAAGTTGCGGTGTAAAGTCGGCATTGCCTGCTATGCGGAAAGGCACTTTGCTTCGACCTTCAGCCAAAATTTGCGCAGTGCCGGAGCCCGCACGATAGTTCACCTTCAAGCGCGCGGCGGCGAGCGAAATGTCATTCACCACCGCATTTTCAACCTGCACATCCGCAATGATTTGCGGGCTGTCGTACAGGATAATATCTGCGTTCATTATGCCCCGCCCGATGGCGAGTTTTTGCGCGCCTGAAAGCACTGCATTCAGGGCAACGGCATCGATGATGGCGCGTTGGAACTTTCCTTGTGCCGACAATGCGATGGTTCCGTCAAAGCCCGAACCGATGCCATTTAATTTGCCCGCAAACGGGCCTGAGGCGGTCTGCTGAATTAGTCCAGTCACGCCGATACCCGAAAAATTGCCGCGCATGATGTCAATGGTCAATGGGCCGTTGCCCGCCAGCACATCCACATCGCCGCTAATGGGTCCGTAGTCGGTCGTCCCCGTTATCGCGATTGCATAGCCACGACGGCTTAACGTTACGACGCCAACGACGTCGGCCATGCCGACACCAAAGCCGGGACTGGTGGCCGTGATCCGGTAAACCGGACTGTCAAACGTGCCAGTCATGCCCACAAGCACTGGGCCATATTGGTTTGAGAAACCACGGCCGCTGAACACGACGCGCCCGCCTTCGGCCACATAGGTCCCGCTGCCGCTATTCAACCGGAATAGGGGTGACACCAAATTAGCGCGGGTAATCTGCAATATGCCGTCAGTGCCATAACGGATGCCCGCATTCACGAACATTTGCCCGCCTAAAAAATTCTGGAATCCTGCGCTAAACAAACGCGTTGATTGCGCCTTCACCGTGCCGACAAGGGCATAGCCGCGGCCACGTGTCGTTTCGAGATCGACATCGGCGACAATATTGAACAGACCAACCGAAGTGACCTGAAATCCATCGACCTGCCCGTTGAGCGCAGTGGTGTAGAACCCCTTGTTAATATCCCCCACAAGCAGCGCCGTCGCGGTAATCCGGTCAGAGCGGATTTTCAAATTGTCGGAGAGCAACCGTCCACCGGCGACCGCCAGATCACCGTTCAGCCCGACATTAGTGAGCAACCCACCCGCAATCTGGTTGATGCCTGTTACCCGCAGTGCCTTGGCATTGATGGGTATCACAAAGCGATCGGCTTTGCCTTCCGTTTTGCCTGTGATGATCACATTTTCAAAAGTTGTGGCATCGAAGGCAAGCCGCTGTGCGCTGGCCGAATACGCGATAGTTGGGCCGGAAAACGCGCCATTGAGTAAGGCTTTGCCGCGAACGTCAGTCCCGCTGACATTTGACCCGATAATGCCCGCGCGCAATAGGCCAATATCCAACTTAAGGTCTTTGAAAACGCCTTCGCCCAAATTGACCATTCCGTCGGCATCAATTTTAACGGCGGCGGAGCGGACTTTTCCCTTAAGTTGCGCCACCCGGTCCGCAAAAGTCGCCGCCATGTCCACAGTCGCAATGGGCGATAACGCGCGCATGAGCAAGCTATCCGCTATTATTCTGGCCGGAGCAGCGGTGCCCTTGACCGCAAACGTCCCATCGCGTGCCGTAAGCGCAATATCCGCGATATTTTCGGACGCCATTTGCGCCGTCAGCTTGCCATCCCATTTGCGCCAATCACCCCGGCCGCTTAAATTGGCCTTCAAGGGTACTTCGCGACCCATCAGGCCGGCGACCAAGCCTTTTGCCGGGGCATCAAGCCTCAGGTCGACATCGAAGCGATTGTCTTCTGGAACGGCATCGAGTTTCAACAGGATACGGTCGCCTCGGTTACTTCCGGCTCTGGCATCGATTATGGCGCGCCGGTCGGCGATGCGCACTTTACCCGACAAAGAGGCCACGTGCGCCGCACCGGTTACAGCTTTGGCAAAGACGATGCGGTCGACTTGTATCCGTTCAATGTTGATGTCGAGATCGGGTAAAAGCGGGTTACCCCGGTCGGGTACAGCCCGAAACATAGGCATCCGTGACACATTCACTTCTTTTGCGATCAGCGCATTGATAGCAATGCCCCGCCTGAGATAGGAAAGCGGGTTCCAGTCGAGCCGGATTTCGGGAGCGCGCGCGAAGTCCCCCTTTAGATCGCGAAAGCGAACGTCGGACAAAATCGCGTCGCTATAGATCGACCCTTCGATTTTCCCGATGCGAATGTTGAGACCGTTTTCAAATTCAAACGCCGCAATTTGCCTTGCTACAAAGCTACGACCCGATTGGCTATCAAGCCATACATAACTGCCGGCCAATATCGCCACTGACAGCGCCGCGAAAGCCGCAATCCCTATAGCGAAGCGTCGCCAAAACATCAAAATGCCTGCCCAATCGACACATAAACGTTGAAACGGGACTCACCCGATCGGCGGTTCAATGGCGTTGCAAGGTCGAGCCGAACCGGGCCAAAACTGGAATAAAAACGGCCGCCGACGCCAACGCCGACGCGCCAGTCGTTAAATTTGGGTAGGCTCGATTCATAAGCTTGTCCCGCATCTAAAAAGCCAGCAACACCAAAATTGCCAAAGCGATAGCGTCCTTCAAGGGCGAATTCGTTCAAACTGCGTCCGCCAATCGGATCGTTGCTCGGGTCTTTAGGGCCAAGTTGCTGATAGCCGAAGCCACGCACTGACCCGCCTCCACCGCCATAAAACCGACGCGACGGTGCAAGGTTATCGCGCGAAATGCCCGACATCGTTGCAATACGGGCACGCGTAGCGACCACGATATCATCATTCACCGGGTAATAATAAGAACCGTCGAGAATGATGCGGACGTAAGCTCGCTTGCCCGTTCCCAAAGAAGCTTCGGGCGATACGCGCACATTGACCCGATAGCCCCTGACCGGATCAAGCAAGTCGTTTGACCGGTCAAGGCCCAATTGTCCCGGCAAAGCGGCGATGTAATAAAGGCGCCGGTCGCGCGTCCCGCGCGCCAATTCAAACGCATTTTCGGAAGTGGCCAATATTTCGGCGCCAATCGACCACGTAAATTTCTTCTGCCAAATCGGTGTCGAAACAAAGGCCATCATTCCTGCAAGCTGGCCAGTGTACGCCTCGAATGCATCATACTTGCTATGTAATGCAGAGAGCGCAATCTCCAGATTCCGGTCACGCCGTCCCGCATTCGCGCGGGCAATGGCAACACTTGCAGCTTGCTCCTGCGTGCCAAGCAGCCCTGTAACCTTGAGCGATCCTTCTGGTGGAAAGAGGTTGCGATGGGTCCAACTACCCTCCGCGCGAAGACCCTGCCCCGTGCCGTAACCAGCGCTTGCCGCTAAGGTGCGCGGTGGGGAAGCCTCCTGACGGACAAGTAAATCGGCATAAGGGGTCCCATCAGGCGCAAGACCTTCCCCAGGGAAAGCTTCAACCGAGACAGTGGACAGCAATCCCGACGTGATCAATGCAGCGCGCAGATCATCCACCTTGCGGCTATCGTATAGATCACCCGTTTTAAATCGCCGCAATATGGCAACATGTTCTGCATCAAATACAGGCGTTCCCTCGGTGCGCAGTTGTCCGAAATAACTGCGTGCACCAGTGTCCACAGGCAAGGTATAATCGCCAACGCCGGTTTCGCCGTCTAACAAAATGTCGCGCTGGCCAACGGTAGCAAACGGATAGCCGTTCTGTGGCAGTTTAACCGAGATATTTGCCTCTGCAGCCATAATGACATCTGCAACAATGGCATCGCCCATTCTGGGCGCAAAGCTGCCGCTGATAAGGTCTGTGGGCTGCACTGCAGGCGCAGTAAAGGCAATCTGTCCCAGATGATAAAGGCGTCCCGGCACTAACGTCAGGACCACGTTAATCGTCCCGGCATCGGTAGCGGACACGTCCGACTTCAGCCGCACCTCGGCATCAAAAAAGCCCTGACCGTTCAGAATGTCCAACAATAATTGGCGGTCAGCACGGGCGCGTTGAGCGACCTCAGCACGACTGTCAGCCCGGCCTCCACCATCTTTTAACGCTGACAGACTGTTGAACCGGGCACGAACGTCACGCCATGCTGCCGCCTCAACTGCTACGGCATCTGCATCCTTTGTCACGTCCGCTGTTTTAATTGCATCTAAGCCATCAACGCGCACAGCGTAGCGCATGGCCAGTGCTTCGCGTTCGGCTGCTTGCGTCGGTTCAGTGGGTGGCTCTGCATCAAAACTGTCGATAGGCGGCAGCGGGTCATCCAAAAGTGGGTCTGTATCGGGCGGATCGGGGAGCAGTTCAACCACATCGCCATCTTGAACCGCCTTGATCGCAGCGTCTGCTGTGGTTTGAGCGGCCTGTTGCCGAGCCGATCCACCCTCTTCACGACTTTCCTGCGCCGCAGCCCATGCTTGTATGCTTTCCAATGGGGCGTCGTCGAGCGAAGGGGTGGCTTCGTTGAACTCAGTGTCCGTTATAATCGGCGTTTGGGGCGGGACTGCACCTTGGGCCGCAGTTAAAGGCGCGGGTGTTTGGACGTCAGGATTTTGGGCAAGCAGCGGCGTCGCTGCGCAACCCAGATATAAAAAGGCAATTGATCGGATCAAGCAGACATCCCCCCGCCCCAACCTCACCTCACACAAAAAGGTTCCGCCTAGACTTACGGATATCCGATACCGCCAACGGTGCGTTATGCAAACAAGAACCCGAAGCAGAAAAATTCAGGCCTGCCTCGGGTAACTTTTAGCTATGGCGTAATCTCGAATGTTGGATACGGGTGCTTTGGCGCGGCAGGCGCCGTTAAACGCAATTTGGAAAATTCTTATGGGTGTGATGGCTATTCTGCAGCAGGGTCAAGGATTGATCGGCATCACCTTTGTACTTCTGCTGGCGTGGGGATTATCGGAAGATAGGGCCGCGCGCCCTTCATGGCGGTGGTTATTCGGCGCCTTGTTTTTACAGATTGCCATTGCGCTTGCGGTGACGCGGGTACCCTTTATTTGGACACTGGTTGGCTACGTAAATACGGCAGTATCATCGATCGAAAAGGCCACCTTGGTCGGATCAAGCTATATGTTCGGCTATACCGGCGGCGCGCCGATCCCGTTTCTGCTGAAACCCGGCGTTGAACCTCCGGTCATCGTCGCTTTTCAGATTTTGCCGCTTATCATCGTCTTTTCAGCAATCTCGGCTTTGTTATGGCATTGGGGCGTGTTGCGCGCGGCCGTAAAAGGTCTCTCTTGGGCCTTACAAAAAACAATGGGCGTTAGCGGTGTTGTCGGCCTTGGGGCGGGAACCACAATGTTTCTTGGCGTTGTCGAGTCACCGCTTGTACTGCGGGCATGGTTTGAACGGATGAGCCGATCTGAAATGTTTATGATCATGGTGCTCATCATGGCCACGATTTCAGGCGCTATTCTCGTCCTGTACGCATCCACGCTGTCGAAAACCGTTCCCAACGCGGTAGGCCATATGATTGTAGCTTCCCTCATTTCGCTGCCTGCCGCGATTTTGATTGCCCGACTGATGGTCCCCGGCGACGGAAGCGTGACCGCCGACAATGTCCAAGCTGATTTAAAATATGAAAGCAGCATGGATGCCATTATCAAGGGCACGATGGAGGGTGTTAGTTTGGTGCTGGCCGTCATTGGCATCATCATCGTTGTGTTTGCACTCGTCAATCTGACCGATCAGATGCTATCCTGGTTGCCCTATGTCGATGGCGCGCCGTTCACTCTGAAACGCGGTTTCGGTTGGCTATTTGCCCCGCTGATGTGGAGCATTGGCATTCCGTGGGATCAAGCTCCCGCTGCGGGGGCATTGATGGGTACGAAAACGATTCTCAACGAATATGTTGCCTATCTTGACTTGGCAGCATTGCCGGCAGGTACCTTTGATGCCCGCAGCCTGTTGATCATCACTTATGCGCTCTGCGGGGTCGCAAATCTGGCCAGTGTCGGCCTTCTGGTGTCCACTATTTCTACCTTGGCACCAGGGCGACGCGCAGAGGTCTCAGCGCTTGGCATGAAGAGCTGGGTTGCGGGGAACATGGCGTCCGCGATGACTGGGGCAGTCATTGGCCTTGTGACGTGGGTCTAAACATGTTCGGGCGCTAGCTGTTGCCCGTCAGCATTCAATAAACAGCTTAGCCGCATAAAGTAGGAGAGTGTTTTGGTCTCATCTTCGTTCCTTCGTCACTACGATGAAACCAAAACACTCCTTAAATCACA
>Ga0209443_1000285_pt1 | contig 34144 bp, 19 predicted proteins | sample LauGreBMM110DCMD_2_FD_187571 | JGI IMG/M metagenome (GOLD analysis project Ga0209443, IMG submission 187571) | Freshwater lake microbial communities from Lake Michigan, USA - Su13.BD.MM110.DCMD (SPAdes) (version 2) | ecosystem: Environmental > Aquatic > Freshwater > Lake | place: Lake Michigan... | reverse complement strand
AATGATATATTAATGATTTTATTTATTATTGTTATTAATTAATGTTAATTATTTTAATGTTGTTTATATTAATTATATTATGTGGAATATTGATATGTAACCCTTTTAAAAAAAGGCTTTACCCAACCCTTTTAAAAAAAGGCTTTACCCAAAATTCACTTTCAGTGAACTGGAGCCCGCTGCAAGCGAACCTTTTAAAAAAAGGCTTTACCCAAAATTCACTTTCAGTGAACTGGAGCCCGCTGCAAGCGAACCTTTTAAAAAAAGGCTTTACCCAAAAATTTGCTGAAAGCCATAGACATCGGCTCACTGCAAGTGACTTTACCCAAAAAAGGCTTTACCCCGGCGGCAGCGGCTGCAGCGGCGGCAATTTAGTATTAACTGAAGATGATAAAACCTATTTATCTGAATATTTTAAAAGTGAATACAGTGATGAAAAAATTAAAAAACGAATACATAAATTATTAAACCAAGCCTCGGGAAAAAATCAACTTAATCGACAAAATATTGGAGATATTGCCATAGATGGTTTGAATTTAATTCATCATATAAAAGAAAGTGATCGCGGATATTTATCACCATCCGAAATTTATAGGTCAATCTCCTATATAGGGTTAAAACTTAAGAAATTTTTTAAAGGTCGCATAATGTTGGTTTTAAAAGATGAAGATAATAATGAAAAAAATAGCGAAAAAAATAATGAAAAATATAAAGAATTGGCAAAAGAATTAAAAATTTTTATATATGTTGCCGTAAAATATACAAATAATGCACCAACCTGGAAATTGCCTGATTATATATCTAAAGATGCACATAGTCAAAAAGGCCGAGATGATTTTTCTACAATTGTTATTGCCCGCAAATATAATTGCCCTATGTTAACAAACGATAATTATAAAGATTCCTTAGAATTTAAAGAAACCATACCACCATTTAAATTATTAGAATTTAATTGGTTTTCATCTAAATTGCCAATTGTTGAACAATATAAACCGGAAAATTATGTAAAAGCGCCATGGCCAAAATTTAAAATAAAATTAGATCATATATTTATGCACAAAGAATTAGCAATGGTGTCAAATAATTAGAAGTGCCAATAATTAGAAGTTAACAATCTATATGGGACTCAGCTTGCACGTGTGCCTCTTCTCTCAAATCACATTCTCTCATAATATATATCCCAACGCGCTCTTCCCAATTTTCATTAATAAATAGGGTCATATTTGTATCATCAATTTGCAACTCTTCTATATCATTAATATCTAGACCTAATTGAAATATTTCATCTGTACAGGTTTTTAATGTTAATTTATACATATTTTTACATAAATATAATAACATTGAAATATTTTTTAAAATTTCTTTCCATTTTTCTTCATTAAAATTATTTTGAATTTTATCTAATTGCTGTAATAAATTATGATTTTTATCGCATTTATTCATTAATATATAGCAATATGTTTTTTGTCCTGATTCAATATCAGAATATTCTATGTTCATACCCCCAACCTTTTCAACTGTCGTAGTTTTATCAATAATTTCTAAAAATCGCTCTCTTATGGCAGTATCCGTAGATGGTGCATTTTTTAGTAAGGACCCCATCATAATACGGCATGATGGAAAGCCCATAGACAATAGCGTTTTTTGATATTGAATGTAATTTTGAATATCCTCAGGAGATAACTCTTTCATAGAAGCAATAAAATCATTAATAGAATTTTCATCCAATTTATTCAAAATTTCGTCATTTTTTATAATATTTTTAATCTCTTCAGGGTCCAAATTCATTTTAGCGGCAAAAAGTATATTTGAATTTATATTCTATTAAATATATACAGTATATAATATATATTTAATTTACTTTTTAAATACAAGAATGGACGAAAAGCAAGAAAAACAGGAAAAAGTAAAAGGGCTTTTATCTAGGGAATTATTGCCAATTAATGCCCAATTGACTGAAATATTGAATCAGGCTAATTTAACTTCGCAGGATTTATCATCCTTAATAAGCACAATGCTATTAATGTCTGAAGAAATTAAATTAATCAATGAAAATATAAAAATATTGCAAGCAAATATTGAAAAAAATACTCAAGAAAATAAAAATGATAATAAATATTTAGCAGTTCTTTTAGAATCAAATCTCAGTTCGAGCAATATATCGCCAGATGCATTTGTAAGTGGAAGCACAAAACCAATTGAGACTCCTACTAAATCAAGAGCAAAGGCGGCGGCAAAGGCACCCGCCGAATTAAAATTTGATTCAGTGGTCGTTGATAGCGCGTCCATTAATACTTTAGTGGCGGCCCCCAAAAAAAAAACAAAGGCAGCCACGTCAATAACCGAGGCGGAATTTTTTAAAAGAGAAATAAAAGAACTAGTTTTTGTTAAAAAATTATTTGATTCATTTGATGAGCATATTACTACATCATTTATTAATGCATCAAAAATAAATATTAAAGATATGGAGCAATCTGATAAGATTGAAACTTTTATAAAATATACGTCTGAAAAAGTAGCCGCATCATTGATTGCCGCTATCAAAAAAAATGTAGATGTAAAATCATTTATTACAGAAGAATATAATATATACAAATCGCACCAATTAATAAATGATGGAAAAGGAAACTTGTCAGAGGACTTATCCGGCGAGAGCGGCGCATCATTAGGAATTTAATTAGGAATGCCATTTAAAATATAATATTTTTTTTTGATAATGGCAACCGTGCCATATTTTGATAATGGCCACCGCACCATATTTTAATAATGGCCACCGCACCATATTTGAATCTATTTGTAAATTTTTATAAAATGAATGTTTATCAGTTTTTGTCAAATGGCGCCAATAGTATTATTAGCAAATATACTACGGCCGAATTAAAAACAAAATTTATTATTAGGGATGAATTTAATAAAAAATTTATAGTATTTAATGATATTACAGAATATGCCGAATATATTGAAACAATTCCAATTTCAGAAAGATGTTTTCATGAAATTATATTTGGCAATAATTTTCAAAAAATAAAATTTGACTTAGATATAGAATTAACCGATTCTGCAACCCAAGCACATCTGCCGGATTATGACTCGCCAGATTATATTCCGCCAGCAACACTTATTCATAATATAAATGAATTGATTGATATTATTATATCAAAATTTCATATATTATATGAAATTAGTATTACATATGATGATCTAATTATAACAGATTCTTCAGGGTATATCATAAAAGATAATATGGTGTATTGGAAATATTCATATCATATTATAATAAATAACTATTATGTAGAATCAAATACAGAGGCCAGTTATGTATCATCGGTTATTTATGATACATTACCAGATTATATTAAAGAATATATTGATCCTGATATAAATAAACAAATACAAAATTTTAGATTAATTGGGTGCACAAAATCAGCTTTGCCTCATAGATATAAAAATTTAACTTGTTTATTTAACTCTAAAAAAGAAGGATTAAAATTAAATCATTTTATTGTTAATAAAACAAATAATAATGGTATTATTTTGCCAAAAATATCAAAAATTGAAAAAATAACAATCGCGACTATAAATAATAATATTGGAAAGTATATAGATAAAATTTTACATTGGTTACATGTGCATAAAGTTACGGAAGACCATGAATTTAGAGGTGTTACTGGTGACTTTATATCCTTCAATAGAGTTAATAACCGATATCCATGCAAAATATGCAATCGGACACATAATCATGATAATTCATTATTTATAAAAGTAACCTATTTAAAAAATAGTAAAATTACGCTGACGGAATATTGTCATAGGGCCCCTGAAAAATATAATACATTAATAACAAATTTAAATATAAAGGCCATTACCATAGGCGTCGGGGGTGATGCAGCGGCTATAGGCGTCGGGGGTGATGCAGCGGCTATAGGCGTTGAGGGTGATGCAGCGGCTATAGGCGCCAATGATGATGTAAGCGACACTGCTAAAAAATCATATTTGCAAGTATTAATTGAGACAATTAAGCCCAATTTAATGTTAGAAACATACGACATTAAAAATTGCGAAATATATTCAGAACCATATATGCGAGCATATAATACAGATACGATTGAAGTATTATGTATAAAAGGCAATATGGGCTGTGGAAAAACAGAAAGACTTTATGAGCACATAAGAGAAAAATTTAATGATGATTTATTTCCACAATGCATACGATTTATTACATTTAGACAAACTTTTGCAAAATCATTATTGGAAAAATTTAATGATTTTCAATTATATTCAGATATTAATGGCGATATATCTCAGACGCACCATAAGCGCGTTATTATTCAAGTAGAATCATTACATCGATTAATCTTATCAAAACATGCTGAGCCAATTGATTTATTAATATTAGATGAGATTGAATCTATTTTATCTCAATTTAATAGCGGCCTACATCGTAATTTTAACTTAGCGTTTGCAATCTTTCAATGGATGATTGCCACTGCTAAAACCATCATATGCATTGATGCAAATTTATGTGAAAGGTCAATTAATGTATTAAGGAAACTAAGACCAAGCATAAATGACGATAATATTCAGTTTCACTATAATCAATTTAATAGAGAAACTGAAAATATATATAAAATAACCAATAATAATTCAGATTGGCTTAATATGATGCTTACTTATATATCAGAAGATAAAAAAATTGTATTACCAACTAATAGTTTATTAGAGGCAAAAGTATATAAAAAAATGATTGAAGACTCATTTCCAACCAAAAAAGTACAATTATATAGTAGCGAAATGCCAATGAGTGAAAAAAATGAACATTTCTCAAATATAGACCAATATTGGTCTCAATTAGATATACTTATATATACGCCCACATGTTCCGCCGGAATAAGCTTTACGCTATGTCATTTTGATTATGTATTTGCCCACTTATCGGATGCATCATGTGATGTGGAAACAAGTCGACAAATGCTGATGCGAATCAGAGATATTGGTTCAAAATTATATTATATATATTTTCCGCCATATAGTTCAAATAGGGGCAATTATCCGACAAGTATTGCCGACATTGAAAAAGAATTAAAAAATAAAAAATTAAATATGTTGCAAAACTATGATGGGGGGCAGTATTTAAATTTTGAATATATGGCTGATGGCGAAATTATATTTTATAAAACAAACTATTATTATTTATGGTTAGAAAATATACGCATTGAAAATCTTTCAAAAAATCAATTTATTAAACGGTTTATGCAATTTACCGCAAACTGTGGGGCCTCCATAGAATTATTGGGACCATTAGCTGCAGAGAATACTGCCAGCGTTTATAAAAATGCCAAAAAAGAAATGAAAGCACTTATTGCGGATAATATTGCATCGGCTAAAAATATTAACCAATCAGAACAAATAGAAATCCAAAACAAAATACAATGTCACATAGATGTAAGCATAGAAGAAATTCGAGCATTAGATAAATATTATATTAAAGAAGCGTATAACTTTAATTATGAAAATATAAATAAAGATTTTATATTGGTATATAATAGCGAAAGTGTAAAAAAAGTATTTAAGTATTTATTAAATATATGCAAATGTTCAACCGTTGAAGAATCTCTTAGTGTAATTCAAAAACGAGACCTTGATGCATATTCAATTATTGGGTCTGACTTAACATCTTCAAGCGGCGTTTCATATAAATCTGGATTTGAATATCAAAATTTGGTTAAATACAAATTTACTTATACAAATCATCTGGCATCTCAGCGATTAATTCAATTGTGTGGCTTTGCATTTGTTCAAATATTTTTAACGGCGGGGCATTATATTTCATTTGACGAATTATATCAAAATATTAAAACAAATATAAAAAAAATAGAAGAATATCTTTCATTGATTGAATGTGATGTAAAAATATTAAGTCCTGATAAAAAAATATCCGATCTAATAAAAAAAATTAAAAATGAATCGAATGTAAAAGAGTTTATCAAAAAAATGATTAAGGTTATTAATGCGGCAATATATGAATTTTATGGAATCAAGATTAAAACAAGTGCGGTGAAGAATAGCGAAGACTTTTCACTAATGCTAGATAATATTGGAAATTTATTTAAATTTGTATCAGGGGATACCCCAGATGACCCAGCCGACACCGGCGAAACTGCAAGTGAAGGTAAAGACAATATTCCTAAAATTATTTGTAATTTAATAATTTAAATAATTTTATATATAATTTAAATTATTTTACATATTATATTATATTTTATTTTTTTGCAAATATTTTTTGCAAATATGAAATCTCCTATATTATGTTTAGTCGTTATACTTATTGTAATAATAATTATTATTGTAATTGTTGGCATTTCTAATTATTCAACAAATAATGCACAGTGCAATGATTTTAAAAATGGTAAAGGTCGTCGTAATAAAAATAAATTTCAAGGAGGAGGAAGTGCTATACCGCCTCCAATATGCACTAGCATGCTAACTACATTAGGTGGAAGTATATATAGCTGCGCAAGTAATTATATAATGCCTAACTCTAATGGGACTTGCCCATCATCAATGATAACTTTATCTGGAGTATGTGCGCCCCCTAGCTATGCGTACAGCATAAGAAATCAATTCTTTAATCAATATTCATCAGCGCCCACCATTTGCAGTAGTACATTTATATATGGAAATCAAGTATATCCATGCGTAAGTAGTAATATTATTCATGCTCCTGGGGGCATTTGTCCCGGAACAATGGTAAATATAAGCGGAATATGTTCGCCGGCATCTAATATTACAACTAGTGCAATTAATAGCCCATATAGTGGAGCCATCCCATATCCGGCTAGTGGAGCAAGCACATATAGTGGAACCAGCCCATATCCATCTAGTGGTGCAAGCATATATAATGGAGCAAGCTTATATCCGGCTAGTGGAGCAAGTCCATATATGATAAATAGTGTATATAATATTAAAAAATGTTCTGTTAATGGGGCATGCAGTGGTAATTCTCAAGATAGTGGTAGAATATTTGCTCGCATTAAAAAGAATTTGCATGGTGGTCAAGGTGGTAGAGGTGGTAGAGGTGGTCAAGGTGGTAGAGGTAGTCAAGGTGGTCGAGGTGGTAGAGGTGGTCGAGGTGGTCGAGGTGATAGAGATGGTCAAGGTGATAGAAGGTAATGTCATATAATAAAAAATTATTGCTCTATTATTTGATTAGTGTCCCTAAAAGGCATAAATTTATTTATATGAGCTGTATAATTACCGCTTGATTGTTGATTATTATAACTACAACAGACTATAATAATAATCAAAATAATGCTTGAAATTAATAATAAGGTATTTTGTATCCATATACTATTATTTAATGCCATTTTATTAAATAATATATATAATTTTTTTTACATATAGTATTAATATATATAATTTTTTTTTACAAATAATATTAATATAATTTTTTACAAATAATATTAATATAATTTTTTACAAATAATATTTTTTGAAAAAATATGGAGCCCCCTATACTATGTTTAGTTGTTATACTTATTGTAATAATTGTTATTATTGTAATTGTTGGTGTTGCAAATTATTCATCAGCAAATTCGCAATGCAATAATAATAATAACTTTAAAAATAAAAGAATGCCTCGCCGCAAAGGTAGATTTGGTATTGGAGGAGTATGTGCTTCAGGATATACTACAGCATATTCTAACTATAACAGTTGTTTTACAACATATACAGCAAGTGGCAAGCCATATACAACATGTAAAATGGTTACAAACCCCACATGTGTACCTTCCGCTAATATGGCAATGCCGCAGGCCTGCCCATACGGAACCAACGCAAACGGTTCGTGTAATCCTGCACCTGCACCTGCAAATGGAGGCGGCAGTGGTAAAAACCAACATATAAATAACATATATGGTGCAATGCATGGCCAATCTGCCTCAGATTGGGCAAATTTTATTAAAAATGGCCAAGCAAAAACCGCTGCTCAAAATATGTATGGCGGCGGCAGTGGTAAAAACCAACATATAAATAACATATATGGTGCAATGCATGGTCAATCTGCCTCAGATTGGGCAAATTTTATTAAAAATGGCCAAGCAAAAACCGCTGCTCAAAATATGTATGGAGGCGGCAGTGGTAAAAACCAACATATAAATAACATATATGGTGCAATGCATGGTCAATCTGCCTCAGATTGGGCAAATTTTATTAAAAATGGCCAAGCAAAAACCGCTGCTCAAAATATGTATGGTGCAATGCATGGTCAATCTGCCTCAGATTGGGCAAATTTTATTAAAAATGGCCAAGCAAAAACCGCTGCTCAAAATATGTATGGCGGAGGTCAGTATTAGCTAGCCATTATATAAAGTAAATTTATTCTATAAATTTTTTAAGCCTACATAATCGCTTATAAATATAATAATTATCTTTTTTTATTTTATGAAACAAAAGTTTCTCCGCAATTGATTCTAACTGTTTAAAAAATATAATTGGATTTAATGGCGCGTATCTAGCCCCTAATATTTCAAGCAAATATGCAATTGCTGGCGCCGATCTATTTTTTTTTCTATGAATTGGCTCTAAAAATATATGTTTTATTTCTATATCATATTCAATAATTTCTAATTCTATATAACCAATTTTTTCCCCATCAAAATAAATATTAAATAAATTAGTTTTTGTATTAATGGCAATTGAAACATCAATAATAATTGACATATGTATAATATGATCATAAAAATTACTTAATGCGCCATCATTGCTATTATGTGTCATATATGGAGGCATTTTTTGTATAATTCCAAAATGAGGAAATATTATATGTTTTGCAATAAAATTGATATCATCTATTTGTGTTATATTTTTTGTTATAGAATATATTTCTGATATATAAGGAATAATTTGCTCACCTATTTTATGAAAACTATTTAATATCCCATATTTATGAAATCCAGCATATTGTTCTGGATATAATTTTGCATTATTTAGTAATAAATAAACACATGCTCTAATATTTTCATTAAGGGCGGACCTATCAACCATGTCCGATTGTTTAAAATCTTTATATAATATACTAGTTGTATCCTCTCCAATAATATATACATTTTCAGTGTTTTTATTTTTTGATATATGTATATACTCACCTTCTAAATAAGCATGGGCAATTCCAGAACTTTTATATATAACAATTGTTGCGACATAGGATACATTTAACCCATCAATTTTAAATGGTTCATATTCGGTAACCTGACTAATATATTCATATACATTAATATTATTAAAATCCTCTTGAGATTTTATTATTTCAGGAATGGACCCCGTTTTATTTACCGTAAATTTATAAACTTTATCATTATAAAATATAAATTTATTATTTTTTCCATATTCTATTAATTCTTGATATGTTTTAAAAGAATCCAATGCCATATTTTTACAACGAGATGATGCATTTAAAAATTGGTTATTATTTAATATTTCATATGCATTTTTTAATTGCTCATACAATCTATATTTTTTGTAAATAATGGAATCTTTTATTGCTATGCAATTTTTAATTTCTGCGCCCTGATTTAGAAAATTTACGGTATATCGCACCCCATTTGACAAATAAAATTCATTATTTTGTATTTTTCCAAATACAATATGAGCAAATGAATAACCTTCTTTTCTAATAAAATAGGGCTCAAATATTTTTAATTCTGTTTCATTATTAAATTCTGATATTATATACATCTTTGCATTTAATAAAGATTTTCCTATTTTTTTACTTACAATTTTACATAGGCGAGAATACATTTTTAATTTATGGTCAATTTCAAATCCCAATTTTAATGCAATTTTATTAGAGGGCATTGCTTCTCTTGTGTGTATATTTTGCAATATTGGCATATATATATATGGATTTTTTGGAAATACTCTTGCGGCATATAATTCAATTACAAGTGCTAAAATTGCAGTGCCAATTTGGCGCCTTTGGTGTCCTTGAGATATCCCAACTTTTATTGAGGGCAATAATTCACCCCCAAATATAGAAGGCGCATATTCAATACATGTGTATCCAATAATTTCATTATTTTTCAATATAATCCAAATATTTTGCTCAGATGCTGTATTTAATACATTATGAAATGATAAAAGCGAATAAAAATGTATTTTATGGGCACTTTGCTTATCGGCTTCAGTTGCCTTTGTTAATGGCAACAATTCTAATTTATTTTCTATAAAAGAATGACTAAATTCCGCTAAGGAAGAATGAAACCCATTTGCAAATTTCGCATAGGCCAAGTGTGGTAATGCCAGGCCAAAATATGGAAATATAACATGATTTGCAATAAACATAAAATAATCATATGAAAATTTCTTATTGTATTCAGCCCATCCTTCAGTTTCGCCAATTTGAGTCATGGCCGCCCTTCTATTAATTTCTAATAAGTATGCCATATTATCATCTGTTAAGATAAGATCCGCTCCAAATGTATGATATGCAGAATCAGCTTCGCTAAATGGCCGCATCCCAGTAAGCACAATTGCGCGACAAATTGTTGTAATGCATTGTACCAGTGCGGATTTTGTTTCCGCATTTACAGTTTTAGCAATGTCCTCCCAATAATATCGCTTTACTGTATTTTTTCCTCCAGATAAATGAATGGCATCATTTAACCAATCGCTCTGGACATATGGAGATGCGGCTGTTAGTATTTTATACTCATCAAATGCGGTGCAATATGTTATGCCCCATCTAATATATACCAAAAAATAAACTCTCAAATGAAACTTTTTTCCATCAATGGTCAGGGGGTTTGTAATATATTTAGATATAATAGCATCTTCTTTTTTTGTTATATTTAATTCCTTAATGGCGGCATTTAATTCGGCCGCAGATGAAATTATCTTTATTCCAGTTTGGCGACTCTTATTTACTTTTAGGACATAAATGCATGCGGCGCGGTTGTTGCCTGCGGCAGATACGCCACTTTTCAAAAATAATTCATCTATATTTTTAATATTTGCAAGAGAATTTGTATATGGTAAATATTTCATTCCTAATGGTATATTATTTTGCATTGTTGTATATAATTGCGTTTTTTCTGTTACCATTCGATGTTTATCTAATAAATTTTTTAATGCGGCATGTTGTTTTAAAAAAGATTCCGAATATGCACTCTTGCCTGTCTCTTTAAATGATTTTTCATCAAAACCGCCAATCGATAAATGAACATTATGTGTTGATTTATCAACTTCTTTAAAATGTGCAGCGTTTAATACTTTTCGCAGCTGAGTATAATCTAAGCCGCTATCTTCTCCATTTATTGCATAAGTAAGACTTATTTTATCTAAATGTGCCTTCACTTTTGGTGAAGCATCTCCTCCATATTTAGACCGTTTCTTAAAACTACATAATATGATATATGATATAATTAATATTAGTAATATAAATAATATAATATTAACTATTGTAATTTTCATCTTATGTATTATAAAATATTTTATAATATGATATTTTATAATACAATATTTTATAATATAATATTTTATTAGAGTTATATTTGAATAATTTATTATTTAACAAAATTACCTGAATTGACTTATAATATAATGCCCAGCCTTATTGATATTGTATTTGGCAATAAAGATTTGGCCATATCTATATGCAAATATTTGTCATATAGAGAAATACTTAGTCTTAATATAAAATACAAAAATATTATATATATTATTTATAATGAATTATATATAGAATTAGCGCGGTCTTTACATATTTCATCAGAGGATATACATATATTATCTCAAAAAACAAATGAACTATTGTGCCAGTATTATAAATACCCCTTACCTATACATTATCCATTTAAAATAAATAGAAAATATAATTTAAGTTGCCCAATATTTCCCAAAGAAGAAAAAATAATTAGAGAGATCATATTTAAATATGCGGTTGACCCCAATGCAATTGAACCCAATGCAATTGAACCCAATGCAATTGAACCCAATGCAATTGAACCCAATGCAATTGAATCCAATGCAATATATTGCATATTATATAATGCGCAGTCATATGCTTTGCTCGCAAGGTGTATTCATGACAAAATTATTGCCTATCCAACAGAAAATAGTTCACTAAATATCACCCCATTAAATTACGCAATTAAAGAAAAAAAATACAATATGATTAAACAAATATTATATGATTTTGATTGTCATCATGTTCGCACTGGTAGAAAATTTATAATGATTTTAAATACTATATTAAATAATAATGATTTTGAATCATTTCAGATTATTACAAATTATATATATAAACATTATTTAATCAGCATATTATCAACTTCATCTATATTTATAAATTCAATAATGTGCGATCTAACTTTAATGAGAGAATATTATATGCTTGATTGGACTTGGACCGCAAAAAATGGAAGGCCTTTTTGTATTGATGATATAGATATCATTATGAAAGAAAATATAGAAAATATGTCTTTTAGAGAAATAGATTGTTTTGAAATATCGCCTGATATGGAAGAATTTTTAAATGAAAAATTTGATTTAATTTGTCATTTTATTGATTTGAATTTTGAACAATTCAAATACTTTAATAATATAATACAGCATTTAAATAAAAGATCGGATTTTAATATGAGTAAATTAAATTACAATAATCATATTAAATTATTAAATAAAAATTATAATGAATCATTCATGCTTATATATATATTTGCAACATATATTAAAAAATTTGATATAAATTGGGTATATGGTGATAGTGGTACACTACTTGAGATGGTGACAAATTATATAATTGATAGTCACACGCCCGCACTATTTATAGAAAATGAACAACCAGGTCGTAAAATTAGATTTACAAATGCAATATTAATTTATAAATATATCAAAATGCATTCTTAATTAAATGTATTTTTTTTATTAAATGTATATAAATGTATATTTGATTATAGTATAATGTAATTAAAATGGAAGCATATAAGTCTTTTGAAAAACACCCTTTTAAAAAAAGGGCTGACCCCAAAATGGAAGACAGCAAGCATACTCCGAGGCCATTCAGTCCAGAATCTCAAGAATTTGAAAAAAGGCTTTACCCAAAAGATACTGATCCCATACCCAATAATAGCGACATTCTTGAATTATTGGGCATTCAGTTTAATATATCAAAAGGAGAAATTAGACTCAATGGCGATTGTAAGTTAAATAAAGCAGATCGAGGTACATATGGGTCCGCTCAAAAATACTTGACGCAAAATAATAAAATATATATAGTCAAAGAGATAGAAACGGGTGAAAATATACTTTATATACATGAAATATTATTTTTAAAATCTCTATGTGGTTCAAGTAAATTTATGCCACAATTAATTGATATAACTATAAATGATAAAATAGCATCGCTATATATGTCCTATTGTGGCCGAGATTTAAACTATTATATTCAGCAAAATACTATTTCAAAAAAAGATAAATTGCGCATATTTCCTTCTATGTTAATACAAATGGCAAATATGTTATGCTGGATGAAATTGCATGGCGTTGTTCATATGGACATTAAGCCACAAAATATTTGTTTTGATATCAAAACATGCAAATTATTTTTAATTGATTTAGGATTTGTTACCCCAAAAAATAAATATACCAAATATTGTGGCACGCATCAATTTGCGATGCCTAATGCATTGCTAGGAGATAAGCCTCCCGATTATTCGACCGACTTATATGCGTGCGGAATATCTTTATTGGCATTTATCTCTAGAAGATATTTAAATAGCCATAAATATATAACGAGATCGGAAAATGATTTCATTGTCGATTATTCATATATTGCATATATGCATGAATTTAGGGCGCAATATAATTCAACATTTTATTTGATTTATACTACGTTAGGCGATAACTATGCAAATATATTAAAAAGAATGCTCTATTATAAAGAAAATGATATTGAATTGACTACTGAACTTGGTTTAATTCCAAAAATACCATCTGCGCTTGAAATATTAACACAGGTTGGTTTGCAACCGATTTGCCAACCGATTTGCCAGCCTAGTTGCCAACCCTCCCCTGTTTGCCAATCTATTTTGCAAAATACTCCAATTACGGCATTAGAGTTATATAATATATGCCCAGACGACCCCTTTTTAAATAACTTGAGGGCCAAATATAAATTAGAAAGCAATATTGTAAATATGCCAACACAATCCATTTTAGGAAAGCGCGCAATTTATGAGCCATCTATTAATCGATTAAAAAATCGAGCAATCATATATATTGCAGGTATTTGCTCGCGCGAGCAGGTGTTATATTTATTTTATTTCTCAATACAGATTTTCAATAAGATAATTGACCATTTGGTTGATATAAAGATGATTGATGAAAATACCTATATTAACTTATATGGCATGTCAAGCGTATTAATTGCAAATTGTATATTTTATGCAATTGAGCAAAATAAATTATGCAATCTGCAATATGTGAACAAAATATATGGATATCCGCCTAATTCATTAGTAATAAATATTATATTTATATGTAATCAATTACAATGGAATTTATATCCAAAAATTGAATCTCCATATTGTAATATTGAATTAGATATAAATTGGTTAAAAATCTTTTATATTTCAGATAAAACATACACCGAAGAAAATTATGACATAATGATATCTAATATTGATTCCAATATTGAAAAATATATAATAAGTACAACAGTTAAAAATACATTAAATTCAATAATTAATAAAATTATATAATATATAATTAAATTAAAATGAACATTATTTATGCAATAAATATATTATCAATAATATTGGCTATTATTGGAATTATTCTTATACTTGGCTTTTATTATAAAACCAATAATAAAAATAATTTTTATGGAGGGCCTCCTGGGCGACAACGTTTTCTAAAAAAAGAAGAATTTCCACTAGATCGCGGATGGGAAACGTTTAAATGCAGTAATGATGAACCAAATTGCAAATTAAATGGCCATAGAGGAAGTACGGCAAGCGCATTATTAAACTATATAGAATTTGACCCTAATAAATAATTTTATATTTTGTTATATTCTTTTTTTTTTATAAAATAGCCATAAATATTAAATTACAATTTTAAATATATTATATAATATAATAAAATGATAACTAAAATTATCCTATTTTTATTAATAATAATTTTAATATTGATTTCATGTTTTATAGTTGTACAAATATGTGGATTAGCAAAAAATTCAACCAAAAAACACATACATAAAAAAAATAAACATAATAGACAAAATAAACATAGGCATAATAAATATGGTGGTAATATTATAATTAACAACAATGACCTAGGATTACCATCAAATACAGTATTAGATGATTTTAGTACTTGGTATACATCATCTCACGATTATGATAAAAATTTGAACATTTTTTATAATAATAGCTCGCCTATTGATATAAATAGAATATATTTTAATCATTTAAAAAATATAATAATAGATAGTAAATATTATTATGAAAATAGGTTTATTTCCAATTATGGGACATATGTACAATATATGCCACCAATACCAATAGATGCAAAAACAACAGCGACTGAAGATTTTCATCAAAACATATTAAATCTTCCTATGTCAGGGTATACTAATTATTCATTCTTTATGTATTGCACATTAGATGAGTTAATGAATTCATTAATATATACAGATAATATGTCTGCGCATATTAACGATTCTAAAACTAGTAAAGATATTAATGGCTTAGTTACAAATTTACTAAACACATATAATTTAAGTGTTATTAATACTGATACTAACCAAATTATTATTTATATAAAAAATATAGCACAAAACGTACCTAGGTCAAGTGCTTTATATACATATACATATAATCACTTTAATAATTATTATTTTCAGAATTTAGATAAGTTATATAATAAATCAAATATAGATAAACCATTAATAAATAATATTTTAAAAAACATAATAATACAATTATACGCATATTATAATACAACAAATAATATTATTTATAATAACTATTTAGATAGCAATAGCCCATATTTTATATATATGTATATTATATATAATAATATATATAAATATAAGCAAATTATTAATAATATTGAAAAAAATATACTATCATTAGTGTATAGCTCTCCTAACATTTTTTTAACATGGATTATTAATAATATTTCTAAATATATATCAGATATTAAAAGCTATGAAGACACCCTCATTAATTGTATTAAGACTATAAAAAATTATAAACAAGCTTATAATATATCGGTAGAAACCGATGGGATATTACAACAGGGAGTAGAATTAATCATATCTGAATTATGTAATGATGCGAATAATATTTTATTACAAAATAATATAATCCCTAATAATTATTATGATATTACTAAAATTAACAAATTTAATGATTTATTTAAAAATAATTATATAAAATTGAAAAAAGAAAAAGCTATAAAAACTGTTATTTATAAAACTATATATAAAAATGTATTTTCAGATGATTCTAAATTAGAAATTATTACTAATTTACATGAAATAATAAAAAAAACTAAAGCATTTTATGATAAAAAATATAAATTAATGAATAATAATTTATTAATTTTAAAAATTTATGATGAAATGTATACTTTTGGATTTTTATTTAAAACTATGATATTAGATATAAATTTTATTGAAAATAAACAACTCAAAGACATCTTTATAAATAATAATTATATTGATACTATAAATTCATTATTAAAAAATACAACAAATGACGATGGAACTTCAATGAATTCATTTGACGCTTATAATAAATTTGAAAATTCAAATGTTTTAAAAAAAAATTTAATTCATTTGCTAAATAAAATGATTAATAAAAATTATAATGAAAATGATTATGTTATAAATAAGATACCAAGTAACTCCAGGGCGACAATTGATAGTTCTGATAGAGGCGTTTCTAGAGATTCTGGTATTGGTGATTCTTTTAGTAGTCATCGTGAATCAATAGAATATAGATTAATTGATTATAAACTAAAAGTAAAGAGTGCATTAGATAGCCATTCTATTACATATGATGAGTTTGAAGAGATTATATCTAAAAAAGATGCAAGTGGTTCATATATTATAAACCCTTTTAATGCAATTACATTAATAAATCATATACCAAAATTTAATCCGGTTATTAATGATACAGACTTAGCAAGTGACAATACTACTAGGTCTTATAAATATAAGGATATCCTCATAAACCGCAGAGAATATATTTATATGGTGTTTGATGAAACTGAAACTGAAAAAGCTAATCTAAAACTTGAGTTATTAAATAATAGTGAATCAATTGATTCATCTAACCCATTAACCGAGGAAGAAATAAATTATTTTATAGATAAAGAATTGCTTAATAAAAATAATATATATAAGCCTATTAATCAATTAATAATCAATAATTCAAGGGATAGAACTGCTATATGTGCTATTATTACTAATATGTCTGTTGCAGGGGGTAGTAATATCATATATGGTGGAAATAAATCAAAAGAAAATGCAGCATTATTAAATGAATGTGTGGGTCTTATTAACGATAGTAATTATGACCCTGATGATTTAAGCGAAATTATAGATAAATTGAAAAACACGTTTACTCGTGATGAAATAGATTATTTTATAGATGACCAAAATGAAATAAAAAATAAATTAAAATTTATAAAAACAGCGCCTCATACAATGAATACTATACAATATATAACAAAATTAGAAGCAGCTGGTAAAGGCATTTTAGATTTTTTTATACAATATAAAATAGATTATGACGATATTAAATCGCAAATAAATGAAATTTATGCAAATGATAATGATAACCCTTGCATAGGGCAAAAAATATTTGCTTATATAAAAAATAAATATGCAGAAAATTTAGCACCAGTGGTTCAAAAAAGCGACCGTGAATTAAGAAAAAATATATCAAAAGAAAATGCAGAATTATTAAATGACTGTATGGATATTATTAACAATATAGATTATGACTCTGAAGACCCAGCACACGTCGATCAAATTAGAAATGAATTGAATTCCAAGTTTTCTGCTGAACAAATAGCTTATTTTATAGATAACCAAACTGAAATAAAACGAGTATTAAACGCGGTAAAAAGATTTCCGCAAGGTATAAATCAGATTGCTATTATTCATAAATTAGACACCCCATCTACAACATTAAACTTTCCAGAATTTTTTACAAAATATAAAATAGACTATAACGATATTAAATCAAAAATACATGGATTTTCTGTTCCTAATATGGGATTACAACTGCTTAATTGTATAAAAACTGTATATGCAAAAAATTTAGCACCAGTGGTTCAAGAAAGTGACCTTGAATTAGGAGAAAATACATCGGATGATAATTCTTTATTATTAAAAGAATGTGTAGAAATGATTAACAAAGATGATTATGACCCAACCAAAGTTGATGACGTTATAGTTAAATTAAAAACCAAGTTTACTGATATTCAAATAGAATATTTTATAAAAAATCAAACTGAAATAAAAGAAATATTGCAATTTATAAAAACATCACCAATAAATAATGATAAAGACTATAAACTAGAAATATTAAATAGACCAAAAGTTAGAAATTGGATTACAAAATTTAATATAGATTATAATGATATTGAAAATAAAATAACTGAATTTGATCCAAAAAAAAATAATGATGGTGAATCTATAGGTGAAAAATTATTTAATTATATAAAAAAAACATATAAAAACAATTTAGCTCCTTTAGTTGAAGACCCTCCAATATTATCAAATATAATATTGGCTAATGAAGAGGGCAATATTAGATTATATAGAAAAACAATTTATTTTTCACATATTGAAAATGAAAATAATATTATTCATACAATTAAAGATGATATGATAATAAGAAAATTTACTCAAAGTCAAATTGACTATTTTATAGATAGAGAACTTATAATAAAATCTGCAAATACTATTGTAGATAGTAGTACCGGTATTGATAATATATCTAATTTATTAAAAACTACTTATGATCGTGATTTTTTTATACAACTAAAAGGTATTATTGATACATTTAGCAATGAATCTGATAAATTACAATTTATTATGGATAATATGATTAATATACCAATTATGATAGATGATAAATTTGCATTAACCACATTTATTTTTAAATCAATAAATACCTCTACAAAAAAAATAAAAACAAAAATTTTACAAAATGATTTAAAAATTACACCAAATATTGAACTTAGTCGATTTGAACCCGATATTAATCTTGATATTGATGATTATTATACCCCAGTACTGGGGGATGATTACGATTATAAAGATTTATTAAATGATTTAATAAATACTAATATTATTGACGAATATAAAGAAAATCATATTAATAAAATTAAACGAATTAAACAAATTATTCAAAATGAATATAGAATTAAGAAAGCTTATTCTAGAATAAAAAACAATCGAGCAATATCATTTGACGAATATACTGTTCAAAAAGAGTTAATCAACCTCTTATCAACAGATATTATTATAAACAATATAGAGTATAATCGTATTGTTTATAATAACACGGTTAATATTGTTAAAGATGAAATATCAATAAATCATGATATTTATACAAAAATAGTTGATAATATTCGAAATATTATAGAATTTTTAAAAAATACTATTATTCACTTATGTAATACCCAAATACAAATTAGTGATTTTTATAAAAAAACTACAATATATTTTATAAATATTTTTCAACAAATTCAATTATTATCAGCCACATTATCAATTGATTCTATATATACACATGTTGACAAAACCATATATAAAAAATTTGATAGTTATAATATAAATTGTAATAATTATATAAATGATGTAATTAGTAATGATATTGGACATGCTAGGTCATATATCTCAATATTGGATATATTACAAAATGTAAACAATCGTAAATTATATAGAGCAAATAAATTAAATGAAATTGGTCAAAATTGTGATTTTTATAATATTTTAAAAAATGAATTTTATTTAGGAATATATTTAAAATCAATATTTGCGTTAAATACTAAAATAATAAAAATGATAACAAATATATCAACAAATCGCATTAATATTGCAGATGAATATAAATATACATTATATATTAAACAACTGATGATTGATGCTGTATTAATATTACCTATAAAAGATAATATTATGGAAGAATTTTATTTACAAGAATGCGATCAAATATATAGTATAATTTATACTACCATAGAGACAAAAGAGGGAGAATGTCGTAAATTATTAGAGGATAATTTGTTTTCTAAAGAAAAAATTGATTTTTATATACAAAGAAAAAAAGCAATAATAAATTTATTAAAGAGCATTAATAATGCTAATGATATACATAATGAAATTTTAAAAAAGGAAATAGAAGAACGGGCTCAGTATTATACGCCTGCTGAAATATTGTTTTTAGAAAATAATAAAATACAACTTGATTTGAGTATAATTAAAAATAATATTAATGCATATAGGTTTGAACCATTAACATCAATTAATCCTATTATTATAACTGATAGTGCTATTTTAGAAACCAAACGAGTTGAAATATTTATCTATAACTTATTACTTAAATATAGAAATATTATAAATAAAACAATAAATAAACAAATTGCTCAACTGTATTGTATTTATAAGTGTAAGCAAATTTTAAAACAAAACAGCACTAATATATCAACTAAAATTATAGACAAAGTTAAAGAAGAAATGAAATCTTTATTTTCTAATAATGATATAGATCGCATCTTTGGCGAAATTAATATATCTTCAGAATATATGGCAGTAAATACTAATTATAATAAAAATAGATATATATGTAGTATACTATTAGATGACTCTTCTATTATATTATTAGATATAGATCATTTTGCAGAAGATATATATAATATTATAAGAATAATTAATGGTCGCTTAAATATGACTCAAATTTATGACCTAACTCATATTAAAAAATTTATAACACGAGAATATAATATTGCAATATTAAAAATAGTGGTGGCTTCAATTTGTATAAATTATGATGATGGGAGTGGAGCGTTATATAATTCTGAATATAATACATGGATAAACAATCATTTAATAAATAATTTTACTACAAATGAAAAAGACTTAATAAGTGAATATTTAAAATTGCATGCAGAAAATATAGAAATATTAAATAAAAATACGATTAAAGTTATTAATGAAAAAACACTCAATAAATTACTAGAAACACCAATAGGATTAGGTCTGGCTTCAGAAGAATATGTGGCAATTGAAGAAAATTTTAATAATCAAATAAAAATAATTGAAACTAATCAAAATGCTGAATTAAAAAAATTAATAAATACTGACCTTATAGATAATATCACAAAAAATATAGAATACAAAATTATTTTTCATCTTAACATAATTGATGATATAGAAAATAATGAATATTATAATTTTACAAATGATAAAAAAAATTATATATATATGCGAGAAATTTATATATTTGAGATATTATCAGCAATTATTGATATATCAGATATAATAAGCATAAATAAAGAGAAAGATAATATTTATAAAATACTACAAAACAATACAAATCAATTAACCGATACTGAAATTAATAACATTAAAGAATATATATTTAATGGCATTGAGTCAGATATTAGTGTTTTAATAAATAGTATAAATGAATATTCAAATGATATATATATATATTATAATAAATTATTAAATAAAAATGTAATTACTTATGATTACAATATAAAAATGAAGTATTATAATGAACTATTATACAATATTCAAAAAAATATAAATACATATAATATAGATATAACTGCCAAAACTGTAACGCCTGCATATAAAATAATGGATTCTTCTATTGAAAATAAAATTGGTGTATTTTATGATTATTATTTACATTATAATATCATATCTAATCATAATAATTATTTTTGTATGAATTATTTTCAATATAAAATATTACATAATATAGAAATTAATGATTATAAATCATTATTGAGGTCTGCAACAATTCCTAATAAATATTACAATATTTTAGGAGAATTATTATTATATATAGTGTTTAATAAAATTGATATTTCTATTTATAGTACTGCTGTATATAATTGGATGTTAACCTATTTTAATAGAACATTACCAATTTCAAAAAATATGAATAGCGATTATATAATATATAATTCAATTAATAGAATGCAAGAAGTTAAAATGCAAAATGTATCAGAACAAATAGATTTAGGGTGTGAAGTATCTAAGGCAGAAAAAGACGCTAGAAAAAAGATAATTGAAAATATGTTAAATAAATCAAAAAATAACCAATCAAGTAATGATGCTTTATTAAGCAATGACACAATTATTGAAGAAAATACTAATGTTGAAGATGTGGATATGGATGAAAACGACATTGATTTATTTAAAAACAAATCAATAAATATTGTAGAAGTTATATATCAAGATTGGGAAAAAAATCATCGATTTTTAATATATTTATATACATTAGATACAATTTATAATTTTAAAGAATATTTACGTATATATAATACTATAAATGATCCAAAAAAATTTAGCACTGAATATTTATCTAAAGTAAATTTTGAATTAAATAATTATTTAAATCCTTTTAAAGCAACTTCAGATATATATAAAGTTATAATTGAAATATTACCTAGAACTGATTTGGCGGCCAATCAAATAAAATTCGAAAATGTATATAAACAAATAGGCGATATTGATTTAGATGAATGGGAAATTAATTCAAATCTAAATAAAATATATAAATTAGCGACAATATCAAAATTTAAAAAAATAAGAGATGATTGTAATTTAATTAAACTTGATGCAAGTATATCTATTCTTGATAAAGCAAGTAAATATTTTAATATATTAACCCGTGAAAGTGATAAATTATCAGCTGAAATTGAAACTATATATAATAAAAATTTCAATAGTTTTATTGCATTAGATGCAATTATACAAATTTTACCTAGAGATATAAATAATAATGATAGAAAACTTATTTTTGAAAATAGTAGAATAGAAATATGGGAAAAAGAATATGCCATGTTATATGATATAGACACTGAAGAAAATTTTATAAAATATCAAAATTTATATATAGTTACAAAAAACTTAGTTTTTGTCTTAAATTCAATTACAGATATATTAGTAAAAGATGAATTAACTAAAATTTTTTCTAAATATAATAATGATGAAGAAATAATAGAATTATTATTTGAATTATTACCAAGAAATTTAAGCGCAGAAAATAGAAGAGAAATTTGTTCAAAAATTAATAAAAAAAATAAACTAACATTTGATACTATTAAACAAAATTTAAATATTACTGGTGTTATAGCAGATGCTAATAACAAATTATTTAATATGGATAACTTGAGGACAAATTATAACCCTTTTATTCAAAATTTAATAAGTGCATTATTAAATCCTAAAAATGGAGCACTAAAAAATGAAGAAATTTCTAAAAAAAGAAAATTATATACAACAGTAGATGAAGATATTGAATTATTTATCATATTAATAAAAAATTTTATAATTATAAAAATTAATGAATTACTTATTATTGATAATTCTAGATACATATCTTTTAATGATATATTAAAATGCTGTTTAGATGAGAGCATATTAACCGCAACCATTTTAGATAAATTAGACATTGATTATTCAATATTACCAAATAATAAAGAACAAATAGCAATATTAAATAATATTTTTATTCAAACTAAAAAAAATAAATCAAAAAAAGAAATATACTATGAATATTTAGCTAATGAATTCATTAGACAAAAATTAAATATTGATTATATTATATTTAATACAGAGGAGTTAATCGGATTAATACACAATATAATACAATTATTTAATAATAATACAGTTTCTTTCACTATTAAAGATATTGAAAAAGATTGGGAATCAATTAATAAGCGTAGACTATTGCCATTAAAAGATTTTGATACAAATTTTTCTAGTTTCATATCATTAAAAGATAATATTATATATATAAAATATATGGTAAATAAATATACAATTCATACTACCTTAATTAATGAACAATGTGAATATTTACGCTATCATGAAACATATAATATGATTGATAATGATTTAATTCGTATCATATATGATGCATTTAATTATAATATAATAAATAAAGAACAAATAATTAAAAATTATATGGATAATATAAAGATTATTATTAATATTATTTTAACAAATAATGATTATTTTGCCCAATATGTTTTAAGAAAAATAAATATTCCGATTATATTAGACATCCAAAAATTAATTTCAGATGAATATAATAATAATTTTAGTTTGAGTAAATTAAAATGGCCAACAAAAGAAGAGTTTAGTCAAATATGTGAAGAAGCTGGTAATATTATCAATAGTTCTTCTATAGCAGCCTCAGCCACAGAAGAAGAAAAAGAAAAAAAGATTAAATCATTTGAATTAATGATTACTAAAGGATATTCACCAATGGTAATAAGCATTACTATGAATTTAAATAATATATTAAAAAATAAAAGAGACGATTTTTTTCGTGAGAAACATATATTAGAAGAAGAAGATAATATAATAGAATCATATAATAACTTTTTTAAATATATATTATTTTATTATACAGAAACTTTTTTAAAATTAAAAAAAAATAAAATTTCTGATATTGCAGATATAGATATTAATGATGATTCAACTATACCAAATATACAGTATTTTAATTCAATGCATACTTTTTCAATTAATATTGATTTTATAAAAAAAGCATTAAATAATAGTGATAATACTAAAATATTATTACCAATGAATATAAGTACAATTATAGACAATAACACAGCTTTATCTGATTTAACAGCTATTACAATTGAGGATATTAAGAAATATAAAAATTTATATATCAATATTGCTAAAATTATGTATTTATATAAAAAAGCTATTATTTCTAGTGAAGAATTATTATTATATCATATTGGTATTTCACCATATCATAAAGATGCTAGTCAAATATTATCAGAAATTAAGTCTAAACATATTAATATATCAAATATTGATAGTATAATAAGCGGATTAAAACAGGAATATAGTAGTTATATAAATTCTCCGCCCATTATATTCAATGCCGATATGACAAAATATAATTTTGTAGAAAAATATAGATATATTGGAAAAATAAATTTTATTAAAAAAATATTACAACTTGAGAATGGTGATATGAATGCTACAAGTGCAGATAGTTCAAGTGCAGATAGTTCAAGTACAGATGCGACTAGTTCAGAAATTGAGTCATTAAAAGACACATTAAATGAAATTTTGGCAAAAATAAATGACCCTTCTTTTACTGGCGATGCTACGGACTTACAAACTGAATTAATTAAAATAAGTGCAGATTTACAGGTTTTACTGGATTCAAAAATAGATTCTAGTGAGAAAGATGCAGAAATTGCTGAAAAAATAAAAGAAATTGAAAAAATTAATAGAATGGTACAAACTAATAAAGACCGTTATACTAAAAAAAATAAAAAAGAAGAAAAAAGAGGACATACATTATTAAGCAACATAAAAAAGTTAGAAGGGTCAAAAAATAAAATGATACAAGAAAAAGATACAATATTAAAAGAAAAAGATAAAATATTAGAAGAAAAAGATAAAATGTTAGAAGAAAAAGATAAAATAATTGGAAGTATTGATAGCAATATTCAACAAGATATTATAGCGCCTATGATAATAGAACAATCAACTATTATAACAACAGAATCCAATACTAATTATTTAAATAAGTTATATTTTATGCCTATACAAAATAAATGCAAACTTGTAATTAGAGATGAAATTAACTATAATAATAAAACTATAACCGCCGATGAAAAAAAATTATTAGATATAAATTCATTATTATTTGTTCCCGCTAATAATATTAGGCATAGATATAAAAATATAAAAACTGATATAATTGATATTACAAATATGCCATCTGGTAAATTATTTGATATGAATGGCAATGAAGTTGATTTATTTTAATAATACAGAATTTTATGCTAATAAATAAATTTATTTTTTAAATTATATTTTGTTGTATTTGTTGTATTCTTTTTTTTATTAGTTATTATGGTATACACCAGTAAAATAATTACCATTATTAATATTAAAATATAAATGGCAAGTTGAATAATGGCAAAATTAGAAGTATTTTCATTTATTTTATTATCTTTTTCAAATGCCGTTATTTGTTTTATTTCATCATAATCAAGATTGTCTACGCCCCAATCAGGGGGCAATGGTGTACATGATTCTTTACAAGGGCCAATATGGTTTGGGCCTTTTGACATTTGTTGCATAATAGATGCTGGGCAATTTTCTGGTGCAATGCCACGCTTTTTACATTCTTCTAATGGGCATTTAGAATGATCTAATCCTAACCAATGCCCAACTTCATGATTAATTACATATTTATGATATTGGTCAAGGGGCAATTCTGAGCGACTACCTCCCATCCAATTTTTATAATTTATAATTATATCAAGAGGGCGGCCATCTTTATTAAATCGAGCACATGATAAACCGCGCATACCACATATTTTATTGGAATTTTCACCATCACGTAAATAGATTTTACATACATGGGGGGGCAAAGCGGCAACTTGCGATAGTGGCAAAGAGGCCACTTGCGATAGTGATGCATCTTGCGATAGTGATGCCTCTTGCGATGGAATATATTCAATAAAATTTATTTTATGCTGTGGCCACCCAGTTGGGTCTTCTAATACAGATTTAACAATGCGTTTAAATTCTTCATCTTTTATTTGATTTTGTAATTCTTCTCCTACTTTAGTTATATATTGTACGTTCATATTTTAATAATATATAAATATAAATATAAATAAAAATTATAAAATATATGGTAATACAATTTATTATAATAATGATATTATTAATATTACTAATCGGGTCATTATCTATCATAAAAAGAGAATATGTTTATTATAAAAGCTATGAAAATGCACGTATATTAAAAAGCGTGTGTATATCTGATATATATGATGAATTAAAAAGCGGCGATATCATACTTTATAAATGCAATTCATTATCCATATCTGGAATTTTAGCGAATAATTATTATACTCATATTGGAATGGTTGTAAAATATAAAGACAATGGCGACAGCATTGGCGACGACATTAGCGACGACATTAGCGACGACATTGGCGACAGCATTGACGATATTGAAAATAAAAATATTGAAAATAAAGATACATATAAACAAACCACGGATACTTATATTAGCGAGACTAACCCCGCATTTGAATATTTGCCTCGAGATTATAAAATAAACAATTGGTATGGGTTAAGGCCACACATACAAAAAAAAATTGGTTGGAAGACAAACTATGGCGCCGATTTATTGCCATTATTAGTCCGATTAAAATATTATCCAGGAGAGTGTTTTATTATGAAATTAAATAAACCATTAGATGTAATTAGAGAGCAAATATTATTAAACGCCATAGAGGAAAAATGCCCATATCCAACTGCACCCCAAGCAATGGCCATTGTAGTAGAGAAAACCATATTACAAAATCAAAAAACATATGCTAGGCATTGTTTTCAGCATATTGCTAAATTATTAGATACTATGAATATAACAAATAATATCTTGGATGAATATGGTTTTTTTTCTATTTGTAATAAAATTGCCTATATTGATGGAAAAAAATTAAATGATGGATTTTTATATGAAACCCCAATTAAAATTATATATGATATATAATTTTAATTGTATTTTTTTTTTGACTATTTATTATCATAATTATAACAAAAAAATATAGTATATTATATACGATGGTAGTAATTTGTTTTATACTATTTATTATATTAATATTAATAATAGTATTATTATGTATTAATTGTAATGGTAACCCTTTTTTAAAAAGGCTTTACCCAAAATTCACTGAAAGTGAACTGGAGCCCGCTGCAAGCGAACCTTTTTTCAAAAGGGTTGGCGGCGGAAACACTAATATATCAAATTATAAATATTATTATACAATAAGCGGAGAATTTAATGGGCTAAAATTTGATGCCCTTAGAGATATTTTAAAAGAATATAATTTTCACCATAAACCCGTAACGGAAAAAGTCCATGCATCATTTGGAACATTTCATACATCAAATCAAAGCTCAAAGGCGGCAAATTATGATCCGCTATTTTTTAAACAGCATGCCGCAATTAAAAATGTATTGGATGGCCATCATACTATATGTGATAAAACTATATTATTTAAAACCATTAAGAATTTAATACCTATTGGGTATAAATATATCCCAATCACATATACCGTGGATGAATTTGAGCAGCTTTTGGATAAAGATGGCCAAGTTAATAGCCGCACCCCTCACATATTAAAAAAGAAGGATGCCGCTCGGCAAATGGGTGTTTTGGTAATAACCTCTAAAGAAGAATATTTAACCGCTAAAAAAACATTAAAGATACATTCAAAAAATGCAATTATATCAAAATATATTACCAACCCATTAACTGTAAATGGAAAAAAAATGCATATACGGGTATATATATTATTAAGTATACAATCTGGAATAACAAGATGCTATGTATTTGATGAATATCGAATATATATAGCGGGCGCCAAATATGAAGAAAAAGATTGGTTAAATCCCAATATACATATATCTGGGGCTGATAGCACCAAACAAAGATATAATTGGCCATCAGATGTAGATTGGGGCGGCGCCGGCTCCCCTTCTAAAAAGCTATTATTTGAGCTACATGAATGTTTGCGAATATTATGCCTTGGAATGGCCCTATCAAACATAAAAACATATGAAGAAAGCGATGCTGGATATCATATGTATGGGGCAGACATATTATTAACAAAAGATGATAAGGCATATATTTTAGAAGTAAATAAACGACCTGGATTTGGGTGGGTTTCTGCAGACCCCGAAGATGGATTTTCTTATAATTTTAGTAAAAAATATTTTATGTTTATATTGAATAACACAATTTTTCCAATTTTGGGCATAAAGCGCCAACCTGAGCCATCGGCCGAAATTATTGAAAATGGCCCATTAATGGCATTTGCAAAATTATTGACAGGGAGACATCGAAATCTATTAATCCCTATTGAAGATGCCACAAAAGAAGAACTATATTCGGCAAATTATAAAATTCATTTTCATAATCAGGCGCTATCATATCAGCACATTAGCGATATTGAGGCAAATGAAAAACTTATATATTTAATATCAAATAATAATACAACAATTATTGGATATTTAATTATATTGAATAGATGGATTAATGTTGCGGTTATTAGAGAATTTCAATTTAGGGGAATCGCAAGCGCAATTATTGCACAGTTTATGGAAATATATGCGGCCATGCATTTTATAAATGCGGATAATAATCCAATTATTTATATGAGGGATTCATATAAAAACCAGATTACCAATTTTACTCAAGTGATTGCAAAAAAATTACATTTTACCTCAAATGCAAAATATTATGAACGGCAATGCAAAATAAAAAATAATATTACCGTTTCATTAAATAATTTTAAATTATTGACATATAATTCAGATATGATTTATACTGAAAATGGGACAAATAAAACCGAATTAATTGCGCAACTTAATAAATATATGATAAATATTCATTTGCCATTTATTCATTTGGCCTATGGTATTGCAAATAGCAAAACTTTTTTACAAAACACATTATCGACGGGGAGTCGATTTAATGAAATCTTTATCAATCAGGGGGCCGAATTAAAGGCCGCCCTTTATTTTCCAAGTAAGCTTATTAATTCCGAATATTTACTATACAAGTACACATATGAACATGCAAAAACGCAATATTATGAACTCTTTTATAAATATGTATCAATAGAGGAACTGCCGAGGCATCCGCAGTTGCCGCACTATACACAGTTGCAGGCGGCACATCAGGCGCATCAGGCACATCAGGCGCATCAGGCACATCAGGCACATCAGGCACATCAGGCACATCAGGCACATCAGGCCCATAATAGTACTTATATAGTGTATGATACATCTGAAAGATTAAATTATTATATGTCGTTAAAAGAGCTACCAAATAAAATTGACCATATTACAAATCAACAAAAAAAAGAATTAGACAAATTAAAAGAATTAGGAAATATTACAATTGAAGAAGAAAATACAAATGTGCAATTTTTAATCAAAAAATATTATCCTCCTTATTTATTAGATGGAAAATTAATGGCATTGAAATTATTTATTATATTATATATCTCAGAAAATGGAATAAAAAAATGCTTTGTTTTTAATCAATATATTATATGTACGGCCTTGGAAAAATTTTCCGTAAAAAATGAAAAAGATTGGAATAATGAGCACATTACGCAATGTAGGATGATTGATACCAACAAAATATATAAGTGGCCCGATGATATTGCCCCTATAAATGATGCGATTTTAAATCCATATATAGAAAAATTATCTGAAATGTTAGTGCAATCTGAATATATAGCATACCCAGAATCAAATTCTGGATTTACCGAATTTACTATAGACCTTCATTTTATAGATTTGGGGGCTGCCACTGCCGCCACTGCTGCTACCGCCACTACCACCAAATACGCACCTGTTATTGGGGCATTAAACAATACGATTCAACTATGGCCATTTAAAGATATTTCTATTGACAAATATAATTCATTTGCCGATTCATTTAGCAAAGATTATTATTATTGGATTACACAATATGTTATATTTCCGCATTTTGGAATATTGCCCCAAATAAAGCCAAATGCAATTCATTTACAAAACATTCATTTGCAGAACAAAGTTATTAATTTGGAACTTTTAATAGATATAGCATTAGAATTTAATACAGAGCGAGACCGCATCCAAATATATTATATAAAACAAAAAATTGGCCATATTGAATTAAGTATTAAAGATATTAAAAATAGTATAATTACTCTTAAACATATTGAAATTGAATCTCAATTTAGAAAAAAAAATATTGCAACGCATTGCATATTTATACTAATGGGGATATTAGGCGCATATTATGCCCCTAATAATATTAAATTATCATTTGCCGCTATAGAAAACATGGAAAAACTTGCCCATAAATTGGAATTTAATAAAATGGGGCTTTTATATTCTAGATATTGTAGATAGTCACGCGCAGTCACGCGCAGTCACGTGCAGTCACTTGCAGTGGGCTAATGTCTATAGGCCGATGTCTATGGTAGTTAGTAATCAGCATCGCTTACAGTGAGCCAAGGGGCCATTTGATGAATGGGGTGTCCCAATGTCACTGGTATATAGTGCATTGTTAATGCATCATTCATAAATATTGCATACCAGTCATCATAGAGCACATATTGCTCATGATAGATGGCAGACAAGTTCCGGCCAGATATAACTGATGTAAAATAATAATGTCCATTTTTTGATGGCAACCATACAACTGTACACATTTCAGAATTATCTATACTTAAATTAAATGGCCCCTCAAATGCTGCTCCTTTCATTATATAAATGGCGCTTAGTTGGCGATGGTCATATTTTTGGCGCTTTAGCTGTGTCATCTCTTCTTTTTTCTATATGAATATATATATTCAAATATATAAAAATTAATTAAAATTATGTATCATATTATAAGTTAGGCTTTCTATAGTTTGATTAAATACGCAATTATTACAGCGTAATGCATATACAATAGCAATAATGATACAAATGATAATTGCAATGCATAATACAGTAAAAGCAATATCAAATTTTTTTTGAGTGGGAGATTTTGGTGCTTTATACATTTTTTTATATATATTTATATAAAATACTTTATATATATTTGTATGTATATATTTTATAAAAGATATTATATATAAAATATATACATTTTGTATAAATTTTGTATAAATGTGGTGGTTAGGTTAATTATTGTTTTTATTTTATTAATATTATGCGGAATATTATTGATGGGTATTTGCAGCGCAAACCGTGGCTATGTTAATAATAAAGGCCTATACAATATATTTTATGGTGGAGATGATACAGAATTTAAAAATATATTTAAAATTGATTATACAAATCATAAACCCATAATAGCCCAATTTGAATTATATTCTATAATAGAAATAGATAATTCAGTTGAAGAGTATACACAAATTAAAAATTATGTAAAATATTTAATTACGCAATCAAAATTTGGTGCTATATTAGTAAATAAATTAGTATTTGGAGATGAAACTAGAGATTCAAATCGAGATAAATTTTTAAATAATTTAGGATTAATTGTTATTGGATATGATGAAAATAATTATATATGTATATTATTATATCCAATATTATTTGAAAAAGTAAAAAAATACCAACAGAGTAGAGATTTAATAAATTCTAGGCAATATAGAAATACACATTCTTCTATATTTGGAGGATTAACTGAAGAAGATATCGAACAATTAAAAATAGAAAATCCAAATATAACTGATGAAGAAATTGAGCAATTACGAGCGAATGATGAAGAAATTGAGCAATTACGAGCAAATGATGAAAAATTAATGCAAAAAAAATTAATACAAAAAAACATTACAGAAAATTTACAAAAAAAACATTCAAATATTATAGCATATAATGAAGATAAAAAAGAATTAGATAAAATTTTTCAAGATTTTAAAGAAATTATTATACAAAATAAAAATAATAATATAACTAATGTAATTAAGTTATTTAAAATTCCATATAATATGGCTAAATTATGGAGACCAATGGCAATTAAATCTTTTACTGGAGAATATATACAATATTATCATTCTGATGAATCATATCCATTATATTTGTATGATACACCTATTGGTGAAGTAGTACCACCATCATATAAAGATATGAAAAAATTTATGATTGTTGCGCATGGATTGAATGAGCCACCTGAAGGATTGCCGCCAACTATAGATTTAGAACCAAATGAAATTGTAATTATGTCATGTAATCCATGGGAGCCAATTACTGCTGGAGTTACTAGTTCTCTTATTATGGAGTTTAGTTCTCCTATAAATGTTGATAGTATTCATTATACAAATATAGCAGAATTTCTTGGGGCTAGTTTAAATGATCAAAGAAGGCAAGCCACTTCAAGAAATAATTATTGTTTTTATATGAAAAGATGCCCAAATTTATCATTACAATTTTATAATCCACGAGATTTTTATAGTAGAAATAGGGCTGAAGTAAGTGTATATCAATCAAATATTCCATTTTTTACATTCGAATCACCTATGCGATATAATGCTAATACAATTAGAGAACTACTGCAAAAATTAAATTCTGATATAGAAAAAGCAGATACAATTAGAGGTATTTCCGGGGAAATAATAAGCGAAGAAATCCAAGATTTGCCTTTAAATCAAGATAATGAAATACCTAATATGCTTAAATATTTATTTGATAACATAAATTTAACCAAGTCAATTGAGCCAATGATGGATAATCCATTATTGCTTAAATATATGAGTAGAATACAAGATTTAGTGAAAAAAATGGATGCACAGGAGCATATTCCATATGATGCGCCAGAAAGAGCAGTTAGTACATATTATACGCATATTGATTTTCAAAAACAGAATACGGGAAGCTTATTACAAGAGATTGAATCAATTCGCGAATATAATAAATCCCCGCACTTAGATTGGAGCAATAATCCACATAAATATGTTATATATTTTGTTAAAGCATGCAGAAGCTGAAGCTAAATCTAAAGCTAAAGTTAAATTATGCCCATTATTTCACATTCTGTATATGCCGATCTCTTATTTTCTGAATTTGAGCAAGCCCTGCTATTTTTTTTGCCTTTTCTTTATTTGTTACAGTTGGCGCCGTACATAAATATTGAATGCAATACGTATCTATAAATATAATCAATCCAATAAAAAATATTAATACAACTATCAATAATATTAATATAATAACATTGTGTATCATTTTTTTAAATTGTTTTTAAATTCTATTTTGATAAATTTACTTCTATATTTTATATAAATTATAAATTATAAAATATATAAATATATAAAATATATAAAAATATATAATGAT
>Ga0209443_1000284_pt1 | contig 34173 bp, 32 predicted proteins | sample LauGreBMM110DCMD_2_FD_187571 | JGI IMG/M metagenome (GOLD analysis project Ga0209443, IMG submission 187571) | Freshwater lake microbial communities from Lake Michigan, USA - Su13.BD.MM110.DCMD (SPAdes) (version 2) | ecosystem: Environmental > Aquatic > Freshwater > Lake | place: Lake Michigan... | reverse complement strand
ATTATTGCCGAAGAACTTGAAACCTTTGACAAAACAAAAAATCCTGCACTTCAAACCGCCGAAGCACATTTTTATTTGGCCTATAAAGATGATAAAATCGTTGGTAAAATTGCTGCAATAATCAATTGGGAAGAAGTAACTATTTTAGAAAAAAGAAAAGTTCGATTTGGTTGGTTTGATGCCATTGATGATATCGAAGTAACAAAAGCACTTTTAAATAAAGTAGAAGAATTAGGAAAAAAACACCAAATGAATCATCTTGAAGGACCTATGGGTTTTTCAAATTTAGATAAAGTGGGAATATTATCCGAAGGGTTTGATCAAATGGGAAATATGATAACTTGGTATAGTATGCCCTACTACATTGAGCATTTTGAACAATTAGGGCTTACCATCGAAAAATCGTATCAAGAAAGTACTTTTTCATTTAATGATATAGATCCTTCACAATTTAATAAGTTTAGTGGACTGATTAAAGAACGATACCAACTAAAATCTTTAAATTTCACAAAGACTAAAGACATAATGCCATATGTAGATAAAATGTTTGATTTGTTTAATACAACTTATTCAAAACTGCAATCTTTTGTTCCCATAAACGCAATTCAAAAAGCGTATTTCAAGAAAAAATACATTAGTTTCATCAATCCTGAGTTTATTAAATTTGTAATGGATAAAAACAATAATATGATTGCCTTTGCAATTGTTATGCCTGGGTTTGCAGAAGCACTAAAAAAGACGAATGGTAAATTGTTTCCTTTTGGATTTTATCATTTATTACAGGCAAAAAAACATTCAAAAGAAGTTGTTTTTTATCTCATTGGTGTTGCTCCTGAATACCAAAGCAAAGGTGTTACTGCTATTCTTTTTGAAGAACTACATAAAGTTTGTAAAGCAAAAGGAATTGAAACTTGTATTAGAACACCAGAATTAGAAGAAAATCATGCCATTCATAATTTATGGAAAAATTTTAATTCTAAAGTTAATAAACGCAGACGTACCTATCGAAAAGAGCTATAAAAAAAGGGATTCAATTGAATCCCTTTTTTTATAAAATTATTTTTTTATTCTACATTTTGAACACTTGCTTCTGCAATTTTAGCATATGTTCCGTTGACTAATTTTTCACGAATTGCCTCAAAAGCAGTAAGTGTTTCATTAATATCGTCAATTGTATGTGAAGCGGTAGGAATCATTCTTAATAAAATAATTCCTTTTGGAATAACAGGATATACTACAATAGATAAGAAAATTCCATAATTTTCTCTCAAGTCGTTTACCATTATCATTGCCTCAGGAATAGAACCTTCAAGGTATACAGGAGTAATACAGGTATTAGTGTCGCCAATATTGAATCCTTTTTCTTTTAATCCGTTTTGCAAAGCATTAACATTTACCCATAATTTATCTTTTATTTCAGATGAATTACGCAATAATTCTAAACGTTTTAATGAACCAACAGTTTGAATCATTGGTAACGCTTTGGCAAACATTTGCGAACGTAAGTTATATTTCAAATAATCAATTATCTCTTTATCTGCTGCAACAAAAGCACCAATATTTGCCATTGACTTTGCAAAAGTTGAAAAATAAACATCTATTCCATCTTGACAACCCTGCTCCTCGCCTGCTCCAGCTCCGGTTTTACCTAATGTTCCAAAACCATGTGCATCATCAACTAACAAACGGAAATTGTATTTCTTTTTCATTTCAACTACTTCTTTCAACTTTCCTTGTTGACCACGCATTCCAAAAACACCTTCGGTGATAAATAGAATTCCTCCTCCTTGTTCAGTAGCTAATTTTGTAGCACGTTGCAAGTTTTTTTCCATGCTTTCTATATCATTATGCTTGTATGTAAAACGCTTTCCACTGTGCAAACGAACTCCGTCAATAATACAGGCGTGAGCGTCTACGTCATAAACAATAACATCATTTCTAGTAACCAAAGCGTCGATAGTTGACATAATTCCTTGGTATCCAAAATTTAATAAATAAGCCGATTCTTTCATTACAAAAGCAGCTAATTCGTTTTCTAATTGTTCGTGAAACTTAGTATGACCACTCATCATTCGAGCGCCCATAGGATAAGCGGCGCCATATTGAATTGCTGCTTCAGTATCTGCTTTTCTAACTTCTGGATGATTGGCTAATCCTAAATAATCATTCAAACTCCAATTCAAAATATTTTTTCCTTGAAATTGCATTCTTGGACCTAATTCTCCTTCTAATTTTGGAAATACAAAATATCCTTCCGCTTGAGAAGCCCATTTTCCTAACGGACCTTTATTATTTTGAATTCTTTCGAATAAATCTTTTACCATGATATTTAATAGGTGTTAAAAACGTGACAAAAGTATAAAGAAAAAAGTTTTTATAATAATAATTGGGTACGAAAAAAGAATAGTGTGAAATAAATTTTAGGGATTGCTTGTATATTAATAATTTGAACGTACATTTGTACCCGAACGCACAGCAATGTGGTTACACGTTCACCATAAAAGTCGATCGCTCCAGATCGGCTTTTATATTTTATATAATATCGTATTTAATTTTTTTTAAATTTCAAAAGCATGCAATTAGTTTTCGCTTCCAACAACAAGAATAAAATAAAAGAAATTCAAGCCTTGGTATCTGATATGATACAAATTATTAGTTTAGAAGATATAGGTTGCACCGAGGACATTCCTGAAACAGCTGAAACTATTGAAGGAAATGCGATTCTGAAAGCCAATTATGTTACCTCCAACTATGGTTACGATTGTTTTGCCGATGACACTGGTCTTGAAGTTAATGCTTTAAATGGCGCACCGGGTGTTTATTCTGCTCGCTATGCTGGAGAACAAAAAGATGCAAATGATAATATGGATAAGCTTTTATCGGAATTAAAAGATAAAACCAACCGAAATGCCAATTTCAAAACAGTCATTTGTCTTAATTTAAATGGTACACAACAACTCTTTACAGGTATTATTAATGGAAAAATTATTGATGAAAAAATAGGTACAAACGGTTTTGGATATGACCCAATTTTCATCGCCGAAGGACACGATAAAACCTTTGCCGAATTATCACTTGAAGAAAAAGCAACTATTAGTCATAGAGGAATTGCAGTCCAACAATTAATTCGTTATTTATCAAAAAATTTATAGCCATCTTATAAGCTACTACTTTTTTGACAAAACAGAATCTACTTTAAATATTTAACAAATTGAAAATCAATACCTAACAAATTAGTTTATATAGTATATTAACCCTACCTTTGCACCCAATTTAAAATAATATATGAATAAATTTGAACAATTAGGATTGAATGAGTCGCTACTGCTGGCGATTAAAGATCTAGGATTTGAGAATCCGTCAGAAGTGCAAGAAAAAGCGATTCCAGTACTATTGGAACAAAACACAGATTTAGTTGCCCTAGCGCAAACAGGAACAGGGAAAACGGCCGCTTTTGGTTTTCCACTAATTCAAAAAATTGATGCTGAAAATAGAAATACTCAAGCATTAATTTTATCGCCAACGCGCGAATTATGCTTACAAATCACCAACGAGATTAAATTATACTCAAAGTACATAAAGGGGTTACATACTGTGGCTGTTTATGGTGGTGCAAGCATTACAGATCAAGCTAGAGAAGTTAAACGTGGTGCACAAATTATTGTGGCTACACCAGGTAGAATGCAAGACATGATTAACAGAGGTCTTGTAAACATTAAAAACATCGATTTTTGCATCTTAGATGAAGCAGATGAAATGTTAAATATGGGATTCTACGAAGATATTTGTTCCATTTTATCGGACACACCAGACGAGAAAAACACTTGGTTATTCTCTGCTACTATGCCTGCTGAAGTAGCGCGTATTGCAAAAAAATTCATGGCTTCTCCAGTTGAAATTACTGTAGGAAGTAAAAACTCGGGATCAGCTACCGTTTCACACGAATACTATTGTGTAAATGCTCGTGACCGCTATGAAGCTTTAAAACGTTTAGCCGATGCAAACCCTGATATCTTCTCGGTTGTATTTTGTAGAACTAAAAGAGACACACAAGCTGTTGCAGAAAAACTTATCGAAGATGGTTATAACGCTGCAGCTTTACACGGAGATTTATCGCAAGCACAACGTGATGGGGTAATGAAATCGTTTAGAGGGCGTCAAATTCAAATGCTTGTTGCGACAGACGTTGCAGCTCGTGGAATTGACGTTGAAAATATTACGCACGTTGTAAATTACCAGTTACCAGATGAAATTGAAACCTACAATCACCGTTCAGGAAGAACTGGTAGAGCAGGAAAATTAGGAACTTCAATTGTAATTATTACCAAAAGTGAAATCAGAAAAATACACTCTATTGAGCGTATTATCCAACAAAAATTCCAAGAAAAAACAATTCCATCAGGTATTGAAATCTGCGAAATTCAGTTGTTACACTTAGCTAATAAAATTAAAGATACCGAAGTTGATCACGAAATTGAAAATTATTTACCTGCAATTAACGAAGTTTTAGATGGTTTATCTAAAGAAGAATTAATTAAGAAAATGGTATCGGTTGAATTTAATAGATTCATTAATTATTACAAATCAAAACGTGATATCACAGGAGAAAGAAGTAATGACCGTGAAAGAAGCTCTGAACCAAGAGAAATAAGAGCAGGTGATCCTGTGCGTTATTTCATTAACATTGGTACTAGAGATGATTTCGATTGGATGCAATTGAAAGATTTTATCAAAGAAACATTAGATTTAGGCCGTGATGACGTATTCAAAGTTGACGTAAAAGAAGGTTTCTCTTTCTTTAATACTGATGGCGAACATACTGATAAAGTAATGTCTGTACTTAACGGTTATGACATGAACGGAAGAAGAATCAACGTAGAAATTTCTAAAAACGACGGTGGTGGAAGACGCGATCACAATGGAAGAAGTTCTAGTGGTGGATTTGGTGGCGGAAGACGCGAAGGTGGCTTTAACCGCGAAAGAAGTGGTTCTGCTCCAAGAAGAGATAGTGGTAGTAGAGAAGGTGGATTCCGTAGCGATAGAAATAGTTCAGCGCCAAGAAGAGAAGGTGGTTTTAGAGGTGAAAGAAGTAGCACTGCTCCAAGAAGAGAAGGTGGTTTTTCTGATAGAGCACCAAGACGATCTGAAAGTACTGGTGATGCTCCAAGACCAAGAAGACCAAGAAAGAGCTAATCGCTTTTCGTTAATTTTCTTATAAAATTACCAAAAACTACAAAATATCCTCTTTAGATTCGTATTTTTGAATCAATATAAAAAGAATGAGATATTTTGTAGTTTTTTTATTTGTTTTAGTTGCTAATATAAGTTGGGCACAAAAAGATACCATAGTAAACATTAAAGGTACTGTCGTTAACAATGAAACTAAATTACCTATTGGTAATGTAAATGTAATTAATGCTACAAGAGTTACTGGAACGGCAACTTCAGGAAGTGGTACTTTTGAAATTGCTACAAAACTTAATGATACCCTTCTTTTTTCTTACATCGGTTTTGAAACAGTTAAGGTGAAAGTAACCAACGACTGGATTAAAAACAACCCTACTAAAATTTACCTTTCCGAAAAAGCATATGTGCTGGATGAGGTAGTTATTAGACAATACCAACTAACGGGTTATGTTGAAGTAGATACCCAATTAATTCCTGTTGCAGATGACGGATATCGCTATAGTATTTCTGGATTAAATGCCGGATATGAAGCCGGTGACAAAGCTCCTGGCGCAGTTTCTAAAGTTTTAGGTTCTATTTTTAATCCTGCCGATTTTTTATACAATACGTTTGGAAAACGTCCAAAGGAAATGAAAAAGCTAAAGGAAATGAAAAAAGACGATACGGTTAGAAATCTTTTAGCAACCAAGTTTGATCGCGAAACTTTAGCTGCTCTTTTAGAAATTGATAAAGATGATATTCCTTTAATATTACAAAATTGCAACTATTCAGAATATTTTATTCAAACAGCTAACGATCTTCAAATTATGGATGCAATTAGCTTGTGTTATGAAGAATATAAAGTGTTGAAAAAAAATAAATAAGCACCCAACTAATCTTGGTTTTCTAAGTATTTTCTTTCAATAAATTCAATATCTTTTATTGTTTTTCGAGTCCAATCTAATCGTTTTTCCAAAATTTCATCTTCGGTTAAGTGCCAATTAATTGCTGATTGTCGCAATCGAGTCGTAATATCTTGAATAATGATGGCTGCCGAAACCGAAATGTTTAAACTTTCGGTATACCCAACCATCGGAATTTTCAAAAATCCATCAGCTTGATCCAGTACTTCTTGAGATAAACCATCGCGTTCCGTTCCAAAAAATAAAGCAGCAGGCTTAGAAATATCAAATTCATGCAACAAACAAGATTCGTCATGCGGAGTAGTCGCAATAATTTGATATCCTTTAGCTCGCATCTCATCCATACAACTTTGAACTGAATTGTATCGAAACACATCAACCCATTTTTGAGCTCCCATTGCGATTTCGGTATCAATTCGTTTGCCAAATTTCTGTTCAATCACGTTCAATTCTTGAATACCAAAAACCTCACAACTACGCATCACTGCACTGGTATTGTGCAATTGAAATATATCTTCCATTGCAATCGTGAAATGTTTAGTTCTATTTTGCAACACTCGTAAAAAACCCTCTTTTCTGTTTTCAGTTATAAAACCTTCTAAATAGTGTAAAAGCTCCTGTTTTTTGGCGTCCATTTTTTTCTTAAATTTACTACAAAGAAAAAGAAAATACCAGAATGAAAAAAATTGTTGTTCTTTAATGTTCTTTATTATATTGATCTAAAACCTGCTTCAATTTACGATTTACCCAACAAGCTAATAGTACTTCATCTATCGGCAGTTGAAGGAATGAAAATATTGAATGAAGAACTTTTAAATTTATAATAAAAAACTACTAACTAATTACTAATTACTTATCACTTATTACTAAATTTGTACTTCGTTAACAACACACAACAACATGCAACTAACAGAATTAAATGCTATTTCACCAATTGACGGTCGTTATAGAAATAAAACAGTTTCTTTAGCTCCTTATTTTTCAGAAGAAGCCTTAATCAAATACCGCGTTTTAATTGAAGTTGAATATTTCATTGCTTTACGTGAGGCTGATTTACCGCAACTAGCTAAAATTGATAAAACAATTTACAACTCGTTACGAGCTATTTATCAAAATTTTTCTACCGAAGATGCACTTTGGATCAAGGATTCCGAAAAAACAACGAATCATGATGTAAAAGCTGTTGAATATTTCATCAAGTCAAAATTTGATGGATTAGGTTTACAAGATTTCAAAGAATTCATCCATTTCGGATTGACATCACAAGACATCAACAATACTGCAATTCCACTTTCTACTAAAGAAGCTTTTGAAAATGTATATTTACCAAGTTTAATTTCAGTAATAGCTAAATTAAAAGAACTAGCTATGGAATGGAAAGACATTCCACTTTTAGCCAGAACTCACGGTCAACCTGCCTCTCCTACTCGTTTAGGGAAAGAAATTTTAGTTTTTGTAGAGCGTTTAGAAGAGCAAATGCGTTTGTTATTCAATGTTCCTTTTGCCGCTAAATTTGGAGGTGCAACCGGAAATTATAACGCTCATAAAGTGGCGTATCCAAGTACCGATTGGAAAAAATTCGGGACTGATTTTGTAGAAAACAGTTTGGGATTACACCATTCGTTTCCAACGACACAAATTGAACATTATGATCATTTTGCAGCCTTTTTCGATGCTTTAAAGCGAATTAATACGATAATTATTGACTTAGATAGAGATATTTGGACCTATGTTTCAATGGATTATTTCAAACAAAAAATAAAAGCAGGCGAAATTGGTTCTTCTGCAATGCCACATAAAGTAAATCCAATTGATTTTGAAAATTCGGAAGGAAATTTAGGAATTGCGAATGCTATTTTTGAACATCTTTCTGCAAAATTACCACTTTCAAGATTGCAACGCGATTTAACGGATAGTACGGTGTTGCGTAATATTGGTGTTCCAATGGGCCACACGTTAATTGCATTTGAAGCGACTTTAAAAGGATTGAACAAACTACTATTAAACGAAGATAAAATTGCAGAAGATTTAGAGAAAAACTGGGCAGTAGTTGCTGAGGCTATCCAAACAATTTTACGTCGTGAAGGTTATCCAAATCCGTATGAAGCATTGAAAGACTTAACCCGAACAAATGCTGTAATCAATAAAGAAGCGATTCATAATTTCATTGGAACTTTAAAAGTTTCTGAAGAAGTTAGAGCCGAATTAATGCAAATTACACCAAGTAATTATTTGGGAATTTAATTTTAGAGTAAAGTATTATGAGTAAAGTATTAAAATTATTATTGTTATGTTTCTTGTGTTTCTTGTGTTTTTTGAATTCTTGTAATAAAAAAACTGATGAAGATTTAAAATCAATGAAAGCTGATTCTTTACAGTTTTCAAATAACAATGAATATAGGGATATAACAATTGCTTTTTTTAATTGGTATAAATTAAATAGTAACAAGCTAGGAGAAATAAACTACTTAAAAGGCGGATATGTTAATAAAAATGATTCGATTGCCTACTATATCGACGAAACTGAAGTAACTAAATACGTTAAAGAGTTTGAAAAAACAGGCTATGTCAGTCATTCATATATTGAAAATTTAAAAAATCATTTGCTGAGTGTTGGTAATGATTTAAAGAAAGAAAAAATTTATGATGGAGTAGTTGGTGGTTTAGATTATGATTTAATTACAAATTCGCAAGAAGATGAAGAAATCTTTTCAAATATGCCTACAATTAAGCTATTAAGTCAAAAGATAATTAGCAAAGATAATGTCGAAAATTATTATGAATTAAGGAAAAATACTTTATTCTTAAAAATAAGCTTTGCTTTCGAGGATAAATGGAAAATAAAAAATTACGATTTTGAATATAGACAGGAATAGATATTCTGTATAAAAAATCCATTCTGATATTTCGGAATGGATTTTTTGCTTTTCACTAATTACTTTTCACTAATCACTTAACGGGAATAATTTGGAGCTTCTTTTGTAATGGTTACATTATGAGGATGGCTTTCACCAATGCCACTTGCTGTAATTCTAATGAAACGACTACTTTCTTGCAAAGTTTGAATATCTTTTGCACCACAATAACCCATTCCGGCTCTTAAACCGCCTATGAATTGTTGCATGCTTTCGTTTAATTCTCCTTTATATGGCACACGACCAACAATTCCTTCTGGAACTAATTTTTTAACATCGTCTTCTACATCTTGAAAATAACGGTCTTTTGAACCTTCTTGCATCGCTTCAAGAGATCCCATTCCTCGATACGATTTGAATTTTCTTCCTTCAAAAATAATGGTTTCTCCAGGCGATTCTTTTGTTCCTGCTAAAAGCGAACCTAACATCACACAATCAGCTCCAGCAGCAATTGCTTTTGGAATATCACCTGTATAACGAATACCGCCATCTGCAATAACGGGAACACCTGTTCCTTTTAAAGCCGCAGCTACTTCTAAAACTGCAGAAAATTGAGGAAATCCAACACCTGCCACAACTCTTGTTGTACAAATAGATCCTGGTCCAATCCCAACCTTCACCGCATCAGCACCGTTTTGAGCTAAATATAAGGCAGCTTCTGGAGTAGCAATATTTCCCACTACTACATCTAAATCTGGGAATTTTGCTTTTACCGCTTTTAATACATCTACTACCCCTTTTGTGTGTCCGTGAGCGGTATCGATAATTACAGCGTCAACACCAGCATTTACTAAAGCTGTTGCTCTGTCAACTGCATCAGCGGTAACCCCTAGGGCTGCAGCAACTCGTAAACGACCAAATCTATCTTTGTTAGCAATTGGTTTTTGCGTTACTTTAGTAATATCTCTAAAGGTAATTAAACCTACTAATTTATTGTTGTTGTCAACTACTGGTAATTTTTCAATTTTATTTTCTTGTAAAATTCCTTCTGCTTCTTGCAATGTAGTCCCTTGGGCTGCCGTAACTAAATTTTCAGAGGTCATTACTTCTAAAATTGAACGGGTATTTATTTTTTCAAAACGTAAATCTCTATTGGTTACAATTCCTTTTAAAATTCCGTTTTCATCTACCACTGGAATTCCGCCAATGCTGAATTCTTTCATTGCCATTTTAGCATCACCAACCGTTGCAGATAAAGGCAACGTTACCGGATCGATAATCATACCACTTTCGGCACGTTTTACTTTCCTTACTTTAGCCGCTTGTTGTTCAATCGACATGTTTTTGTGTAACACGCCAATACCGCCTTCTTGTGCCATTGCAATTGCCATTGAACTTTCGGTAACCGTGTCCATTGCAGCGGAAGCGACAGGAACATTCAAAGTAATATTTCTCGAAAACTTCGATTGAATACAAACTTCACGTGGTAAAATTTCTGAATAATTTGGAATAAGCAAAACATCGTCGTATGTAAGACCTTCGCCAACGATTTTAGAAGTGTGTGCTTTCATGGTGCAATTTGTTGTAGATGTTAAATTGCATGCAAATATACGAAAAAAAGTGAATAGTGAATACTAATAGGATTAGTTTTTAGCTCAGATAGTAATGAAAAGTATTTCATTGAAAGATTTTTATTTTTTGTTGTGCTAAAAAAGCGCCTTAAGAAGCTCTTTTTAGTGCTTACAAAAAAAGAAATATTTGTGAAATCTTGAAATGTATAGCTGGAATCAGCTTCTACTAATGAAACTCTCCAAATAGTTTTGTCGCTTCATTATAAGCACTTTCAAAACTCATGGGACTGGTGTTGGTATTTTCTTTTTTAGTAGTGAAATAGGACAACAATTTTTCCGTTGGCATATTGCCTGTTAAGTCGTCTTTTGCCATAGGACATCCTCCAAAACCTTGAATAGCACCATCATAACGGCGACAACCTGCGTTGTAAGCTGCATCAATTTTTTCAAACCATTTGTCTGCTGTAGTGTGTAAATGCGCACCAAATTCAATAGTTGGATATTTCGGAATTAAATTTGAAAACAAATAATCAATTACTTCTGGAGTAGAACTTCCAACGGTATCAGAAATTGATAGGATTTTCACCCCCATATTCGCTAATTTTTCAGTCCATTCACCCACAATTTCAACATTCCAAGGATCACCATATGGATTTCCGAAGCCCATTGAAATATAAGTGACGACTTCTTTATTCGATTTATCCGCGATTTCTAAAATTTCATGAAGTGTAATCAAACTTTCGGCAATTGTTTTGTGTGTATTTCGCATTTGAAAGTTTTCTGAAATCGAAAAAGGGAAACCTAAATATTGAATTTCTTTGTGAATTGAAGCGTTTTGAGCTCCTTGCGTATTGGCAATTATGGCTAATAATTTACTGCTCGTTGCCGATAAATCTAATTGGGCTAAAACTTCAGATGTGTCTTGCATTTGCGGAATCGCTTTAGGCGAAACAAAACTTCCAAAATCAATAGTATCAAAGCCTACACGCAATAACGATTGAATATATTTCACCTTTTTATCAGTAGGAATAAACGGTTTAATGCCTTGCATGGCATCGCGCGGACATTCGATAATTTTGATTGGATTCATAACTTCAAAGATAGCAAATTTAAATCTGCTCTAATACCTTTTTATTGATTGCTTTTACTAAAGCAGGACCTTCATAAATAAAACCAGTATACAATTGAACCAAACTTGCGCCAGCATTAAGTTTTTCGATAGCATCTTCTGCTGAATGAATGCCTCCTACTCCAATAATTGGAAACGATTGATTACTTTTTTCCGATAGAAAACGAATGACTTCTGTGGAACGATTGGTTAATGGTATTCCTGATAAACCGCCCATTTCAGATTTATTTTCCGATTGTAAACCATCGCGAGAAATTGTAGTATTGGTTGCAATTACACCCGCAATTTTAGTTTCGTTAACGATATCAATGATGTCTAAAAGCTGTTCATCAGTTAAATCGGGTGCGATTTTTAAAAGGATTGGTTTTTGAATTGGCTTTGAATTATTTCTGTCTTGAAGTGTTTGCAACAACTCTGTCAACGGTTTTTTATCCTGCAATTCTCGAAGATTTGGAGTGTTTGGCGAACTCACATTAACCACAAAATAATCAACATAAGGAAACAACGCTTCAAAACAAATTTCGTAATCTTTCACCGCTTCTTCGTTTGGCGTAACTTTATTTTTCCCGATGTTTCCGCCGATTAAAACGTTTTTGTTATTTTTTAAACGCTCGATTGCCTCTTTAACACCACCATTATTGAAACCCATTCGGTTGATAATAGCATTGTCTTCTTTTAAGCGAAACAAACGTTTTTTAGGATTTCCTTCTTGTCCAACAGGTGTTAAGGTTCCTATTTCAATAAATCCGAAACCAAAATTCGATAACTCTTGATACAGCTTCGCGTCTTTATCAAAACCAGCGGCTAATCCGACAGGATTTTTAAATTTAATTCCGAAAACTTCGCGTTCTAAACGAGGATCGTTTACTTCGTATAGCATTTTAACCAAAAAAGAAAAACCTGGAATTTTATTCAGAATACGAATGAGTGAAAAGGTAAAATAATGCACTTTTTCAGGATCAAAGCAGAATAATAAAGGTCGAATGATTAGTTTGTACATAATTTGTTGTGTTGTGATGCAAAAGTAAGAAAATGCAATTCCTAAAAAAAATTTATTCCAATTCTGAAGATTCTATTTATTATTTTTTAGTAATACCACTTCAATTGGATTATTTGTTCGAGGACCAAAAGTACGCGCTTGGCGTTCGTTTTCACTCGAACATAAAATGTACATATTAAAAGTTTGCAATTGTACTACTTGATCATTGAATTTTCCTTTTGTATCTTGAATTTTGATATAAAATTCTTCCGCAGGAAAAGTATTTGTTACCGAAAGCAAATAGGTGTCGCCAGCATAGGGAAAAAACCATTTATCAGGTTCGTTTGGCTTACTAATTAAGTGATTTCGGGTAAACATTAAAGGCTGATTACCAAATTTCCAGCTGAATTTATTGTTTTCGTTGATAACTTCTTCTCCTTTTTCGTTCACCAAAGTAATTTTTAAATCAGGAATATTATCCGATTTTCCTTCTTCATTAGCTTTTACAACTAAATATGAAGTGAAATCAAATCCACAATGCGGCACTTGCCCAAGTAAGTTCAATGAAAAAAGTAGAAAGAAAAAGGGAACTTTTCGCATTTTTTATGGTTTCGCGTTTTTTTTCAAATAGTCCAAAATCAAATACGTATCATCGTTTGAAAATCCTCCTTTTTTTTGCATTTCGAAGACGATTGGATCCCATTCTTGTGATGTATAAGCATTGGGTGCATATAAATCATGACACTCTGCGCAACGTTTTTGAAACATTTTTTCTCCAGATTCTTCGATATTTATAGTCACAACTTCTGTGGCTTGAACAGGAGCTATTACTTGCTTTTGAGTATTACAAGAAAGTAAACTCAACATAATTGTGAACACAACTAAAAATGCTATTTTCATATTTTAATTTTATTTGAGGTAAATATAAAAAAAATCCCAAGACAATGTCTCAGGATTGTTTCTGTATTTATATCACTATTTATTTTACATCCATCAATTCAACATCAAAAACTAATGTTGCGTCAGGTGGAATAACTCCTCCTGCACCTCTAGAGCCATATCCTAAGTATGAAGGAATTACAAAACGTGCTTTGTCTCCTACCTTTAATAAAGCAACACCTTCATCCCATCCTTCAATTACTTGACCAACACCTAATTGAAAATCAATTGGTTGTTTTCTCTTGTAAGAAGAATCAAAAACTTGCCCGTTTTCTAAAGCTCCTTGATAATGCACCGATACTTTTTTACCTTTTTCGGCTTGTGTACCATTCCCTTTTTGAATAATTTGGTAACGTAAACCACTTTCAGTTTTTTGAAAACCAGCGGCTAATTTTTCTAAAGCTTCCTCTGCCATTTTTTTTTGTTCTTCAATTCTTTTTGCACGTGAACCTTCAAAAGTTCTAAACGCTTCAATAGCATTCCAATTTTTAGCTTCGTCTCCTACTCTAATAATTTCAATACTTTCTAATGCATCATCACCTTCAACAGCATCAACCACATCTTGACCTTCTATAACGTGACCAAAAACAGTGTGTTTTCCGTCTAACCAATTGGTTGGAATGTGCGTAATAAAGAACTGAGAACCATTTGAACCTGGACCTGCGTTTGCCATTGACAATACGCCTGGTTTATCATGTTTTAAACTTGGATGAAACTCATCATCAAAATTATAACCAGGACCACCGGTGCCTTGACCTTGTGGACAACCACCTTGAATCATAAAATCAGGAATAACGCGGTGAAATTTTAATCCGTCATAATAAGGAGTTCCCATTGGTCTTGCCGAATTTTCTAATTGACCTTCTGCTAATCCTACGAAGTTACCCACAGTTCCTGGAGTTAAATCGTGTGTTAATTTTACTAAAATAGCCCCTTTTGCGGTATTAAATTTAGCGTATATTCCGTTTTCCATTGTTTTGAATTTTAATTTGAAAGTGCAAAATTACAAAATAAATAGTAGATTTGATATACTAAAAATAAATACTGTGGAAGCTAAAGATTACATCAATATCAATAAAGAAACTTGGAATGATAAAGTTGATGTGCATATTAATTCTGAATTTTATGACATGAAGGGATTTATGAATGGAAAATCAACTTTAAATGATATAGAATTAGAATTACTTGGAGACGTAAATGGAAAAAAAGTATTGCACATGCAATGCCATTTTGGACAAGACACTATGACTTTCTCCAGAATGGGAGCATTTGCTACTGGAGTAGATTTTTCTGAAAAAGCTATTGAAAAAGCAAGAGAAATTAATCAAAATTTAGGTTTAAATGCTACTTTTATTTGCTGCGATATTTATGACGCTCCTAATCATTTGTATGAACAATTTGATATTATATTTACCAGTTATGGAACAATTGGTTGGTTTCATGATCTTGACAAATGGGCAAAAGTTATTTCGCAACTTTTAAAACCAGGAGGCAAATTTATTATGGCTGATTTTCATCCAGTAGTTTGGATGTTTGATAACGATTTTAAAGAAATTTTTTACAATTATTTTAATACCGAAGCAATTATAGAAGATGAATCTGGAACTTATGCCGATCGAGAGGCAGAAATTGCAAATCAAACCATTACTTGGAATCATCCTACATCGGAACTATTAAATGTATTGATAACAAATGGTTTGGAACTGAATTCATTCAATGAATTTGATTATTCGCCTTACAATTGTTTTAATGAAACAGAAGAATTTGAACCAAATAAATTTAGAATCAAACATTTAAAAAATAAGATCCCAATGGTATATTCGGTATCGGCCACTAAAAAATAATCAATTATCTTTGCATCATGCGAATAGATATTATTACCGTTTTACCTGAATTGATGCGAAGTCCGTTTGAAGCTTCGATAATGAAACGCGCCATTGAAAAAGGATTGGTAGAAGTTCATTTTCACAATTTAAGAGACTTCACGACCAATAAACAAAAGAGTGTTGATGATTACCAATTTGGTGGCGGTGCTGGTATGGTAATGACAATACAACCAATAGATGCTTGCATTTCGAAACTTAAAACCGAAAGAACTTACGACGAAATTATTTACATGACCCCTGATGGGGAAACGTTGAACCAAAAAATGGCCAACTCAATTTCTATGTATGAAAATATTATGATTTTATGCGGACATTATAAAGGTGTAGACCAGCGGGTTCGCGATATGCATATTACAAGAGAAATTTCGATTGGTGATTATGTGTTAAGTGGTGGAGAAATTGGCGCCATTGTTTTTTGTGATGCGATTATACGCTTAATTCCTGGTGTTTTGAGTGATGAAACTTCAGCTTTGACCGATAGCTTTCAAGATAATTTGCTATCACCTCCTATTTACACTCGTCCTGCCGATTATAATGGATTGAAAGTTCCTGAAATATTGTTGAGTGGGAATTTTCCTAAAATTGAAAAATGGCGAGAAGATATGGCTTACGAACACACAAAAAATAGAAGACCCGATTTATTGGAAAATGATTAATTTATTTTGATGATCTGATTTTCAGATATTCCGATATTATGAAAATCCATTGTCCGAAAATCCATTTTCAAATATTTTCGAATTTGAAATTTGTTTATTTGATTTTTTTTAATACTTTTGCACCCACTTTGAATCAACCTCTGGCGATAGACGTGAATGTTGTTTTGAATCGAATTTTTTATTTTTAAAGAATATGTCAAATTTAGTTGATTTCGTTAATAACGAATTTGTTACAAGAAAAGATTTCCCAGAATTTGGTGCTGGTGATACAATCACTGTGTACTATGAAATTAAAGAGGGAGAAAAAACTAGAACTCAGTTTTTCAAAGGAGTTGTAATCCAAAGAAGAGGAACTGGAGCTACTGAAACTTTTACTATTCGTAAAATGTCTGGAGCTATTGGAGTGGAGCGTATTTTTCCAGTAAATTTACCTGCATTACAGAAAGTTGAAGTAAACCAAAGAGGTAAAGTTCGTAGAGCTCGTATTTACTACTTTAAAGAACTTACTGGTAAAAAAGCAAAAATCAAAGAAAGAAGATACAAAAACTAGTATCCACTTTCTCAAGTATAAAAAATCCCGCAATTGCGGGATTTTTTTTATAGATACAATAGTGAATTAAAACACAAACATTGCACGCTCGCTCATTAATTCATTAACCTCATCAGCTACTTGTTCTAAAACCGCTTCATCAGTATAGTTCATTAAAACCTTATCGATTAATGCAACAACGGTTTCCATATCTTCTTCTACTAAACCACGAGTCGTAATTGCCGGAGTCCCCACTCGAATTCCTGAAGTTACAAAAGGCGACTTATCATCAAAAGGCACCATATTTTTATTTACTGTAATTTCTGCTTTCACTAAAGCATTTTCAGCATCTTTTCCAGAAATATTTTTATTACGCAAATCAATTAACATCATGTGATTATCTGTTCCTCCAGAAATTAATTTATAACCTCTTTTATTGAACGCTTGAGCCATAGCTTGTGCATTACTTTTAACCTGCATTGCATAACGGAAGAATTCATCGGTTAGACATTCTCCAAATGCTACTGCTTTAGCAGCGATAATATGCATTAAAGGTCCTCCTTGATTACCTGGAAATACCGACATATCTAATATATGAGACATCATTCTTAATTCACCTTTAGGAGTGGTTAATCCCCAAGGGTTTTCAAAATCTTTACCCATCATGATCATCCCGCCTCTAGGTCCTCTCAAAGTTTTATGAGTAGTAGTTGTTACGATATGACAATGAGGAATTGGATCGTTTAATAATCCTTTGGCTATTAATCCTGCAGGATGAGAAATATCTCCCAACAACAAAGCACCAACGCTATCAGCAATTTCACGGAAACGTTTAAAATCCATATCCCTAGAATAAGCTGATGCTCCGGCAATGAGCATTTTTGGTTTATTGGCTGAAGCAATTTCTTGAATTTTATCGTAATTCAAAACACCTGTTTCCTCTTCAACACCATAAAAAACAGGATTGTATAATTTTCCAGAAAAGTTTACGGGTGAACCATGGGTTAAGTGTCCTCCATGGGACAAATCAAAACCTAAAATAGTGTCACCTGGCTTTAAACAGGCTGCAAAAACAGCTGTATTTGCTTGAGAACCAGAATGAGGTTGCACATTTACAAATTCAGCGCCAAATAAAGCTTTTGCTCGATCTATTGCGATTTGCTCCACAACATCTACCACTTCACAACCACCATAGTAACGTTTACCCGGATAGCCTTCGGCATATTTATTTGTTAAACATGAACCTGCAGCTTCCATTACTTGGTCACTAACAAAGTTTTCTGATGCAATTAATTCAATTCCATGAATTTGTCTGTCTTGTTCATCAAGAATAAGGTCAAAAATTTGTTCGTCGCGTTGCATTGAAAAAAATATTACGTTAAAATTAGGTCAAATTTACAAAAAAGGTTTGTTACATTGCCAGATAATTTTATATTTGATTCATAATTTTTCAACAACAAACTAACAAAAAAAATATGCCAAATATTGCCAATGATCCAAGTAGAAAATCTTGGTTAGAAATTAAAAATGATAGCGATTTTCCAATTCAAAATATCCCTTTCGGAGTTTTCATTACGAAAGAAGATGTAATTACTATTGGAACAAGAATAGGCGATTATGCCATCGACATGGGGGCGTTACAACAATTAGGGTATTTTGAAGGCATTGAACTTACAGACGATATGTTTATGCAAGATACACTTAACGATTTTATTTCAGACGGAAGAAAAACTTGGCGTTTAGTTAGAAACAGATTATCTGATATTTTTTTAGATTCAAATCCTAAACTTAGAGATAATGATTCTCATAAAAGTATTGTTATTTTTAATATGGATGAAGTAGAAATGTTATTACCTGTTCAAATTGGTGATTACACTGATTTTTATTCTAGTAAAGAACATGCTACTAATGTAGGAAAAATGTTTCGCGATCCAGAAAATGCATTATTACCAAACTGGTTGCATATTCCAGTAGGTTATCATGGAAGAAGTTCAACAATTGTTCCAAGTGGAATTCCAGTTCACAGACCTCATGGACAAACGTTACCAAATGGCGAAACACAACCCGTTTTTGGACCATCAAAACTAGTAGATTTTGAATTAGAAACTGCATTTATTACTACTGATGCAAACATTATGGGAGAACCCGTTTCAGTTAAAGATGCTGAAGAATGTATTTTCGGAATGGTTTTGTTTAACGATTGGTCAGCAAGAGATATTCAAAAATGGGAATATGTTCCACTTGGTCCGTTTTTAGCCAAAAATTTTGCTTCTTCCATTTCACCTTGGATTGTTACTTTAGATGCCTTACAACCTTTTAAATGTGCATCGCCAGAGCAAAACCCTAAACCTTTGCCTTATTTACAACAAACAGAAAATTATGCTTACGATATTAACTTGCAAGTAGCTATTAAACCCGAAAATGCAATTGAAACTGTAGTTTCTAATACAAATTTTAAATATATGTATTGGACAATGAGTCAGCAATTGGCACACCATACTATTAATGGTTGTAGAATTAATTCAGGTGACATGATGGGAAGTGGAACGATTTCTGGTCCTACCGAAGATTCATTTGGCTCTATGCTAGAATTAACTTGGGGCGGACAAAATCCAATCAAAATGAATGATGGTAGCGAACGTAAATTCATTAATGACAACGACACTGTTATTATACGCGGATATTGTCAAAATGATCAAGTTAGAATTGGATTTGGTGAAGTCAGCAGTAAATTATTACCCGCCATTAATTTGAAGTTTTAACAGAATTACTATTTAAATAATATCAATTTGATATTTTAAAGGTAAAAAAATACCAAATTAATAATTCAAACGATTTCGGTTTAGTTTTGCTAAGAATTGAGGGTATTTTATTATATTTGTGACCGCAAAAAAACAAACAAAATAATACCCTAGGCGAAGCCAAATTAAATGGAACGCCCGAAAATTAAACCTAACGATATGGTAAAGATTAAAGTAGCTAATCCAGTAGTAGAATTGGATGGCGATGAAATGACTCGAATAATTTGGAGTTTTATTAAGGAGCAATTAATTCTTCCTTATTTAGATTTAGATATTAAATACTATGATTTAGGAATCGAAAGCAGAGAAGCCACTAAGGACCAAATTACTATTGATTCTGCAGAAGCTATAAAAAAATATAACGTAGGGATTAAATGTGCAACAATTACTCCCGATGAAGAAAGAGTAAAAGAATTCAATCTTTCTGAAATGTGGAAATCACCAAATGGAACAATTCGTAATATTGTAGGCGGCACAGTTTTTCGTGAACCAATCATCATGAGTAATGTACCACGTTATGTACAAGGTTGGACGAAACCAATCGTTATAGGACGTCATGCTTTTGGAGATCAATACAAAGCTACCGATAAAGTAATCAAAGGAAAAGGAACATTAACCATGTCGTTTACCAATGAAGCTGGTGAAACTACAACTTGGAATGTGTATGATTTTAAAGGTGACGGTGTAGCCATGTCTATGTATAATACTGACGAAAGTATTTATGGATTTGCGCATTCTTCCTTCCAAATGGCATTAACAAAAAAATGGCCTTTATATCTTTCTACTAAGAATACTATTTTAAAAGCGTATGACGGAAGATTTAAAGATATTTTTGAAGAAGTATTCCAACAACATTATAAAGCGGATTTTGATGCAAACGGAATAATTTATGAACACAGACTTATCGACGATATGGTTGCTTCATGTATGAAATGGAACGGTGGATTTGTTTGGGCTTGTAAAAATTACGACGGAGACGTTCAATCGGATACCGTAGCACAAGGATTTGGTTCGTTAGGACTAATGACGTCTGTTTTAGTTACTCCTGATGGAAAAACAGTTGAAGCAGAAGCAGCTCACGGAACTGTAACTCGTCATTACCGTCAACACCAACAAGGTAAAAAAACATCAACCAATCCAATTGCTTCAATTTTTGCATGGACAAGAGGATTAGAACACAGAGGAAAACTAGACGGAAATCAAGAGTTGATTACCTTCTGTCACACATTAGAACAAGTGTGTATTGAAACTGTTGAAAGTGGTAAAATGACAAAAGATTTAGCAATGTTAGTAAAACCAGAAGGTTTAACCGATGCTGATTATTTAACTACTGAAGATTTCCTTCAAACGTTAAAAGTAAATTTAGATCAGAAATTAGCATAACCACTTCATTTTTATAAAAAAAGCGTTTCATTTGAAACGCTTTTTTTATGCTTATTTTTTATCTTCTTCTCGAACTACTACAATTGTGGCTTTAATTCCGGTTGTTAAATTCCATTCATTTGAAGTAATTAAATTTCCTGCATCATCATAGACACTAAAAGCAGCAGTATTGGGTCCTGATGTGCCTTGATTCAATGCTTCAAAATCCAGTTTATTAAATCCATTGGTTATGTCGATGTAATATTCTTTAACCGTAGCTTCTAATAAAATTTCTGTAATTACCGTTTTATCGTTTAATAACAATTTAACGCGATCTCCATCTGGATATTCATGATCACGACAAACAATTTTTACATACTTTGTTTTACTTTTAAATTCACCCAAAAATTGATTACTCCTGTATTCCGGCTGAATGGCTTTATCTCTATTATTTAATTTATTTTTTAAATCTTCACCCGGATTTTTAAATTTTGTCTTTTCCACCAAAACACTTTCCTGACCATTATCCTTCTTTAAAATGGAATATCGCTTTAAATAAGAATCATCTTTGTCTAATATACTTTTATAGGGTAAAGAAATTGTATTGGATTTGGTTTCGCTTTTAACAGGAACATCCCAATTTAAGTTAATTTTTGGCGACTTAAATGGTGTATCTTTCTGTGCCCAAATACAGCCAGAAAAAAACAAAATCACTAAAAAAATTGTAAAACGCATAAAAAATTACTCCTTTAAATTGTAAAATTAAACTATAAATTGAGTTTTAAACATAAATTAACATAAGTTTTAAAACATTTGCCAACTTTAATTCCCAAATTTGCAGTTCAAAATTCATGCCTAAATTATGAAAAAACAAATACTTTTTTTCTATTTAATCTTCCATTCCTTTTTGGGATATTCACAAGATAAAGTAACCTTGAGTGGAACTGTAATTGATACTAATAACAATGAATCACTAATAGGTGTTGTTATAGATATTCCTGCATTAAAAATAAGTACCATCACAAATGAATATGGATTTTATTCGCTAACTATTCCTAAAGGAACTTATTCAGTTTTAATCAGTACCATTGGATATGAGAATAAAACAGTAGAAATTTCAATTCAAGAAAACAGCAAATTTACCTTTGACATCAAAGCGGATGCAAAAGAATTAGATGCTGTAATTATAAATAAAAATCCTTATCGAACGATTATTAGCAAGCCTGAAATGAGCGTGAATAAAATAGCCATCAGTACTATTAAAAAAATGCCCGCTATTTTAGGAGAAATCGATATTTTAAAATCAATTACCACGTTGCCCGGAGTTACAAATGCTGGTGAAGGTCAGTCAGGATTCAATGTGCGCGGTGGTGCTGCTGATCAAAACTTAATCCTTTTAGACGAAGCAACCGTATATAATTCATCCCATTTATTTGGATTTTTTTCCGTTTTTAATGCCGATGCAATAAAAGATTTGAAACTTTACAAAGGCGGTATTCCTTCAAGATTTGGAGGAAGAGTTGCATCAGTCTTGGATATTTATCAAAAAGAAGGAAATAGTAAAGGTTTTAATTTATCGGGAGGTATCGGACTTATTTCGAGTAGAATTATGGCTGAAGGCCCTTTAGTAAAAGAAAAAGGCTCCTTTTTAGTTGCAGGAAGAAGTTCCTACGCACATTTATTCTTGAAATTAACAGATAATAATAATTCCGCCTATTTTTATGACTTGAACACAAAATTAAGTTACAAGTTGAACGAAAATAATAATTTATACCTTTCTGGTTATTTTGGTCGCGATGTTTTTAGTCTCAACAATAGTTTCATTAATACTTACGGAAACACCGTATTCAATTTACGCTGGAATCATTTATTCAATGATAAATTATTTTCAAACTTTTCAATGATTTACAGTGATTATTACTACGGATTGACAATTGATTTCGTTGGATTCAATTGGGATAGTGGCATAAAAAATTATAATTTTAAATATGACTTTAAGCATTACCTAAACGATAAAACAAAACTCTTTTATGGTGTCAATGCGGTTTATTATGATTTTAACCCAGGAAAAATCGAACCAATCAATAGCGCTTCAGGAATAAATCCTAAACAATTAGATAAAAAATATGCTTTCGAACCTGCTTTATATTTAGATGTTGAACAACAACTTTCAGATAAGATATCGATTAATTACGGATTGCGTTACAGCTTATTTTATCGATTAGGAAATCAAAAAATGAATACCTATGCCAATAATCAAGCGGTAGTTTTTAATTCAGAACAACAAATTTATGAAAAAGCCACACCTACTGGAACAGTAGATTATGGTCGTAATGAAACTATTGCAAAATTTAATAATCTTGAACCCAGGTTTTCAATAGCTTACCTTTTAAATGATACGCAATCGATAAAAATGAGTTATAACAGAATGACGCAGTATTTGCATTTAATTTCAAACACGCAATCCCCTGCCCCTTTAGATGTTTGGACGCCAAGTGACCAGTTCTTAAAACCTCAAATTTTAGATCAAATTGCCGTTGGATATTTTTCTCAATTGAATGACGGAAAATATACTTTGGAAGTCGAATCATTTTATAAAAAAATTAAAAATAGATTAGATTATATTGATGGAGCTGATTTGATAGCAAATAACGCTATAGAACAAGTGGTTTTAAATGGTAACGCAATGGCGTATGGACTAGAAGTATTATTTCGTAAAAATGAAGGCCGATTAAATGGTTGGGCTTCTTATACCTTATCACGTTCTGAGCAACAAACCCCAGGAAGAAATAGCATTGAAACAGGAATTAACAATGGTGCTTGGTACAAAACGGGTTGGGATAAACTTCACAATTTATCCATCACTGGAATGTATAAATTAAATGAAAAATGGAGTTTTAGCAGTATTTTTACACTACAATCAGGACAACCTGTAACCTATCCTAACGGTCAATATCAATATCAAGGGATTTCAATTCCTACTTATGGCTTAAGAAATGAAGATAGACTACCAACTTATCATCGTTTAGATATTTCTGCAACGCTTATTCCTTCAAAAAACAAAAATCGTAACTGGCAAGGTGAATGGGTTTTTGGAATTTATAATTTATACAGTCGTAAAAATGCTGCCTCAATTAGTTTTAGACAAAATCAAGATTCTGGAAATAATGAAGCGGTTCGATTGTCTATTTTTGGAATTGTACCAAGTGTTACCTACAACTTTAAATTTTAAACTTATGAAAACTACTTATAAAATAATAATTATTGCGTTTACCTTATTCTTAACTTCTTGTGAAGACGTTGTAAATATTGAACTAGATACTGCTCCAGCAAAATTAGTCATAGATGCTTCACTCAAGTGGGAAAAAGGCACCACCGGAAATGCGCAAACCATAAAATTAACCACAACCACCGATTTTTATGCCAATACTATTCCTGCGGCGTCTGGTGCTGTCGTATATGTTAGAGACGAAAATGCAAATCAATTTGATTTTGTTGAAACTCCCGGAACAGGAAATTATGTATGCAACAATTTTATCCCAGTAATTAATCGTAACTATATATTAACAGTTATTTTTAATGGACAAACGTATACCGCTTCAGAAAAGCTAATTGCCGTTCCTACAATCGATACTATTGAACAAGATAATGAAGGTGGATTTACGGGTAGCGAAATTGAAGTGAAATTCTTTTTTCAGGACACTGCAATCGTTAATAATTTTTACTTAACTCAATTTAATACTTCATTAAGATTGCTCCCAGAGTATGATGTAATTGACGATGATTTTTTTCAAGGCAATCAAATGTTTGGTTTGTATTCCGATGAAGATTTAAAAACTAATGATCAAATACAATTCACGTTACAAGGAATTTCAGAACGATATTACAATTACATGAATGTATTATTAGGCATCGCCGGAACAAATGGCGGCAGTCCGTTTCAAACACCGCCAGCAACAGTGAGAGGAAACATCATTAATCAAACGAATTTTAATAACTTTGCATTGGGCTATTTTAGTGTTTCCGAAACAGATAAAAAAAGTTATATCGTTCAATAAATTAAAACGCTCTAAAAAATGTCATCACATCACATTGTTCGAGACGATCAAGAACCGGCATTAATCATTGCGAATGGAGCTTCCTGCAACAGTGAATTGATGGGGCAATTATTAGAATGGTCTCCTTTAGTGATTGTTTTAGATTCGGCAATAGAAAGAGTTCTAGATTTGGGTATTAAAGTTGATGTGTTGCTGGGTGATTTTGATAGAAATTTCAACCCGGAAGTTTATATAGAACATCAATATCCTTTGGAAATAATTCATGTCGTTAATCAAGATAAAACCGATTTAGAAAAAGCGTTTGACTATCTTATTGAAAAAGGACATAAAGCAGTCAATGTCATCTGGGCAACTGGTAAAAGAGCCGATCATACGTTAACCAATATCACCAACATCGTTCAATACCGCGACCAACTCAAAATTGTGGTCATCGATGATCATTCTAAAGTGTTTTTATTGCCTACAAAATTTGATAAATGGTACACTGCAAATACCATAATATCGCTCATTCCGGTAGGAAAAGTAAGTGGCATTACTACTAAAAACCTTTTTTACTCGCTCGACAACGAAGAATTACAAATAGGATATCGAACAGGAAGCAGCAATCATGTCATTACTGACGGAATTGTAACCATTGAACATCAATCTGGTGATTTATTGTTGATGGAATGTTGGGATTAAAAAAAACCGCATTTGTATAACTGCTGAAAATGTGCTACTTTTGAGTAGAGCAATGATCCAATGAAAAGCAAAACTGAACCCACTGAAAAAAATAATCTTCATCCAAGAAATCCACATCGTTTTAGATATGATTTTGATAAACTAATTGTAGTATTACCCGAATTAGAACAATATGTTGTCACTGATGCAAATCGATCAGAAAAAACAATAGATTTCAGTGACTCTGAAGCAGTAAAAACACTAAATAAAGCTTTATTAGTTGCAGAATACGCCATTGATTATTGGGATATTCCTTCACAATATTTATGTCCGCCCATTCCTGGGAGAGCCGATTACATTCATTATTTAGCCGATTTATTAGCCGAATCAAATGAGGGAACTATTCCAACAGGCGAACAAATTGTGGGTCTAGACATTGGAATTGGTGCTAATTGTATTTATCCCATTTTAGGAAACTGTAGTTATGATTGGAGTTTTGTAGGTGTTGACATCGATGAAAATGCGATACAAAATTGTAAAGAAATAATTGGCAAAAATCCGAAATTAAGCGAAGTAATTAGTCTTCAATTACAAACCGAACCGCGCTATATTTTCAAAAATATCATATTGCCCGAAGACCGTTTTTCATTTACCATTTGCAATCCGCCATTTCATTCATCGGCGACTTCAGCAGCAAAAGCGAATTCTAGAAAAGTCAGCCAATTAAAATCTTCAGAAAAACAATTAAACTTTGGCGGACAAAACTCAGAATTATGGTATAATGGAGGCGAAATCGGATTCATAACCCAAATGATTTACGAAAGTGTCAAATATCCTTTACAATGTTTTTGGTTTACCACTTTAGTATCAAAAAAAGATAATTTAAAAACCATATACCGAACCTTAAATAAAGTAGGCGCAGTTGCAATTAAAACTTTTGAAATGTCGCAAGGGCAAAAACGCAGCCGATTTGTAGCCTGGACGTTCCTGAGTGAAAAGCAACAGAATGAATGGAGTTTTTCTAACGAATAAAAAACTAACTTTGCACTGTAATACTTTTAACCATTTCCAGATCAAATAAATGAAATTTCAAGTCGTTTCAGATTATAAACCTACAGGTGACCAACCTCAAGCCATTGAAAAATTATCAAAAGGGATAAGAGCTGGCGAAAAGTATCAAACGCTTCTTGGTGTAACAGGTTCTGGAAAAACTTTTACGGTTGCAAATGTGGTACAAGAAGTGCAAAAACCTACCTTAGTCTTAGCACATAACAAAACTCTTGCCGCTCAATTATACTCTGAATTTAAGCAATTTTTTCCAAATAATTCGGTACAATATTTTGTTTCATACTATGATTATTATCAACCAGAAGCCTTTATTCCAGTTACCGGAACGTACATAGAAAAAGATTTATCGATTAATGAAGAGTTAGAAAAATTGCGTTTAAGCACTACTTCTGCCCTACTTTCTGGACGTAGAGATATCATTGTAATCTCTTCAGTTTCTTGTTTGTACGGAATTGGAAATCCGGTGGAATTTCAGAAAAACGTAATTAATTTGGAAGTAAATCAGCAAATTTCGCGTACCAAATTATTACATCAATTGGTTCAAAGTTTGTATTCTAGAACCGAAGCCGATTTTAATCCTGGAAATTTTAGAATCAAAGGCGATATTGTAGAAATTTTTCCAAGTTATGGCGATGAACCCTTCCGAATTCACTTTTTTGGCGATGAAATTGAAGAAATTGAAGCATTTGACACAAGAACAGTTCAAGTTTTAGAACGTTATGAAAAACTAACGGTTTATCCTGCCAATATGTTTGTTACTTCGCCTGATGTATTGCAAAATGCCATTTGGGCCATTCAGCAAGATCTAGTAAAACAAGTTGATTATTTTAAAGAAATTGGCAAACATTTAGAAGCAAAACGTTTGGAAGAACGAACCAACTTTGATTTGGAAATGATTCGAGAATTGGGCTATTGTTCTGGTATTGAAAACTATTCGCGTTATTTAGACGGAAGAGAACCTGGAACAAGACCTTTCTGTTTGTTAGATTATTTTCCCGATGATTTCTTAATGGTGGTTGATGAAAGTCACGTTACACTTTCGCAAGTACATGCGATGTATGGTGGCGATCGAAGCCGAAAAGAAAATTTAGTCGAATATGGTTTTAGATTACCCGCTGCCATGGACAATCGCCCTTTGAAGTTTGAAGAATTTGAAGCGCTTCAAAACCAAGTAATATATGTTTCTGCAACGCCAGCCGATTATGAATTACAAAAAACAGAAGGAGTTTATGTAGAGCAAGTCATACGTCCAACAGGTTTGCTTGACCCAATTATTGAAGTGCGACCAAGTGCTAACCAAATTGACGATTTAATCGAAGAAATCCAATTGCGTTGTGAAGCAGATGAACGGGTGTTGGTGACAACGTTAACCAAACGAATGGCCGAAGAATTGGCAAAATACTTAACAAAAGTTTCGATTCGTTGTCGTTACATTCATTCCGATGTGGATACTTTAGAACGAGTAGAAATCATGCAAGATTTGCGTAAAGGGATTTTTGATGTTTTAATTGGAGTCAACTTATTACGTGAAGGATTGGATTTACCCGAAGTTTCTTTGGTGGCTATTTTAGATGCCGATAAAGAAGGTTTTTTAAGAAGTCATCGTTCGCTAACACAAACGGTTGGTAGAGCTGCTCGAAATGTTAATGGAAAAGCCATAATGTATGCCGATAAAATTACGGCTTCGATGCAAAAAACGATGGATGAAACCACCTACAGACGTGAAAAGCAAACACGATACAATACTGAAAACAATATGGAACCCAAAGCATTGAATAAAAGTTTAGGTAGTGCATTAAGCGGTAATTCGGTGTCAACAGGTTATTTTGAAAGAGAAGCCTTAAAAGCTGCAGAACCCGAAAGTTTGTATTTATCAAAACCCGAAATTGAAAAGAAAATTCGAGAATTTCGAAAACAAATGGAAAAAGCCGCTAAAGATTTAGACTTCATGCAAGCAGCAAAATTACGAGACGAAATAAAAGCATTACAAGATAAGTTATGAGTTGGATGATGGAAGTTGGATGATGGGAGTTGGATGATGGGAGTTTTGGTTTGATCAGTTTGTTACGCTGTCAAGCGTCTCTTGGAAAAGTAAATTTAGAATCAAAAAGTTTAGATATTGTATAAAAATAATTTAAAAAAAATCAAATGAATAAAATTAATAACATACTTAAACTAGAAGACGAAGTTGCCATCATTGAAGCAATTGGAACCTTAATTTGGGAAAAGAAAGAAGCTACAAATGATTTTTCTGAATTAACCGATGAAGAACAAGTATTTGTATATGTTGATATATTTGAAGGCGCTATGGGAGAAGGCGGTTTTCAGCTGTTCTTTTCTTTGGAAGCGGGTAATTTTGTCGAGGAAATAATAACTTCGTACCAAGAAATTAAAGCTCCAAAAACGGCCGAATTAATTGCCAATGCGGTTAAGATTTTTCCAAAAAAATATACCACCGATTTAGCAACACGTCAATCGTTAATTACAACTGCAGATGAAGAAATAATTTCGGGTTGGGAAGATTTAGACGAGCTATTTTTTACCAATGAAAGTGAAGAAGATGTCGTGAGTTTAATTGTAGATTACATCAAATCTAACGAAAACCAGTTTGGAAATTAATTGTGTTGCTCACTAAAAACAGCTAACAAAACTTCGGGGGAAACCATTTGGTTCGGCGAAGTTTTCATTAATTGTAAAATCCGTTTTGTTGCATACGGATTCAAACCCATGTTGATGCCTATTTCGTTAATTTTAACCCATTCTCTTTCGTGCAATACCCCATCGCTATGCATTAACAAGGCTAAACGATAAAATTGACAAATTCGATTGAACTCATCTTTTATGACTACAATAGCACCTCGATTTTTAAATAAATCAAAAAAAGTAGTTTTATCAATTTCCAATTCATTCGCAATTAATTCTAAAAAATCATATTCGCGATCATGCAATTCACCATCAACGAGTGCAAATGCAATCATTTCTTGTAACAAACTAATTTTTTCTTGTGAAGTATTCATAACGTATTTCTTTGTGGTAAAAATAAGAATTCTTGTTAAAAATGGATATCTTTGAACGAGTTTTTTTTAAGAAAACAAAACAAATTACCTTCAACAATTTAAGTACGATACAAATGAATAATAACGATGTTTTTAAAAAGTTACGTGTAGCGTTGCAATTGCGTGATGACCAAATTATTGAAATTGTAAACTTGGTGAATTTTAGAATTTCTAAAGGCGAATTAGCGGATATTTTTAGAAGTGAAGACCACCCTAATTTCATGGAATGTGGTGATCAATTGTTGCGCAATTTTTTAAATGGTTTAATTATTCATTTGCGTGGCACTAAAGAAGATCCTAAAAACCCTAGGGAAGTTCTAAGCGAAATTGCAAAAAATAAAACTTCCTTGAACAAAGAAGACAAAAAACCAGATTTTAAAAACCAAGGCGAAAAAAAACCATTTAAACCCAAAGGCACCCCTAAAAAACCATTTGGGACCGGTAAACCCGCGGCCAAAAAACAAAAACCCGAAAACCCAGTAGAACGTTTTACCTTCAACTCTGGGAAGCAAAAAAAATAATCAAAATCCTCATGTATTTGAGGATTTTTTTTTACCTCACTTCTTTTCCCCCTTTAAAAAAAGCCACTTCTTGAAGCCGCAAAACGTTACTTCAGACTCCCATTTCTTATATACCCAATTACGATTTCATTAAAAATAACGGGTTGTTCTACATTAACCACATGCCCGCAGTTTTGAATAATAAATAATTCGGCCGTTTTTGCATGATTGGCAACTACTTGTCTTACAGAAGGTAAAAACATATAATCTTCTTCTCCCATAACATAAAGCGTAGGAATGTCTAACTCAACTTGGCGAAACAAACGTAAAACAGGATTAATTTCGGCGGTTAATTTAAACCATTTAATAAATTCTTTTTGATAGAGTTTCTTGGCTTCATTTATAAATAACAATCGAGAGTTTTTGTGATTTTTTTTTGGCATAATCACAAAAGCGAAGAATTTATATAAAACCAAATAAGGCAAAACATATTTAAAGGTATTACCTAATCGCATTAAGATTTGCGAACGAAAGTTCATTTTTAAAATGGCGCCGCCTAAAATCATGCTTTGTACACGAGTAGGATACATTTCTGCCAATTGACGAATCACAATTGAACCTAACGAAATACCAACAAAATGCGAACTTTTAATTTGAAGATGATCAATCACTTCAATTACATCATTTGCAATGGATTTGAAGGTATATTTTTGTTTGAAAGCCGTTTTTATTTGTTCATTTGAATTGCCATGACCACGCAAATCGAGCAACAAGACATTGAAATGCTTTTGAAAATCACGAATTTGCTTGAACCAAATAGAAGAACTACCTCCTGCTCCATGAACAAAAGTCACCCATTCAGTACTCACTTCGTTTTTATAAATTGTATAAGAAATCAATGTGCTTTATTTTGTTCAAATGTAGCTTTTTAAGATGAAAAAGAAAAGAAAACAGAAAAAGAGCTTACTAATTAAATTTTTGAATGCAGTAATTTGAAATAAGTAAATGCTTTCAATAATCGACTACCATACCAAGAAAACATTTCGCCATCAACGAAAACTGTTTTTGCATGATGGGTAAAACGTCCGATTTCAAAAGCATGTTCGTCAGTAAACGGAAATGGTTCGGAAGACAAGAACACATAATCGGGGTCGCCCTCTGAACGAATTTTTTTCAATTCAATTTCTGGATAACGCCCATCTTTACATTTATAAATATTTTCGAAATGATTCAATTGCAACAATTCGTTTATAAAGGTATGATTTCCAGCAACCATATAAGGATTTGCCCAAATAAAATAAGCTGCTTTTTTAACCGGTTTGTCTTTTATAAATTGCTTGAAATCTTGGTGGGAAAAATTAATTTTATCAATCCATTTTTGTGCTTCGGTGCGCTTGTTGAATAATTGTCCGAAATCGTGAATCATTTGCAAATTATCTTCAATTGAAACGATATCGGTTACCCAAACGGGACAAATTTGGGATAATTCCTGAACGATTTCTAACGTATTTTCTTCTTTGTTGCAAATGATAATTTCGGGGTGAAGTGCTTTTATTTTAGCTAATTTTACAGATTTAGTGCCACCAACAATAGTTTTAATCCCTTTAAAATGAATAGGATGCACGCAAAATTTTGTAATTCCTACTATAGATTCTTCTAAACCTAAATCATACAACAATTCGGTTTGTGAAGGGACTAATGAAACTATTCGTAAAGGTGTGGTTTCGAAAGTGTGTATGGTACCAATTTGGTCTGTGAACTGCATTTTGAAATCAAAAATTAGCCTAAAATGGATTTCATCTCCAATTGCAATTTCAACGCTTCTTCCCTTGCCTTTTCTGCAAAATCAGTTCCGTTTGAAGCATAAATAATGCCTCTTGAAGAATTGATTAATAAACCCACATTTTCGTTCATTCCATATTTACAAACTTCGGCTAAGCTTCCGCCTTGAGCGCCTACCCCTGGAACCAATAAAAAACTATCGGGAACAATTTTTCTAATTTCGGTGAAATATTCCGCTTTAGTGGCTCCAACAACGTACATTAAATTTTCGGCGTTTTTCCATGATTTTGAAGTTTCCAAAACCACTTTATACAATTCTCTACCCGCAACGTTTTGCGTTTGAAAATCAAAAGCCCCTTCATTAGAAGTTAAAGCCAACATTATGGTATGTTTATTTTCAAAAGCTAAAAAGGGTTCAACCGAATCTTTTCCCATGTAGGGCGCTACTGTTACCGAATCGAAATTCAAATCTTCAAAAAAGGCTTTAGCATACATTGAAGAGGTATTTCCAATATCACCGCGTTTTGCATCGGCAATTGTGAAAATTTCTGGATGGTTTTCGTTCAGGTAATTAATGGTTTTTTGTAATGATTGCCAACCCTTTATTCCGTAGGCTTCATAAAAAGCGGTATTGGGTTTATAAGACACACATAAATCATGTGTTGCATCGATAACTGCTTTGTTGAATTCAAAAATAGGATCTTCTGTATCTAGTAAATGCATTGGGATTTTAGTTAAATCGACATCCAAGCCAATACAAAGAAATGATTTTTTATTAGTGATTTGCTTAATAAGTATTTCGTTAGTCATTTGTAAATCGATTTATAAGAAACCAAATGTTGTGTTTGATCTATTTTATTTTTTTAAAAATACAATTAATACAGCTATGATTTACTCAAAAATAACACATTTAAATTAAAAAACTTCGCTTTCTTTTAATTTTTCTGTATTGGCTACCAATTGCAATTCATCAATCATTTTATGTAAATTACCATTCATAAAACCATCTAAGTCAAAAATACTTAACCCAATTCGATGGTCAGTGATTCTTCCTTGTGCATAATTGTATGTTCTAATTTTAGCCGATCGGTCGCCACTACTCACTTGAGAAGTACGCTTTGTTGCATCTTCTGCTTCTTTTTTAGCCAATTCTTGTTCGTATAAACGAGAACGTAAAACATCTAACGCTTTATCTTTGTTTTTATGCTGCGATTTTTGATCCTGACATTGTGCTACTAATCCAGTAGGAATGTGCGTTAAACGTACCGCCGATTTTGTTGTATTTACTGATTGCCCTCCAGGACCAGAAGAACAGAAAAAATCAACACGAACATCATTCATATCAATTTGTACATCAAACTCCTCTGCTTCAGGCAATACCATTACTGTTGCTGCCGAAGTGTGCACACGACCTTGTGTTTCGGTTTGAGGTACTCGTTGAACGCGATGAACTCCTGCTTCATATTTCAATGTTCCATAAACATCTTCACCAGACACTTCAAAAATAACTTCTTTAAAACCGCCTGAAGTTCCTTCATTCAAATCTACAACCGATGTTCTCCAACCTTTAGCATCGCAATATTTTGTATACATTCGGTATAGATCGCCTGCAAAAATTGAAGCTTCGTCTCCACCAGTGCCCGCACGAATTTCCACCATTACGTTTTTAGCGTCTTCAGGATCTTTTGGAATCAGCATGAACTTAATTTCTTCCTCTAATTGAGGTAAACGATCCTTTGCTTCATCTAACTGCATTTTGGCCATTTCAACCATTTCAGCATCCGAACCATCAGCAATAATTTCATTCGCCTCTTTGACATTTCCGTCTAGGTTGATGTATTCATCTCGCTTATCTACTAAGGCTTTTAAGTCTTTGTATTCTTTATTCAATTGCACGTAACGTTTTTGATCGGCAATAACATCAGGTTGAATAATCAAATCTGAAATTTCGTCGAAACGTTGCTTAACATATTGTAATCTATCTAACATAGTAGTCTTTTATTTTGGTTTGCAAAGTTACAATTTTAGTTGAAAGTTTAAAAGCATAAGTGTTTAAAAGTTTTTTCAACTGAAAATCAACAGATTAAAAATTTTATTTAAAATAAGTCTAAATAAATTTTGTGATTTATTTTTCTTGTAATATTTTTGCACTGTTATTTTAATTAAATCTAAATAAGATGTATAAAAATATATTTATCGCTAGCTTTTTATTTATTTCATTACAAGGAATTGCTCAAGCTTCATATCAATCAA
>Ga0209443_1000283_pt1 | contig 34216 bp, 23 predicted proteins | sample LauGreBMM110DCMD_2_FD_187571 | JGI IMG/M metagenome (GOLD analysis project Ga0209443, IMG submission 187571) | Freshwater lake microbial communities from Lake Michigan, USA - Su13.BD.MM110.DCMD (SPAdes) (version 2) | ecosystem: Environmental > Aquatic > Freshwater > Lake | place: Lake Michigan... | reverse complement strand
AAGCGACCTCGGTGTCCGATCTGCTCGGAGGTGTGATGGGCATCAACCACGGTCGCCGGCCGGCGGCGCGTTGACGCCCGAGAGGATATAACCGACCGCACCGGGCAGGTCGTCCACCACCACGGCACCGACGAGCTTCGCGGCGTCCTTCCGCTCGGTCTCCGCGCCGTAACCGGTCCGGACGAGCAGGCTCGCGGCGCAGCCGGCGTTGCGGCCGGTGTCCACGTCGATGAGCTTGTCGCCGACCATGAAGCTGCAAGAGAGATCCACGCCGAACTCGTCGCGCGCGTCGAGGAGCGAACGAGGCGATGGCTTGCGGTTGGGGCTCGGCTGCTCGGGCGCCTCCGGCGAAAAATAGATCTTCTCGAAGGCCACGCCGTCGGCCGCGAGCAGCGCGACCATCCGGGCGTTGACCGCGTGCATGTCGGCCTCGGTGTAGTAGCCGCGGCCGATGCCCGATTGGTTGGTGACCACGAAGAGCAGGAAGCCCGCGTCCATCAGGCGGCGCAACGCCGGGCCGACGCCGGGATAGAACTCCAGCTTCGCGGGATCGCCCAGGTAATGGCGGTCGACGTTGATGGTCCCGTCGCGATCGAGGAAGACGGCCGGCCTCGGGGCGCTCACCGGGCACCTCCGAAGCTCGCGACGAGTTCTTCCGGGGTGACCGTCGCCGTGCCGACCTTGCCCACGACGACGCCGGCGGCGTGGTTCGAGAAGATCGCCGCCTCGACCGGAGAAGCGCCGGCAGCGATCGCGAGGGTGAACGAGGCGATCACGGTGTCGCCCGCGCCCGAGACGTCGAAGACCTCCTGCGCGACCGTAGGGATGTGGTACGGCGCCGCGCCGCGCCGACAAAGGAGCATCCCGAGCTCACCCAAGGTGATGAGCAACAGCGCCGGCGAAAGGTCGGCGAGCAGACGTTCCGCGACCTTCATCAGCTGGGCGTCGGCCGACGGGTCCGCGTTGCGCGTCGTGTCGCCGAGACCCGCGAGCTCGAACGCCTCCTTGCGGTTCGGAGTGAGCAGCGAGAGGCCGCGCAGGTCGAGCTGGTGGACCGGCTTGGGGTCGAGGCTCAGCCACTTGCCCTGGGCGCGGCACCGTTCCTTGAGCGCATCGAGCAACGGCTGGGTCACGACGCCTTTGCCGTAATCGCCCACGCTCACGGCATCCGCCTGCGGCAACAGGGCGTCGATGCGACGCAGCAACGCGCGGATCGTCTCCGCGCCGAGCCCGCCGCGGGTCTCGCGGTCCACGCGCACGACCTGCTGTTGGTGCGCGACGATCCGTGTCTTGGTGGCGGTGAGCCGGTCGGACGAGGCGACCAGGCCGGAGGACCCGACCCGCTGGGCCGTCAAGAGCTGCTTGAGCCGGGCGGCGTCCGGATCCCGGCCGACGACCCCGGACAACTCGGCGGAGGCGCCGAGGTCCGTCAGGTTGCGGGCCACGTTCGCGGCGCCGCCCGGCATGAAGCTCTCCCGCTCGAACTCGACGACGGGGACCGGGGCCTCGGGCGAGACGCGCGTCACCCTGCCCCAGACGAAGTGGTCGAGCATCACGTCGCCGACGACCAGGATCCGCGTCCCGGAGGCGCGGGCGAGAAGGGCGCGGAGTCGCGGCAGGGCGAGCGTGGCCATATCCGAGGGACCTTAACCTCCGCGGACACGACGAGGCAAGCGGACCGCTCGAAGTGGGTGCGATCAGAAGTGGCGGACATAGATAGCGCGGAGCGACCCACGAAAGGGAGGCTCCCGTCGGATCCGGGTGGAACGGCCGACTTGGCCGTCCTCGGCGGCAACTTGCCGCCGAGCTTCGGCACCGGTTGCGCACCTACCCGAAGGAGCGTTCCCGGCGCACCTGGAGCGGCGGGCGAGTCATCCGCCCCGACCGTCACTCGACCCGTTCCACCCGGACCTCGACGGCATGATCTCGGCCCGCCAAGGCCACACCAGCGTCCGCCATTTCCGATCGTACCCGTTTTCGGCGACCGCCTTCACACCGGGCTTCATCTCGGTGATGGCCACGATGAGGAGGGTAGCCGTTTCAACGGCTGGCGTGCCGACGGAGCGGGAAACCGTTGAAACGGTTCGTCGGGGGATCTCCACGTGACACCCGGCTAAAGCCGGGTGCTGAGGAAGCCATCCACGCTCCGGCAAGACACCGCGCACAAAGCGTCCGCCACTACCGATCGCACCCGCTCGAAGTCGACCCGGCTTGGACCGATGCCACGACAGATCTACGCGCCGGCATCCCGGCGGATGTTCACCCAGCTGTGGACATGCGGGCTGCCGCGGAAATACCAGAGCATCGCCGGCCCCTCGATCTGCCAGACATCCCACACACCGTCGCCGCCGAGGTCCCCGCTCTTGCTGAAGGCGAGATGGAGGTCGTCGAAGCCGTTCGCTTCGACGAGCTTCATCGCCTCGTCCGCATCCGCCTTGCGGAACGGCGCGAGGAGATCGGCCATCACCTTCCTCACATGGTCGCGTTGGTCGCGGCTGAGATCCCGGAGCGGGATGCCGGGCTGACCGGTCTTCAGCCCGGTCAGCTTCACCGTCTCGGTCGCGTGCTCGCGGCGGAGCCGGTCCACCAGCGCGACCGAGCGCTGCTTGCCGTCCAGCATCTGGAAGACCTCGTTGGCACGCTTGGACTGGTACCAGTACACGTTGTCCGGATGATCCGGACGCTCCTCGTCGTCAGACCCGGCCTGATGCCCGTAGAAGATCGGTCCGCCGAACGCCGCGCCTTCGACCGAATCGCCGTCGCAACGCCGCGTCACGTGGCGACCGGTCAGCACGAACTCGAACTTGCCGGTGCCCGGCTCGCCGAAGACGGCGACCGAACAGCCCCCGAGACCGCCTTGCTCCGAATCGTGCTCGGTGGCCTTGAGCACGCGCTCCGCGTACTCGGGGCTGTGCAACCCCAGGAAGATCTCCCGCACCATCTGCTGCTGGTCCTTCGACAGGTCCTTGCCGAGGCGCCCCTTCGTGATGAACCAGTTGTTGTCCACTTGGAGCCGGAGCGGATGGTCGAACGGAAGGCAGAACAGCCCGCGTTGCTCGGCGGAAAGGCTCTTGTGGAAGGTCGCCACGAGCGTCTCGGACGTCGGCTTGCGCGACGCTTCGCCCAACAGCGGGATGCGGCCGGCCACAGTCGTCGCCGCGGCCAGCGCCGCGGTCTTCAGGAAGCCCCGGCGATCGAGAGACGAAGGGCCGTGATCCGGACAAACAAAGGGGGTATTCATTGGACCGAAGATCCCAGAAACGGCACCGGATGACAACCGGGACTTCGGGACTTCGGGACTTCGGGTCCGTGGATCCAGTGCCGCACCGGTGCCGCACCGGTTGCTACGGCGCCACGTTCCAGCTATCCCCTGCCCGTGCCGCGCGAATCTCATGCCGCCAAGACCGGAAGGACCGTCCGGATCATCGCCGGTCTCGAGGCCGCCTACCCCGGCGCCCACTGCGAGCTGAACTTCAGCGACCCGCTCGAACTCCTGGTCGCGACCATCCTCTCGGCACAGTGCACCGATCGTCAGGTCAACCTCGTGACCGAAGCGTTGTTCAAGCACCACCGGACCGCCCGCGACTACGCCGACGCGCCCGCCGACGTGTTGGCCCAGGCCATCCGTCGCATCGGGCTGTTCCGGAACAAGGCGAAGAACATCCAGTCGGCTTGCCGGACGTTGCTCGAAAAGCACGGCGGCGAAGTCCCGCGCACGATGGATGAGCTGACCGCTCTCGCCGGCGTCGGACGCAAGACGGCGAACGTCGTGCTCGGCACCGCGTTCGGCATCGAGGTCGGGATCGTCGTCGACACCCATGTCGCCCGCCTCTCCGGCCGTCTGGGCCTCACCCGCGAGACCGATCCGGTCAAGATCGAGACCGCCCTGATGAAGTGGGTGCCCCAAGGCCGGTGGACCTCGTTCAGCCATCAGCTCATCTGGCACGGGCGCCGCCGATGCGCGGCCCGCAACCCGGACTGCGCCGGTTGCGAGATCCGCGACTTCTGCCCTTCCGCCAGCGCACCGACCGAGACGTGAAAACCGGCGGGCAACGGAACCTGAGCCCGAAAATCCCTCTGCGCTGGGCCGCCGGAGGGAAAAAACCTCACTAACTAGGGATTGACCTTAACTCACCGGGCTTGTTTCCAAGCAACATGATGGAAGTCATCGACATCATCGAGCGCACGGTTTTGATCGCTTGGGATCAGGTCATCCGTTGGACCGCTCTTGCAGTGGCTGTCCTCATCGCCAAAGCGATGGCGGCGGCGTTGGTGACGCCCCGGCTCATGCCGGTGCATCACCACAACGAGGCCAAGGCAGCCATCGCGACCCCAAGCCGGATCTGACCCGCAGGGCTCGCGCCCTGGGTCAACGGTTGGCGAGCTTCGCCCGGAGCGGTTTCCCGCGGAACAGCCCGTGCTTGAGCTTCAGCACGACCCCGCGGGCGTGCTCGCCGGTCACGTCGACCAAGGTGTGCTCCTCGTGGATCTCGATCCCGCCGACCACCGACGCCGGCAACCCGGTATGACCTTGGATGCAGGTGATGACCTCTTCCGGCGTGATCTTCTCGCGTTGGCCGACGCCCAACCAGACAGGCATCATGGTCATCTCCACCGGACGGGCCTCCGGCAGCGGCTCCGGGGAGGGACGCATCGGGTCCCGCTCACGCTGACGATCCACCGGCGGGCGCTGTTCCTGCATCGGACGCTGCGCCGGGCGATCCGCACCCGGCCGGAAAGGCTCGGGCCGGGCGACCGGAACCGGGCGTCCAACGGAGGGCGGCCGGTTCTCGGAGAACGCCGGACGATCCCACGTGGAGGACCGCAACGCCGGCTTCGGCGGCGCGGACATCGTGGCTGGCGCAGCCAAAGCCCTCTTGACCGGAGCCTTCGCGACAGCGGGCTTCGCGACCTTGGGTTCCGGCGCGGTCGCGGATGCGGCGGGCCTGTCGACCGCTGGCAAGGCACCGATGGGGGAAGTGCTTTCGCCGTCCTGGAAACCAGATTCATCGACCCCCTTCGGGGCCGGGGCGATGACCGGCCGCGGCGGCGCCGGAGCCTTGGGCGCGGCAAGAACCGGAGGCCGCGCGATCGGCGAAACCGCCGGACGGGGAGCAGCGAGCGCCGGCGCCGGCGCCGGCGCCGGGCCGGCCGGCAAAGCAGGCTTCGCCGACATCGACTTCGGCTCGCTCTTGGCGGCTTCCGGTTCGGCGCCGCCGGTGAGCAGGTGCAGCGAAGCGCTGGCGATCGCCACGGAATCGAAGCCTTCTTCGAGCAGCGTCTCGATGAAGTGGTCCCGGCGCGGGAACTCCCCGCTCTGCAGCGTCGTGCGGACACGCTGCAGGAGTTGGTTCTCCTTCGCGCGCTCGATCTCGCCCTCGCTCGGGATCTGGCCGCTGCGGAGCCGTTGACGGGTGAAGTTCTCGATCTGGCGGACGAGGAAGAACTCGCGCCCGCTCACGAAGGTGATCGCGAGGCCGCTGCGGCCAGCGCGGCCCGTGCGGCCGATGCGGTGGACGTAGTCCTCCACGTCGTAGGGCAGGTCGTAGTTGAAGACGACCTGGATGTCGTCCACGTCGATGCCGCGCGCCGCGACGTCGGTGGCGACGAGGAACTCGAGCCCGCCGGAGCGGAACTTCTTCATCACCCGGTCGCGCGCGGCCTGCGCCATGCCGCCGTGGAGGGCGTCCGCGCTGTAGCCGGCGGCATGGAGATGCTCCGAGAGCTCGTCCACCATGCGCTGCGTGTTGCAGAAGATGATGCCGAGCGTGACGTTGTGCAGCTCGATGAGCCGGGTCAACGCCTCCAGTTTCCAGCGGCGGTCCACCTCGTAGTAGACCTGCTCGACGGTCGGCACCGTGAGGGACTTGGCCTCGATCTGCACCCGGACGGCGTCGCGCGTGTAGTTGCGGATGAGGTGCTGGATCGGCGGCGGGACGGTGGCCGAGAACAGCACGGTCTGCCGCTCAGCCGGCATCGCCTTCAAGATGACCTCGATGTCGTCGCGGAATCCCATGTCCAGCATCTCGTCGGCCTCGTCGAGGATGACGGTGTGGATCTGGTCGAGCCGCAGCGTGCCGCGCTGCATGTGGTCCATCACGCGGCCGGGCGTGCCGATGACGATGTTGGCACCGGCCTTCAGGCCCGCGAACTGGCGCTCGTAGCTCTGACCGCCGTAGACCGGCAGCGCGCGGATCCCAGGCTTGAAGCACGCCAGCTTGTGGACCTCTTCGCTCACCTGCACGGCGAGCTCGCGCGTCGGGCACAGGATCAGCACCTGTACCGCGCGGATCTTGATGTCCACCTTCTCTATGGCCGGGATGGCGAACGCGGCGGTCTTGCCGGAGCCGGTCTGCGATTGGCCGACCACGTCGCGGCCGGACTGGATCACCGGGATGGCTTCCGCTTGGATGGGCGAGGCCTGCTCGAAGCCGAGGCGTTCGATGGCCTTCAGGATCTCCGGTGAAAGGCCGAGTTCAGAAAAAAGCTTGGGCGTCATGCGCTAGAGGTGAGTTATACCAGAAGCGCCCGCTAGGACGAGAAGTCTTTTCCGAACCCTCCGCGGCCTTGCCTGCGGAGTTCCGACAGGAAAGAATCGAAGGAAATCTCCCGGCACCGCGGTCCGAACCGCGATTTCCGGGGGCCCTCCACTCCATCGCCATGCAGACACGCCAGACACGCCGCTCGTTCCTCCAGCGCTCCACCCTCGCGGCCAGCGCGCTCGCCTTCCCTTTCGTGTCGTCCGCCCGTGTGCTCGGCGCGAACGGCCGCTTGGCCGTCGCCGGCATCGGCGTCGGCGGCAAGGGCTGGACCGATATCACGATGTGCGCGACCGAGGACATCGTCGCGCTGTGCGACGTGGACGACGCCCGCGCCGCCGAGGCCCGCAAGCGGTTCCCGGGCGCGAAGCATTTCCGCGATTTCCGGCGGATGTTCGACGCGATCGGCCGCGACATCGACGCAGTGACCGTCTCGACGCCGGACCACATGCATTTCCTGCCCGCCATGAGGGCGATCGAGCTCGGCAAACACGTCTACTGCCAGAAACCCCTCACCCACACGATCGAGGAAGCCCGCCGGCTCACCCAAGCAGCCGCCCGCAAAGGCGTCGCCACGCAGATGGGCAACCAAGGACGGTCCCATCCCGCGGTCCGCCGCGACGCCGAACTTGTCCGCGCGGGCGTCCTGGGCCGCGTCCACGAGGTCCATTGCTGGACCGACCGGCCCGGCCGTTGGTGGCCGCAAGGCGTCGACCGACCGTCGGCGACACCCGCGATCCCGAAGGACCTGGATTGGGACCTGTGGCTCGGCGGCGCGCCCGAGCGGCCCTATTCGCCGTCGTACGTCCCGTTCAATTGGCGCGGCTTCTGGGACTTCGGCACCGGTGCCCTCGGTGACATGGGCTGCCATCTGCTCAACGTCCCGGACATGGCGCTCGAGATCCGCGAAGCGACCCGCGCCGAGGCATGGAGCGGAGGCTTGACCGATGAATCGGGACCCCGGTCGTGCAAGGTCCGCTGGGACATCCCCGCTCGCGGATCCCGTCCGGCCTTCACGCTGTGGTGGTACGACGGAGGCCAGCTGCCGCCGCAAGACCTGTTCCCCAAGGCCAAGTTCGACGGCAACGGCGTGCTCATCGTCGGCGATCAAGACGTGATGCTCACGAACTACGAGGGCGGCGGGACGTTCCGGTCCGGTCGCACCGCGGCCGACTTCCGGCACATCCCGGAGACCATCCCGCGCCACAAGGCAGCCTGGGAGTCCGGCCAGTACGCCGAATGGATATCGGCCTGCAAAGGCGGACCGAAGACGCTGTCCGGCTTCGACCAGGCCGGACCGATGACCGAAGTCGTGCTGTTGGGAAATGTCGCCATCCGGGCGCGGCACGCCATCGATTGGGACGCCAAGGCGATGAGGGTGACCCACTCTCCTGCCGCCGACCGGTTCGTCCGCGGCAGCTACCGCAAAGGTTGGACGGTCTGAACGATTTTTCCGTTGCTTCCCGAGGTCCCGCCCTGCGTGACTTTCATCATCCCATGAAAGCATCTCGTCGCCTGTTCCTCGCCGCCTTGAGCGCCGCCACGTTGGTCCTGTCCGGCTGCACGACATCGTCATCCACCGGCACCGGCGCCTCGTTCCGCGGACCGGTGGGCCTCCAGCTCTACAGCCTCCGCGGCCACTTCACCAAGAACGTGCCGTCCACCTTGGACATCGTGAAAGGCTACGGGATCCACGAGGTCGAGCTCGCTGGCACCTACGGCCAGACGCCCGAGAAGTTCCGGCAAGAACTGACCCGCCGCGGCTTGGTCCCCATCAGCGGGCACTTCCCTTACAAGCGCTTCCAGACCGACCCCGAAGGAATCGCCAAAGAGGCCAAGGCGCTCGGGCTGAAGTATGCCGGCTGCGCGTGGATCGACCACCAGGGCGCGTTCGACGCGGCGCAGGCGCGCGCCGCGGCGGCGGTGTTCAATAAAGCGGGCGCGGTCCTGGCGAAGCACGGCATCCGCTGCTTCTACCACTGCCACGGCTTCGAGTTCCAACCCGGCGCGGCCGGGCCGGGCACCACGGCGATGGATATCTTGATGCGGGAGACGGACCCAAAGCTCATGGCGTTCGAAATGGATGTGCTCTGGGTCGTGTTCCCCGGCGAGGACGCCGCGGCATGGCTGCTGAAGTATCCGGGCCGCTGGGAGCTGATGCACCTCAAGGACCTCAAGAAGGGCGTGGCGACCGGCTTCCACAACGGTGGCACCGATCCCAACAACGACGTGACCCTCGGCACCGGCCAGATGGATTGGCCGAAGATCCTGGCCGCCGCGAAGAAGAGCGGCGTGAAGCACTACTTCATCGAGGATGAATCGGCGGACTCCGTGAACCAGATCCCTCGGACGCTGAATTACCTCGAAGGCGTCCACTGGTGAACGGCTCCGGTCGCGATTCGGCGCTTGTCGCGCGCGTCGGGGTTCTTAGCCTCGCGCACGCATGACGACCCAGGAAGCTCTCGACCTGTTCCGCTCCACCGGCGCCCTGTTGGAAGGACATTTCGTCCTCCGCAGCGGCCTGCACAGCCGTCAGTTCTTCCAATGCGCGCTGGCGCTGCAGCAGATGCCCATCGTCGAGCGGTTCGGTGCCGCGTTGGCCGAGAAGACCCGCGGCCTCGGAGCGGTCACGGTGGTCTCGCCGGCGATGGGCGGATTGGTCATCGGCCAAGAAGTCGCCCGTCAGCTCGGCCTGCGCTTCATCTTCGCCGAGAAGGAAGAGGGGAAGCTGGTGCTCCGTCGCGGATTCAAGATCGCTCCCGGAGAACGTTGCCTCGTGGTCGAAGATGTCGTGACCAAGGGCGGTCGCGTCCAAGAGACCATCGACATCATCCGCGGCATCGGCGGCACCGTCGCCGGCGTGGCGATGGTCGTGGACCGTTCCGGTGGGACCGTCGATCTCGGGGTCCCGACCGTCAGCTTGATCCAACTGGTCGTCGAGGCGTTCCCGGCCGACCAGCTCCCGCCCGATCTGGCCGCCACTTCCGCGACCAAGCCCGGCAGCAAATAGTCAGATCCGATCGAGCACACGTCGCCACTGACCGGCGTGGGCTTCCAAGCTGCCTTCCGTCCAGACGACGAACCGGCTGCGCGATACCTTCTCGGGGACGGCAAGCTGGGCCGAGTTCCGCGCATCGATCTGCTCCTCGGACCAACCGCGATCCCGAAGACGATGCCGTTGGGTTCCACGGCTGCAGGCGACACAGACCACGGCGTCGAAGTCGGATCCGTAGCCTTTTTCGAACAACAACGGGATGACCACGGCTGCGGTGGCTGTGCCGTCTCGCCGCCACTGCTCCACCTCGGCGCGCCATGCCTCGGCAATGCGAGGATGAAGGATCTGCTCCAACTGGCCACGGGCCGCCGGATCAGAGAAGATGCGCTGGGCAAGCCATCGGCGTTCCAACGTTCCATCGGGACCGATGCTATCCGGACCGAACGCGGTCCGGATCTCCGAGAGCGCCTCCGAACCGGGGCTCACCAACTGTCGGGCGAGATCATCCGTGTCCACCACCGGGACACCTCGTGCCACCAGCAGCGAGGCCGCCGCTGACTTCCCCATGCCGATGCCACCGGTGATGCCGAGCAGTCTCATCCGGGCGAACCTCGGCGCCCACCCCGCTCAAGGAGCGAGGATGACGCGATAGAAGCGTTCCGCACGACCGAACGTCGCGGAATCGGTCACCGTGAACGTGCCCGAGCTGTTCACCTTGGTGCTGATGGTCGTCCATTGGATGAAATCGTTGGACGCTTGGACCTGGTAAGCCTGACCGAGCTGACCACGGACCTCGACCTGAGCTCCGTCATCGCCATAGCTCAAGAAGGTCAAGACAACCGGGATCGTCGGGTCCACTCCAGGGCGGACACGGAGCTGTACGTTGTCCAACCAAGCGGTGTCATCGCCGATGCTGTTCACGGCATCCTTGGTGTAGCGCCACTCGAAACGGTTGGCACCGGAAGGAACCGGGAAGGTGAACGGCGTCCACGGGACTTCGCCGGACCAGCGTTGGACCACCGTGCCGTTCACGGAGAACTCAAGCTGATCCCAGCCCGACTCGGAGCTGACCTTGAGATCGAACGAGCCTTCTCCGATGAAAGAGTTCGCTTCGACCACCAAGGAACTCGATTGGTTGTCGGCGATGGTCCCGGCCTTGGCTGCGAAGCGTCCCAAGGAGACCGTGTTGGTCTGGACCGCCCAAGGCGACGATCCGCTGGTCGCCCAAGCCAGATGCTTCAAGTCGCCGGATTCAAAGTCGTCGGTGAAAGGTATCGCCCGGAAATTGGCGGTCAGGTTCACACTCCCCGCGACCACAACTTTCAGGGGGTTGTCCGTCGACTGGATCGTGCCCGTCCAACCGATGAACTCGAAACGGGTATCGGCAGTGGCGGTGAGATTCAAAGCGGTCCCGTCGGCGTAGAGTCCTTTGAGCACACCCGGGGCATTGCTGACCGACGGCGACACGCTTCCACCCGCTCCGGCGATGACTTCGACCGCACGCACGGCGGCCTTCTCGAAGGAATGCGTCAGACTGATGGCACCGCTCGCGCCCGAGAACCCGTCCACGGCGATGCGGGCCGTCTGTCCAGAACGCAAAGCGACATAGACCGCGCTCGTGCTCCTGCCGGCCTTCTCGTCGTCATTCGACGCCAACAAAGTCAAGTTGTCGACCGTATCACCGAGGTACACACCCAGCAGCGTGTCAAAGGTGGAGGTCGTGGTGCTCAAACCGAGCACACCGTCCGCGGGGGCGGTGAATCTCCACCAGACGGAATGTCCGCCTTCGCTGCCACCGTGCTGCGGTTCGCCGAACTCACGGCTCGCATTGACGTTGCTCCCCTTTTCGGTCCCGACCGATTCGATGATCTCCGCGGCCGCGATGAAGCCGTCGTTGACGACGCTCGCCGCCCGGAGATTGATGGTCATGCTGACCGAGGATGAAACGTTCTCCGCGAAATCTTGGGCGACAGCGGTGACGGTGTTGATACCCGTCTTCAAGGCCACTTTGGCGGACCAGACGCCGTTGGTGATGCCGGCGCTCTGGCCGTTCACCAACACCTGCCGGACCTCGGAGGCACCGGGTTTGGGGTCGATGGCGATACCACTGACGATCACTTGGTTCGTCGTCGCGATGAAACCGTTGTCCGGACTGGTGATCGCCACCTGCGGTGCAATCGTGTCGACGACGGCATCCGGGGTCAGGCGGAAGCGGAAGATGCCTCGACCGACCTCACCTTTGCCAACCACCGCGATCCGATAGGTGGTCCCGCCCACGGCGTTGAACGAGAACGTCGTGCTCGTCTTCGGGGTCGCGGGCACCCCGACGGCCACTTGCGAAAGCGTGTTCAGATTGTCCCCGGTGAAGACACCGACCGCAACCGGCACACCGGTTCCGAAGGTATCGATCAACGCCGAGCCGGACTTGGCGGGGGTCCAAGCATACCAGAGCGAACCGACACCATCGGTCCCTGCGAAGGCCGAGGTCTCGCCCGTTTCGAAGGAGGACAGTCGGGTGTCCTCGCTGCGGAGTTGTTCACCCGCCAAAGCAATCTTCTTGGGCTTTTTGAATTGATCGTTGTCGGGTCGAGGTTGGACCGTGTAGCTGAACGAATTCGTGACCCCTTCCTTGCCTTTGGCGGCGGCGATCACGTTCAGGATATAGAAACCCTTCGCGGCGGCCGGAAACGTAGCGGAATAGGTCGCATCGAGAGCGATCACATCCGGGAGCACACCATTGTTGGTGAACACCAAGGGGACATCAGTCAAACCGGGGCCATTGATGGTGGCGACGATGGTCGCGTTGGTCACGGCGATCAAGTCGGTCACCCGGAGGTAGACCGGGCTAGCGTTGCCCTCAAGCAGCGCCGAGCCGCTCGGCGGGGTGAGGGAAAGCTCTAGTTTCCCGTCCACGATCCCGCTCACCGCGCGATAGGCGCTGACACGGCCGCCGGTGATCGTCTTGCCGGCGAGTTCCGCGGTGGGAACGGCGGAATTCAAGATGCGCTGCCGGAGTTCGAACAGGTTGGCCTTCGGATTGGCGGACAACACGAGCGCCGCGACACCCGCGACATGCGGGCAGGCCATGCTCGTGCCGCTGATGACGTCGTAGGAACTATCGGACGAGGTCCAAGTCGAGTAGATGTCCACGCCGGGCGCACCGATATGGACGGTGCGGTTGCCGAAGTTGGAGAAGTCAGCGAGCTGGTCTTTACGGTTGATGGCCGCGACCGAGATCATGTTGTCGAAGGCGTAGCTGGCAGGCGTAGTGAACTCGATGTCGTTGTTGGACGACGCATTGCCGGCGGAAGCAACGAAGAGATGCCCTGCGCTGCCTGCCGCGAGGATGGCGTCCGCCAGAGCCTGGTCGGCGCCTCCACCACCCCAACTGTTGTTGGAGATGGGGACCTTCATCTTGACCGCGTACTGGATGCATTCGATGGCATCCGATAGGAAGCCGCTCCCGTTGGCATCCAGGAATTTGAGACCCATCAACGAGACCTTCCAAGCCACGCCGACATGGGGTTCACCGTTGTTCGCCGCCGCACCGATGGTGCCCGAGACGTGCGTACCGTGGAAATTGTCGTCGTACGGATCACCGGAGCCGTTCAAAGAGTTGATGCCATGGACATCGTCGACATATCCGTTCTTGTCATCATCGATCCCGTTGCCCGGGGTCTCACCCGGATTGGTCCAAACGTTGGGGGCGAGGTCCCGATGCGTGTAGCGGATACCAGTGTCGATCACCGCCACCACAACCGAGTTTGTCCCGGTCGTGATATCCCATGCCTTCACCACATCGATGTCGGCACCGGCCGTCCCGCCGTCTTGGCCCGTGTTTTGGAGTCCCCAGAGGGTTCCATCACGGAAGCGGAGGTCGTCGGGAGCCGCGTTCGCCGTCACCACGAAATCCGGCTCCACATATTCGAAGAGGCCGCTGGCCTTGAGATTCTCGATGCGATCTGCCATCCGGCGAATCCGCATGTCCGTCGTCAAGATCGCCGCCGTGGTCAGCCCGCCCTTGGGCTCGTCCAAGCTCAACAAACCGGGGACGAGGGAATACTCCTTCCGCACGTTCAGACCGACCGATGCGATCTTGGCGAACGCAGCGGGGCGGATCCGGGAGCCGGTCCCGATGCCATCCTGCTTGTGCTTGGCGAAGATCCGCGTGGCATGGGCCTTGTGACCCGAGATCACGATGGTGTCGGAACCCTCCTCTGCACGCAGGACGGCCCCGGAAAACAGGAGCCCTACGGCAAGAACCCAAAGTCGCTGGCGAAGCATAATCAGATGTCGTCGAAAGATGGAGCTAACTCAGGGCTCGTAGGTCACACGGAAATACCGCGCCGCGCCGTCCACCGGCACCAGTTCACGGACGCTGAGCGGCACGGACACCGCCGCACTGTTGGTCACGCGGGACACCAGGTCCCACAAAGGCGAGATCAGCGAGTTCGCGGCCTCGACGCGGTAGACGGTCTTCGGTGCCCCGATCCAATTGATCTCGGTCGTGAGCGGCGGAAGGTCGATGACCTTGCTGGTCACCGGTACACCACCGAACGGAGTCGTGTCGAATCCGTTGGAGATGCCATCGCTGTCGGAGTCGATCGACTTGCTATCGAACAGCGCCCGATTGATCCGGATGGTCCTGCCGTTGCCCAGCGCCACATCCACGCCGCTCCGCGGACCGGCATACGACGAGACCCACTTGATGTGACCACCCAAGGCCCCGTTGAGCTTCTCGACCGGTATGTTGGAATCGGCGAAATAGAGCGTCATCCCCGACCCGATCTCGATATAGGAGGCCAAATCATCGACGATGGCCGAATTCAACTCCAAGTAGTCGACGTAGAGCGCGTTCTTCGCGCCGGTCTCGGTCAGGGTCAAGAAGCTGTCCGGGGCCAAGTTGACCACCAAGTGGCCGATGACCGCATTGTTGACGAAACCGGCCGCCTCGGCTCCCAAGTCTATGCCCGGCCAAGAGATGTCCGCCGTTCCGCCCTCGGTGGTGTTCACCTCGAAGTTCGACCCCAGCAGGCTGCTGACCTTCGGAAGGGAAGCGAGCGAAAACCCGTAACTGCTGACGAACGTGGTCGGTGTGGTGATGCCGCCGTCGGTGAGGGAATCGGATACGGCCAATTGGAGGCCTCGGCTGCTGCGCACGCTTCCACCACGCACCTTGAGAGTGGTCGCCGTCAACGAGATGTCCCTCGGGGACCGGACCAGACTATCGTTTCCGTCCAGCGTCGCAGAACCCGCGACAATCGCGATGGGCCCGAACGACGACTGCAACGAGCCCGAGTTCTGGAAAACCTTAGAGGTGATCGAGAACCCGGTCGCTAGATTCGTTCGCGCGTTGTTGTAAACCTCGTAGGGTTTCACGCGATCACTCCCGAAATTCGCAAGACCGGCGATGTTCATGATCCCCCGGTTGGTGAAATAACGGAGATTCGGTGCGTTGGAGGCGCCGAAGTTGAAAAGTGTGTTGGCTGTAAGCGTGCCCAGCTTGAATTCACCGCCGATGGTCAGGCTGTCAGAACTCGTCTCGAATCTCCGTGAAATGGCCACCTTGTCGACCACAGTCGTGTTGGTCGCACGTGCGTTCAAACCCGTGATGGCGATCGATCCGATGGTGTCCAACGCGCTCGAAACCAAGAGTACATGGAACACGGTCTGATATTCTTGGACCGTCAAGTCCGAATTCGTCGTGCCGTCGGCACCCACGGTCGTGTTGGTCACATTCACCGAGAACCCGTTGGTCCACAGCGTGCTCCATGCTTGGATCGTCCCGGATGCCACCCGGGTCAGGGAAGGCGCGGCAAGATTCTGGAGCACCAGGTTCCCATCGGTGGAATCTAGGTCGTAGTAGAGATACGGCACTTCGATCACCGCGCCCGCGGAACTCACCAAGTTCTTGGTCTTGGCGTTGACCACTCCGACACCCCGGATGCGGGCGTCCTTCAGATTGAGGTTGTCGGCGTTGATCTCAAGCCGGCCTCCGTAGTTGGTGATATCGGCATCGGGAAGATTGGCGCCGAAGGTCAACTGCGCGTCGATGTAGGCTTTGTAGGCGGAATAGAACGCCGGAACGGTGGCATTGGTGTAGGCCATGCCGTTGGTGAACTCGGGGGAGAGGAACTTCGTGAACGTATCGTTGGTCAACGTCCCGTTGGGGCGTTTGCCGCCAAAGCCGTTGCGATAGATGTCGAAATTCTCAGGCCGGAACGAAGGCCGGAACGAGCCAGTGAGACCATTGGTGTTCAAGAACACGTTGGTGTCGGCGAACAGCAACGAATCGGCGGTCAACGTATCCGAGAGCCAGATCGATTTGAGCTGCTTCTGCCGGGTGATGACGTTGGTCTCGAACGCGCTGAACTGGACGGTCGGGATCTTGAAGCGGTTCGTCCGTTCCAGGCTATCGGCGAACGACACATCCACATTGATGTTGGTGTTCCCGTTGAGCACGAACACCGCTTGGATGATCTGGTTGGTCGGGGTCTTGGGAGGTCCGTCGAATTGCTGATAGACGTACGCCGAAGGGGACTTCAACGCCATGGCAATCTGTCCGTCCGGAGACACACGATAGTTGGGCGTGGTGACCTGAGCACCGTTCGGGAGCAAGCGGAAGAACGATGCCAGAGGCAAATCAACCGTATTGGTGCCCCAATGGAGGTCGGTCACACCCGAAGTCCCAATGAAAACATTGGTTTCGGTGATGTAGCCGTCGCTGAGGCTGTTCCCGTCCAACGTGCCGAGGTCGAGTTTGCCACGTTCCAGGTCGACGTTCTGGCCGGTCAGGCGGATCAAACCGTCCGCCGGCACGGTGAAGGTGCCCCGGTTGACGATGTTGGTCGCGTTCAGCACCACATAGGGCCGACCGGTGATCCCCGCACCTTGCTCGTTGCGGATCACCGACGCGGGACGACGATAGCCCGTGGCTCCGTCGATGTACTCAAAGCGCACCCCCCCGTTCTCGGCGTTGCCCCCGAAGAAACCTCGTCCGCCGGACAAGGCATTCGCGAGAATTGTCCCCGAATTGGTGAAATAAAGGGTGTTTTGGGTCTCGAACGGCAATTCCGTGGAGATCTGGATCAACCCGTTGTTGACGAACGAGACATCGTCGATGACCGGGACCACAGTGACGGCGCCGTTGTTGATATAACCGAGCGCCCTTTGCTCGCAGCAAAGGGTCACCAGCACCGCCAAGGCCGACAAAAATGGAAAGCGTTTCATGTCTTTGGACTAGTTCGGTAGTTGGCGGTCAGCGTCCCCCGAGAACCAATTTCTCGATCGCCTTCAAAGATGCCCCGGTGGGGAAGAGCACCGGCGCATTGGTGGACCCATCGAACGAGCCCCATCCACCGAAAAGGAAGCCGTCTGCCTCACCGGTCTCCTCGATGTTGATAAAGTACCGGCCAAGCTTGCTGAAAGTGATCTGCTTCCCGGACGTTATGATACCCGGCCCCGCCAATTCATCGTCTTGGACGCCCCCGACGCGGTTCAGAGCGGAATTGTCGATGTAGCCATCGACCGTCACCCCAACCAATACCGGGATGGCGTCGATCACACCAAGGTCGCCTGCGCTGAAGAGCACATCGGGCAACGTCACCTGGCGTGCGACCGCCTGGACGCGGGTAGTTCTGTTGGTCACATATCGGTCAAGCCAAGTCACCAGATACGGTGTCGTAGAAGCTCCAAGGATCGAGTCGTAGCCGATCTGCACAAACTTGTATTTGCCGACACCGGGCCGCAGCGCTGTGACGACCCTAGGCAGACCGGTGGTCACCTGAGTGACGACAACTGCGTTGGTGGCCACATTGGTGCTCACCGTGACGGTGGACCAAGGTGGGTTCGCGCTACCCGTGCCGCCCGCGAACACGGAGAACACCGGGCTCCAAGGCTCTCCAAAACCACCCGAAAATCCGCCGGTTGATCCACCACCGATACCGCCGCTACCCACACTCGTGCCGCCGCTCACTCCGATTGCTCCTCCAGTGGAGGCGATCACGTCGGGCAACAGGCCTTCCACGGCATAGTTGGTGGTGCTCAACATGTAACGAAATGCAGCGATGTCCTCACGAGTCAGCGCTGGAAAATAGGATCCAAATCCGAAGGCCAAAGACGCTCCTCGTCCCCTGAATCCGAAAGATTGATCAAAATTAGCGACGGTCGTGAACGCGGGGGCCAAAGGATCGACTGGAAAATTGACCGCCTTCCATTCGGCGTCTTCGGTCTGGAAAATCTGATAGGTGAACTGGAATCCGTTGATGTAGCTGGATTGCTGCAACGTCACGGGGTCAAAGTTCGGGTTGAAGACCGAGAAAAAGTCCACATCGCCGTCTTTATAATGCCCCCGGATGGACCAGATGAAATTCTCCGGAGCGGCCACTCCGAGTTGTCCCACCATGAACGCGAGAGCGGTCGTCTTTATATCGATGATCGAGAGAGCGCTCGCGGTGGCATTGTGGCGAAGGGTGGTCGTCGGGAACTCTTCGAGCGTGGCGCTCATGGAGTCGGCCGCCGGGAGGTCGTTGAGCACCTTCATCGCGGATTCGATGGCGGCCACTCCCCCGGCACCGAAGAACCGGAGGAACGAGGCGTCATAGGCGTAGGTGAGAACGGGCATGTTAAAGCGATAGGCTTCGCCCAGATTCATCGGCCCACCCACAAACGCACCGTACTTCGGTGTCAATCCCACCTCGTCCGTCATCCAAGAGGCGCGCGCCCCGAGAAGAGAGAACGCGCTCGCTTGTCTCGGTGCCAAGAGCACCAACGATGCGACCAACAGCGCAAAAATGTGACGCGACATAACTAGATCAAGGAAGGCGGACGACGCGGAAGAACGTTCCACTGGAGGTGGTGAGCGGGTACACGACGGAATCCGATGCCCCTCCCGCCAACCGGTCGGAACGGTCGGCCCCATCCCAGTTCGACGCATCTGCAGAGCGTTGCACCTGGTAGGTACGGCCGGGGTCGGTCGCCCAAGACAATTTCACACCATCAGCGGTCTTGACGATGTCGCAGGAGAGCTTGGTGATCGATGCTGGAGCGGCGAATTTGCGGGCGACCAGGTCAAACCCGCTTTCCAGCGAGTTGAACGAAGTCCAGACGGACAAAACCCTGCCGGTCGAGTCCGCGGCGATGACCGGATCCTTTTGTTGGCTGATGGTGGTCTGGTTGATGCCAAACTCTTCGTCGAGCAGCTCCAAGGTCGGGCTGAAGCTGCGAGCGAAGACACCGTCACGGGAACCGTCTTGTCCCATGCTGCTCCACGTCGCCATCACGGAACCGTTCACCGTGGCCAATCGGGGCGCGAGTTGGTCCGATTTCAGATAGGTGTTGAGCCGCACGTTGGGTTTGATGGCCACGCCGTCCCGGTTGAACGATCCGGCCGTGATATCCCAACCGTTCGCGGCCACCTCGTGGTCGCGCTCGGCCCATGCGGCGACGAAGCCGCCATCCGCGGTCGCGGTCACCGACGGTGTCCCCGCCAGATTGAGACCTTGGTTCAGACGCATCTCACCGGTGGTCGCTTTGGCGGAAGGTCCGAAGACCCGTGCATAGACATCGCAAAGGATGTCGCGGGACGGATTGTTCCGTTGCCCCTCGGAGACCCAAGCGATGGTGAAACCACCGTCGGGCATCGCAGTCACGGACGGGGACCGCTGGTTGGAGGCGGTCGTCGAGTTGACCTGGAACTTGCCCCCGATTTTTACGCCGGTGGACGAGAGGCGTTGGGCGAAGACCCCGAAGCCGCTCCCGTCATCGCCGTAGTTGGCCCACGTCACGAGCACGCTTCCGTCCTTGAGGGCGGTCGCGCTGATGTTCTGGTTCTGTCCGCCGCCCCCCGCACCGATCTCTAGATCATCTCCGAGGAAATTGGCCGTGTTGCCGCCACCGGGCCGCAGGAACCGACCGTAGATCCCCTGCTTCCCGAGCGGTCCGCCGCGCCAGAAAAAGGCAGCGCCGCCATCGGACAATTGGACGACCTGCGGTTGTTCGTGACTGCCTTCGACGGCGGAATTGACGACAAACGACCGGTACCATCCGGTCAACGCCCGGTTCAGGCGACGAGCCCGGATGGTGTACGTGCCGGCGGCTCCGCTGTTCTCTTGCCAGACGACGTAACCTCCCTCGGCGTTGATCGCCACGGCAGGGCTCGTCTGGTCGCCAGCAGGGACGCCCAACGGCAGGAACTCGCCGCCGTCGTCGACAAAGCCGGTGGAACCCAGCCCGACCCATGCGGACAGCACCGCGATGCCGGCAGCCATCCCGGCCCGCCCTAGGCGTGGTCCCGGTGCGTTGAAACTCAGACTCGGCATATGCTTGTTAGATGTCATGGCCGTTCACAGATGGCAACATTCGTTCCCTGCATCCGCCGCAGGCCCGTGGGCCATTGGCGGACCCTTGTCACTTGGCCACGGACGCTGTCGGAGTCGGGATGGAGCTCGGATCAAACGGGAGGTTGCGCGGGTCGTTCACGCGATGCCCCGACGGGTCGAGGATGGTCGGCGTCACGAAGATCACGAGGTTCTTCTTGATGCTCAGCGAATTCTCGCTGCGGAAGAGGCGGCCCAAGACCGGGATGTCGCCCAAGACCGGAACCTTGTCCCTGGACTTCTTGGAATCTTCGGAGATCAAGCCACCTAGGACGACCGTCTGCCCATCCCAGACCGTGGCACTGGTGACGACTTGGCGGACCCGGATCCGAGGAAGCGGCAAGACCGCCTTCAGCGAGGTGCCGACCGTGTTGCCGGCGACGGACTGGGCCTGCGGAACGAAGCCACCCGGATCGTCGTAGCCAACGAATTCCGTGAGACTCGGTATGATGGTCATCTGGATGGAAGACTCATCGGACGAGACGTAGGGGATGACATCCAAAGTGGGACCGAACGGGAACACCGTGGTCTGGTATTGGATTGCGGTCGCCACTGCGCCGCCGCCACCGGAGTTGGCGTTGGCACCGTTGGCGGTGTTGCCCCCGCCGCCACCCGAACCTTGTTGGTTCTGACCGACACCCACGACGACCGTGCGGGCGTCGTTCACCGAGATGTGGGCCTGACGCCCGCTCTGGGTCACCAACTTCGGCGCGATGAGGAACTCGACGCCATCACGTTGATCGAGGGCTTGGATGACCGCTCGGAACTGCGGATCGGTGAGGATGCCGCTGAGCGTCGCGACCGTCGGGATGGCGCTTTGATTTCCATCGATGTTCCGAAGACCAGCGGTGAGGTTCTGGTCACTGCCCGAAGGCAAAATATTACCATACTGCGGGAACACCCCATCCGGGTTGGCTGCGGTGGGCTGGGCTGTGTAGGAAGGAGCCGTTCCACCACTGACACCGACTTTTCCACCCCCCATGAGGAAGTTGCCCAAGAACCACTGGAACCCGAGCGCTTTGCTGTCGGTCTGGCTGATCTCGGCGAAACGCGCCTCGATCATGATGTTGGCCGGTCCGACGTTCAACGCTTGGATGGCCTTCTCGATGATATCGAGATCGGACAGTGTGGCCCGGACGAACAAGATACCCGTGCGGTCATTGAAGAACAATGCCTTGGCGTCGGCCTCTTGGGCCTGACCGTTGAGACCGAACTGCTGTTGCTGGGCTTGTCCACCGAAGCCGCCACCACCGCCCGCGCCACCGGCGCCCGGAACGGCCGTCTGCGGGAAGTTGACACCCGCGGCGGCGAAGAACTGCCGGACCATCACCTGGACACCCGCCATCAGGTTGGTGCGCGTGACCCCGCTGATACCTTGGCCGGTCTGCCCGCCGCCGCCGCCACCACCGCCACCACCGCCGCCGCCGCTGGAGCTGCTGGAGCTGACATCGATGCGAGGCACATTGAAGATGCCGCCGCCCTGGCCACCAGCGCCACCGCCGCCGCCACCACCGCCGCCACCGCCGCCACCGCCACCGCCGCCGGTGCTCTGGAAGGTCGTACCGATATCGATCCCGGAAACACTCTCAAGACCTTGCATGAAAGTGTTGGGATTGACGCGGAACTCACGGGCGTGCAACTGGATCGGTTCCGGAAGACGTTGGGTGAAGATCACCGCGTAGTCCTCGATCGAGATCTTGAGCGGTTTTTCGGAGACCTTGGTCACGGCATCCAAGGCATCGGCCAACCGAACGTTGCGCAGACCGGGGTTGAGTCGGATGACGACATTGTTGAGGTCGAGCGGTTCCACCGGAGCCGAGGCCACAGGTTGGCCCGTGGCGTCGAACTGCTGGGTCGCCTGCGGCGTCTGGACGTCGATGCTGGAGCTGATCAGGAAATTAACGCCACGCTTCTCAGGATCGCGGGCTTTGGCCTGTTCTTCGAGATACTTGACGACCTCGGACAAAGGAAGGCCGTCGAACTTCACCTCGTTGAGGATGATGCGATCAAGCTTGCTGGCGATGATCTGGCGGCCGCCACCGGTGTAGATGAGATTGGTCCTGGCCCACGGATTGGCGGTCGGGAGGTTCGATTTGGGCGTTTCCCAAGCTTGCTCGACCTCGACCAAACGGTCTTTGGTGGTCAAAGACTTGTTCTTGGCCGCACGGGTGAACTTCACCTCGCGGATCAGGTTCAGGTAATAATAAGCGGCCTGGTTCTCAGGTTGTTGCTTGATCGCCTTCTGGAAGACCTCCTCGGCCTCGTCCAGCTTGTTCATCTGGTACAGCACCACGCCGTCCTGCACCGAGGATGCGACTTTTACCATATTGGTGCTGTGGTCGGCGGCACGGGCCAAGACCGCTTCGCTCGGCAACTTGCCCTTGAGGTCCGCCAGCCGGCTGTCGTTGTCCTTCTTGAAACTTTTGGCGACCGTGTTGTTCGGATCGACCTTCAGCGCGCGGGTGACCTGGGCATCGGCCTCGCGCTCATCGCCGGCGCGTTGCGCGGCGATGGCGAGCTGCAGGCGCGACCCGGAAAGACCGGCGACCGTCTGGCGGCGTTCGGCCTCCACGTTCGCCCCGAGCACCTCGGTCAACGACCACGCATCTTCATAGAGCTTGGCGGCGGTCTTGAGGTCGTTCTGTTTCTGAGCCGTCTGAGCTGCCTCAAGCGTGCTGCGCAACAGGATCGCCTTTTCCTGACGCCGGATGGCTTCTTCTTCAGCAATCTGGCTCGGGGCCTGCCCCGACGCACCTTGGACACAGGCGCACAGCAGGAACACGCGGAGGAGTTTGGACACTTTGGTCATGGGGTTCTTCTCGGTTGGAACTCGAAAGCGTAACAGGTCGGGCTCTGATCAGGGCGCAAGGGAAAGCTTGATGGTGGTGCGGACTTGATTAGGCGCTGAGACTACAAGCTCGTCTTTTTGGATGGCAACAATCTTGTACGCCACACCGGACAACATCAAGGATTCGTCGGCACGTTTCGCGGTGAAGTTCTTGTTCTCGGCCTCGTAACGGAGGTCCGCGGCGAAATCCATCCCCTTGGTGTAGGTCTTGTCTTTGGTCAAAGTGACGCGGTCGTTGCCGGACAACACCTCTATCACGACTTCGGTCGGATTGTCCTTCGGGCCATGCACCTCGCGGAGGACGAAGAAATCGTTCTTGGTCCCCTCGGTCAGCGAGAGGGTTGTCGCACGGCGTTTGGCGGGTTGTTTCTCGTAATCCCGCGCGACGACGAACTGGTAGCGGTAGGGCTCACCGGTGCCGGCGACCGACGCGTAGGTCACGGAAAGATTGAGGTTGTGGGTGGCGGTCAGCTTGAGACCTTCGGCACCGCGGCCTCCCTTGTCACCGACCGGTGCGATGCTGGCGTCGGCCTTGCGGATCCAAGTACCCGGATTGAAGGTCTTGTGCTCACCCGAGAGCGTGACCACCGAAGCCTTCGATAGCCGCTCCAACGAAGCCATGCTTCCGGCAAGTTCGACCGGCTTGAGGGGCTTCTGTTTCCCTCCGACTTTCTGTTGGAGCTGCTCCGCCAACTTTTGCCGTTCATCGCCGGCGCGCATCGTGAGCAACAGCGACGTCGCGGCGACGCCGAGCAAGACGACACCGAGGACGATCTTCTCGTAATGCTTTTTGAGGAATTGCATGTGTCAGCGGGCGGAGGGAGGGGTCGGTTTGGTCGGAGCCTCGCTCACCGGGGAGACCGAACCGACCGCGAACTTGACCACTTCGAGACCGATGGTCACACGGAGCGGCTTCTCTTCGAGGACGGTCTCTCCGGCGCGGGTCGGCGCCGGCGCTGCGACCGGGGCTTGCGGCTGGGGTTGGCCGTAGCGGTTCCCACCGCCGCCCATCAGCCCATAACGCCGGGCCATCGCCATATCCATGCCCGGTCGGCCCGGAACGGGGCCGGAGGCGACAGCTGCTGCGTTGGGATCCGGTGTCGTGGAGGTCGAGCCTCTCTCGACATTGATGGTCTTCAGCACATAGGCCTGAGGAGAGTTGAGGAACCCGGCGAGCACGTTGCCCAACTCGGTGCTGAAGCACTGGAACGAGATCTCGTAGGGATAGATCGACGCACCGGCCAGGGGATTCGTGCCGACTTTCTTGGTCAAGAGGTCCGCGCTGCCGATCGCTTCACCGGAAGCCGCCCCGGTCCGCTTCAACGCCACCAAGGAATGGACCTTGGCATCGAACAGCACGCGACAGATGTTGTCCAGATCGTTCAGCTGCGTGGCCAAAGGTGCGAGCGTGTTGGTGGCCAGCTGGAGATTCTTCCGCTGCTCGGCGAAGGTGAAGTCGTACTTCTCAGGCAGCTTCACCCCCATCCGCTCCGACTGGCGTGTCAACCCGGCGATGGTCGCTTCGAGGAGGGATTTGAACGAGGCGTTGTCCAAGGACTCGGGCCTCACAAGCTGGCCGAAGCGGGCGCGGGCATCTTTCTTGAACGCCTCGACCCGTTTCTGCTCTTCCTTGACCTTCTCGATGTTCTCGGAGTTCGGATAAGGCTCGCGCTTCACCAAGCCGTCGAGCTGCTGATTTTTGGCGTCGAGCTCGGCGTTGACGCGGTCCGCCTCGTCCATCGTGGTGAACAGGTAGAAGACCCCGGCCCCGAGCAACGCCACGGAGACCGCCAAGCCGACCACGAACAAAAGATTCCGCTTGATCCAGGCCATATCAGAGCTTGATGGGACGCTTCAATTTGAGGCTGAGCGGGAACGAGAACGTCGGGGCGTTCGCTTCCGCCTTCTCCATCGATCCGGTCACCTGTGTGTCCTTGGGATCGAACAGAGGGCTGGCCTTGAGCTCGCGCTCCAAAGCGTAGATCAGCTGGTTGTTGGCCGACTCGTTGATGCTCACCGCGCGGAAGGTCACCTTGATGGTCGCAAGTTCGTTGGTGTTGACCGCCGCGGCCTTCGGGGTGGCGGACTTCGCTTCACCCGTCGCTCCGGCTCCTGCATCGGCAGCAGCGGCGCCACCTTCGGCCCCGCCTTCTCCGCCCGCAGGGCCTTTCGGCATGAGGCCGTAGCGCCGAGCCAGGATCGGGTCCATGCGGTACCGGTCCATGGCGGACATCGGCTTCTCTTCCTCGGTGCTTTGGCCGGCAGCGACCGACGGCTCGGTCGAAAGGAAAGTGTCGACCCAGACACCTACCGGGACTCCGAGCGCTTGGCGCTGGAGGTCTTCGGTCTGTTTCAGGACGCGGCGGACCTCGGTGAAGATGTCGGCCCAATAAGTCCGCTCCTGGAGCCAGTCGCCCAACAGGACGGCTTCATCAGCGGCTTTCTTGAGCTTTCCTTCCTCGGCTTCGAGCTTGGTCTTCTTTTGCTCGAGCGGTTCGGCTTGGGCCGCCACCTTGGCCAAGCCGTCGCGGCGGGCATCGGCGACCTTGGTGTTGAACCAGCCGACCGCGAACACGCCGGCGGCCAGGACGAACGCCGCGGCGATCAGGTACGGTTTCTTGGAATTGAACTCTTGGCGGCCCAAGGACGCCTTGGGCATCAGGTTCAGCTCGACCGGGCACTGGGCGACGTTGCGCAACCCGAGGCCTACGACCTCGCCGAAGCACTGCGCGTATCTCTCGAGGCCCGCGACGTCGACGCCCGGGTCGATCTCCACGTTGCGGAACGGGTTCAGGAAATCGACCGGCAGGTTGAGCTTCTCTTGGAAGAACTGGGAAGCGTACGGCATGATCGACCCGCCGCCGCACAGGAAGACCCGCACCGGCGCGCTGCCGCCCTGCTGGGTCCGGTAGAACTGGATCGTCTGGGTGACCTGGAGGTGCAGTCGGGTGAGGACGTTGCGGGCGACCTTGGAGACCGCGGCCTGCTTGGGATCATCCGGTTCCTCGTAGGCGCCGCCCAAGCTGACGAAGCCGTCGGAGATCTTGAACTTCTCCGCGTCGTCGAACCGCAGCTTCGATTCGGCGGCGAACTCCTGGGTGATGGCGTTCGCGCCGACGTTCACGCTGCGGGCGTAGTATTTGTTGGCCTCGAAGATCAGCACGTTGCTGGTCTTCGCGCCGATATCGAGCAACAGGCTGCAGCCCTCCTGGTCGGCGTAGTTGTAGCGGAAAGCGTTCGCCAAGGCGCCGACGGTCGAATCGACGACCGACATCTTGAGGCCGCCGGCCTCGCCGATGGTGAAGAGCTTTTCGACGACGTCCGACTTGATCGCGACCAGCAGGACCTCGAGCTCGCCGCTCGGGGCGGATCCCAGGATCTGATAATCCCACGCGGTCTCGGCCAACGGGAAAGGCACGTTCTGCTGCGCCTCGTACTGGATGATCTGGGTGACCTTCGAGGTGTCGACCGGCGGCAGCTTGACGAACTTGGAGAAGACCTGGAAGCCGGGCGCGCAGAGGTTGCCCTCCTTCGCGAGGAATCCGCCCTCGGCGAGCAGCTCCGGCAGCGCTTTCTTCAGCACGCTCTCGCGGGCCGCCTCCTGCGAACCGGCCAGACCGAGCGGCTTCACGCCGAATCGGAGCAGGCGCAGCCCGTTCTGCGGCGTCACCGCGAACTCGGCGATCTTAAGGCTCCCGGCCCCAAAATCCACACCCAGGAATGTCTTCGACTTCAACATGGCGACTCGTCGTTCTGACCGGCTTGGCCGAAAAAAATAGCCCGCTAGGGAGTGCCCCGATGCAGGCGATCACGGCTTGGTCTGGGGCCTACGTAAAGAAGTGCCGGGGTCGGGTCAAACACAAAAACCCGGAGCGGACGGAAAATTGTTCACATTTGTTCACGATGAACGTCCATCCGGTGCCGGCGATGCCGTCCGGCGCCACCAGAATACGCGTTCACGACCGTCCCGTCCGGGGAACGAACGCGGCGACCAGTCCCGGACGAGCTCGAACCAGAGCCCGAAACGCCGCCGCAGCTCCGCCGGCGTGACGCCGAACGGCGGCCCGCACTCGTCGCGCGGCTGCAGGTAGTTGACCGCGAGATAATGGCCGCCGGGCCGGACCCAACGGGCCGCGGCGGCGACGTAGTCGTCGCGCCTCGACGGCGGGATGGCGCAAAACAACGTGTGCTCGAAGAGCCAGTCGAAGCCCCGCGGCGGCGGGTCCGCCAAGAAGTCGGAGACGGCGAATTCCGCGCCCGATCCGGCAGGATAAGCGGCCCGCGCCTCCGCGACGGCGGTGGGGGCGATGTCGAAGCCCGCGGCTTGGAAGCCGGCACGCGCCCATCCGCGCACATCGTGGCCGCGGCCGCATCCGGGCACGGCCACGGTCCCGCGCGGCAGGTCCGGGTTCGCCGCCAAGAAATCGGTCAACGCCGGCGAGGCCTCGCCCTTGTCCCAATGCGTCTCGCCGGTCCGGTAGAGCGCCTCCCAGTCGGTCGGGCGTTCCCAGTGGACGCCTGCCGCCGAGACCCGTTGGGCCGAGACCTGGTCGAGCGACTCCACGGCGAGAGCGGGCGAATGCTCCAGCAACTCGGCCAACGCGACGCCGCCGGTCGCCACCGCGACGCAACGCGCCCCGACATGGTGGGCGCACGCGACGTCCGCCGGCGTGTCCCCGACCACCAGGATCTCTTCGCCGGCGAGACGGCGCCCCAGAAGGCGGCTGGCCCGGTCGCGCGCGATGACGGCGAGCTGGTTCCGGTCCTCGTGGTCGTCGCCGAACACGCCCAGCACGAACTCGTCGGCCAATCCATGGGCAGCGAGCTTCAAGGCGGCTCCGAGCCGGATGTTCCCCGTGAGCAGCGCGACCACCGGCGGCTCGGGGAGAGCGCGCAGGCCGGCGATCAGCCCGCGCACGCCGGGGCAAAGCTCGCCCGCGCCGGCCCGCAGCTCCGCTTCGAGGAAGAAAACGTAGGCATCGAGGAAATGCCGCAAGTTCCAAGGCGTGTCGGGGATCTCGTTGAGGCGGAGGAATTCCCGGACCAAGGAGGTGTCGGTGCGCCCGTGGAAACGCAGCGCATCGGTGCCGCCCGCCTTGCCGAACACCATCGCCGCCGTCCGGGCGAACGCGCGCACGCCGGCGCCGCCGGTGCGGATCAGCGTTCCATCGATGTCGAACAGGACCAACCGTGTCATGTCCATGGAAGTGTGCGCAGCGCCGGCGAGGCGGCCGAGCCTTTTTCGCCGTTCTTCCCAGTGGCGGAACCGGCCCGGTTCATGTACATCGCCTTGTGTCCGACAGCGCAGAGTGACATGGGCTTTTCGCATCCATCACCGACGGCCCGACGCCCGGGAGGCGGCCCTGCTGCGTTCACGTTGATCGAGCTGCTGGTGGTCATCGCCATCATCGCGGTGCTGGCCGCGATGCTTCTGCCGGCGCTCTCCAAGGCGCGCCAACAAGCCAGGACGACCGCGTGCCTGAACAACCTCCGGCAGCTCCAGCTCGCCTACATGCTCTACGTCGGCGACCACCGCGACGAGCTGCCGCAGAACGATTCCGTGCTCGAGGTGGACAACAACGGCGACGGCACCTTCAGCCCCGGGGTCTCCTGGTGTCCCGGCGATGTCCGGCGCGATCCGACCACCACCAACATCCAGAACGGGGTCCTCTTCCCGTACAACCGCACGGTCGGCATCTACCGATGCCCCGCCGACCCCGGGAAGGTCCCGCTGGAGAACGGTGGCTTCGCGCCGAGGACCCGTAGCTACAACCTCAGCATCTGGCTCAACGCGCAGATCACCGACGGGAGCGGGGCCTACGCGAAGCTCACCGAGGTCAACGACCCCGGCATCTCCGATTGCCAGGCCTTCGTCGAGGTCCACGAGGACACCATCGCGGACGCCACGTTCGGGTTGTATCCCGAGGGTTATGGATTTTATGGCGACCACTGGCTCGATGTCCCGGCGGATCGCCATAATCAAGGCGGGACGCTCTCGTTCTTGGACGGTCACGTTGAACGTTATCGTTGGCGTACCACAAAAAAAGGCATCGCCATCTCCGATCTCGCGACGGAACCGGACAACCGGTCCGACATGCGCAAGCTCCAGAAGACCATCCCGTCGCTGAAGACGGTCGCCGAACGGCAAGGTTTCTGATGGCCTGCGATTGGCGGTTGTCGCGATGCCACCCGGGCCGCTAGCGTCGGGCATGTCCCGTCCGTTCCGACCCGCGTTCCGCTTGCAGGAAGGAGGGCTCGTGCTCGTGATCCTCGTGCTCGGCGCGCTGCTCTCGGTCTTCGGTGGATCTGTGCGACTGCCGCGGCTCGAGCTCCAACCGGACGGCTCCCGACAACGGGTCTTCAGCACCGACGCGAACGGCGACAAGACGCCGGTCTTCGACGAACACAACAAGTTCCTCAACGCGCAGAACCTCGCCCAGTTGGCGAAGGACACGAGCTTCATCGCCATCATGGCCGTCGGGATGACCTTCGTGATCATCGCCGGCCAGATCGATCTGTCGGTCGGCGCGACGTACGCCCTCGCCAGCGTGCTCGGCGCGCTCGTGTTCCGCATGGCCGGCCCCGAAGGCGGCCACGCGGACTGGCCCGTTGCCGGGACCTGGCTCGGCGCGCTCTCATGCCTCGGCGTCGGTGCCGTGTGCGGCCTGCTCAACGGCGGAATGGTCGTCGGCCTCGGCGTCCATCCGTTCATCATCACGCTCGGGTCGATGGCGATGTTCCGCGGCGTCGCGTTCGTGGTCACGAAGGGCCAGAGCATCGGCGGGTTCCCGGCGCCGTTCCGCGACCTGGTGAAATGGGAGACGGCCGGCGGGCTCACCTTGGTGCCGTTGGGCGTGATGCTCCTGGTCGCGGTCGCCGGCGGGATCCATCTGGCCCGGGCTTCCGCCGGACGGCGCATCTACGCGGTCGGCGGCAACGAGCTCGCCAGCCGGTTCAGCGGGATCCGCGTCGCGCGGGTGAAGCTGGGCGTGTTCTTGTTCGCGGGCTTGGCCGCGGGTCTGGCGGCGCTCGTCTCGCTCGGCTATTACGGTGCCGCCACCAGCGGCGACGGCCAAGGCTACGAGCTCAACGTCATCGCGGCCGCGGTCGTCGGCGGCGCGAGCCTCAACGGCGGCAAGGGCTCGGCCCTCGGCGCGCTGCTCGGCGCGCTGGTGATCCAGATGATCAACAGCGGCATCGTCATCGTCGGCATCGACCAGAGCTATTCGCAGATCCTCATCGGCGCCGTGGTCATCCTCGCGGTGTTGCTCGACCAGATGAACGCCGGATGGATCCAACGCCGGATGACCCGGCGCGGCTGAGACGTCCCACGACCCGATGCCAGGCCCGGCCCTCCGTCCCGCGACCGCCGCGGATCTTCCCGCGATCCGCGAGCTGATCCCCCGCTCGGTCCGCGGTCTGGGCGGCGCATGCTATTCCCCGGCACAGATCGAGAGCGCCATCCGCCATGTCTTCGGTCCGGACACCCGGCTGATCGACGACGGGACCTACTTCGTCGTCACCGACGCCACAGGCCTGGTCGGCTGCGGCGGTTGGAGCCGGCGGCGAACGCTCTGCGGTGGCGACCCGATGAAGTCCTCCGAAGACCCGGCGCTGGATCCGACGACCGAGCCGGCACGCATCCGCGCTTTCTTCGTGGCGCCGGAGCGGGCGCGCCAAGGCATCGGCTCCATGGTGCTCCGGGCGAGCCTGCGAGCCGCGATGGCGGCCGGGTTCCGCGACGCCGAACTCGTGGCCACGCTCCCCGGCGAACCACTCTACGCCGCGCACGGATTCGTCGCGGTCGAACGGATCGGAGCCCCGTTGCCGGACGGTCTCACCATCCCGTTCGTCCGGATGCGCCGCGCCCTGTGACCGGTCCCGGGCCGAGCTCGGCGCCGTCGGCTACTTCCCGCGCAGATGCGTCCGGACCAAGGCGCGCGCCAGTTCGACCAGGTCGCGGTCGCCGCGCAGGTCGCCGAAGCGGAACTCCGGTACCCCGCTCTGCTGACGGCCGATGAGCTCGCCCGGCCCGCGCAGACGCAGGTCCGCCTCGGCCAACGCGAACCCGTCGGTGGTCTCGGCGAGCACCTTCAGGCGCGCCTTCGCGGCATCGGTCTTCTGTTCGGCGACGAGGATGCAGTGGGATTCGTGCGCGCCACGGCCGATGCGACCGCGCAACTGGTGGAGCTGCGCGAGCCCGAACTGCTCGGCGTCCTCGATGAGCATCACCGTCGCGTTCGGAACATCCACGCCCACCTCGATCACGCTGGTCGCGACCAGGACCTTGGTCGTCCCCGCCCGGAAAGAGGCCATCACGAGGTCCTTCTCCTCGGCGCGGAGCTGTCCGTGCAACAGGCCCACGCCATGCGGCGAGAGCTCCTGCTGGACCCGGGCGAACTCCTTGGTGACCGCCTTGACCTCGTCGCGGTCGGATTCGCTCACCCGAGGATAGACGACGTACGCTTGGCGGCCTTTCTCCAGCTCCGAACGGACGAATTGCCAGACCTTCGGCAGCGCCGCCGCATCGCGCACGTGCGTGCGGATGCGTCCGCGCCCGGCCGGCACCTCGTCGAGCAAGGTGACGTCCAGGTCGCCGTAGAGCGTGAGCCCCAGCGTGCGCGGGATGGGCGTGGCGGTCATCACCAGCAGATGCGGGAACCGTCCGCCGTCGCGGCCTTTCCGGAGCAAGGTCTCCCGCTGGGCGACGCCGAACTTGTGCTGCTCGTCGATGATGACCAGACCGAGCTTTCCGAGGCCGACCGAGTCCTCCAACAGGGCATGGGTCCCGACGAGCAGCGTGCTGCCGGCATCTTGCCGGCAGGCCTCGCCCACCGCCGATGGCGCGAGGTCCGTCGCGGACAAACGGACGGCCTCCGGTCTCGCCCCTGCCAGCGGGACGCTGGCAGCACGTTGACCCAGCGTGCTGCCGGCATCTTGCCGGCAGGCCTCGCCCACCGCCGATGGCGCGAGGTCCGTCGCGGACAGACGGACGGCCTCCGGTCTCGCCACTGCCAGCGGGACGCTGGCAGCACGTTGGCCCAGCGTGCTGCCGGCATCTTGCCGGCAGGCCTCGCCCGCCGCCGATGGCGCGAGGTCCGTCGCGGACAGACGGACGGCCTCCGGTCTAGCCACTGCCAGCGGGACGCTGGCAGCACGTTGCCGATGGTTGGCCGTGCGGAGGTCCACCGCGATGCCGAGCGGTCCGAACCACCCGGCAAGGTTGCGGTGGAGCTGCGCCGCGAGGATCTCGGTCGGCGCCATCAACGCCACGTCGCATCCGCTCTCCAGCGCCATCAGCGCGGCACCGGCGGCGACCACGGTCTTGCCCGATCCGACATCGCCTTGGAGCAGCCGCCGCATCGGCACCGGCCCGGCCAAGTCGGCGCGCAGCTCGCGCAGGACCCGCACCTGGGCTCCCGTCATCTTGAACCCGAGCGCGGCGAGGAACGGTTTCATCAACCGGTTGTCGCCGCCGCACGGGAACGCCCGCGCGTTGCGCTCCAGGTTCTGCCGACGGCGCTGGATCTCCAGTTGGAGCGCCACGAACTCGTCGAGCGCCAGACGACGGCGCGCGCGTTCGGCATCGGCGATCTCGGCCGGAAAATGGAGCGCGCGCAACGCTTCGGCGCGGGTCGGGAAGGATGCCGGGGAGCCGGGGATCTGAGGGGTGAGGGAGGCGCTCTCCCCTGCCCCTTTTCTTTCCTGCTCCACGGTGCCGACCGGGACCAGTCGCGGTTCGGGTTCACCCACTTGGCCCGCGAACTCCTCGACCGCGCGCCACAGGAAACTGCGCACCGATCTCTGGGGCAGGCCTTCGGTGAGCGGATAGACCGGCACCACGCGGTTGATGTGGACCGTGACATCGTCGCCGCCCTCGACCTTCTCGGTCTCGGGATGGTCCATGGTGCGGGGCTTCAGGAGATTCGGTTTGCCGAAGACCATGACCTCGTCGCCCACCGCGAAGATGCGTTCCAGGAACGGCAGGTTCCACCAGCGGCAATGGAGCCGGGCCGAGCCGTCCTCGATCACGAACTCGTACACCGACCGCGCGCCGCCGCGGAGACGCTTCACCCCGGCCGCGATGATCTTGCCGAAGACCGTCGCGCTCTTGCCCAGCTCGAGCTCGCGGATGGTGATGAACTTCCGGCGGTCCTCGTATCGCCGCGGCGCGTGCAGCAACAGGTCGCCGACGGTGTGGATACCCAACCGGCCGAGCTGGAAGACGCGTTCAGGTCCGACCCCGCGCAACACCATCACCGGCGACGCCAACGACCGCACGGCATCCCGGGCGACAGCCGGGGCGGGCGGGGTGACGGGTCCATGGGCCGGAGGCACGCCGGGAAGATGCCACGGGACGCGAGCCGGCACGAACCAAACGAAGCGACGTGGCGTCCTGGGTCCCCGCCGAGAGTTCCCGCTTGCCAACATCGGCTTCGTGGCGACCTTCCTGTGACGCCCGATACGGCCGGTCCTTGCCCGAATGAACATCCGCATCCGCTTCCCCCTCGCCGCGATCGCTGCCGCGATCTCCTTGTCCTGGTCGTCCGCCGCCGTTCCGGCGCCGGGCCAGCTCTTCCCGGAGGACACCTTGGTGATCGTCACCGTCCCGGCATGGCCCGAGGCCAAGGCCGCGTTCGACCGCGGCAACTACGGCAAACTGTGGGCCGATCCGGCCATGAAGCCGTTCCGCGACAAGCTGGAGGCCAAGTTCACGGAGAAGGTCCTCGGCGATCTCGAGAAGGAGCTCGGCATCAAGACGGCCGATTATCTCCCGCTGCTCCAGGGCCAGCTCTCGGTCGCGCTGCTCCAGAACGGATGGAACCTGGCCGACGACAAGACCGAGCCGGCCGCCGTGCTCGTGCTCGACACCAAGGACAAGTCGGACCAGCTCAAGGCCAAGCTAGCCGAGGCGCGCCAGAAGCTCACCGAGGCCAAGCGCCCGCTGAGGACCGAGAAGATCCGCGACGTGGAGTTCACCACCGTGGTGCTCGAACCGATGAAACCGAAGCCGGGCGCCCCGAGATCCAAGGAGGACGAGGACGATGAGGATGACAAGGGCGGCAAGACGCCGAAGAAGACGGAGCTGACCTTCGGGCAGGTCGATTCCGCGCTGGTGGTCGGCGATTCGATCAAGGCGATCGAGAAGATCGTCGCCAAGCTCACCGGCGGATCGGTGCCGTCGGTCGGCGACACCGCGGAGTTCCAGGGCAGCGAGAAGGCCGCGTCGTTCCGCGGCTCGTACGCGTTCGCCTGGGTGAACGTCGCCGCGGTCTCAGGCGTGCTCGGCGCCGGCGCCGACATGCTGCGACCGCAAGCGGCCGCTCTGGGCATCGACCCGAGGAAGGCGCTCGCGGCGTTCGGCATCGACGGCCTGCGGAGCCTCGCGTTCTCCGCCCAGCAGACGCCCGAGGGCAGCTTCGGCATCTTCGCCGCCGGGATACCCGAAGCCAAACGG
>Ga0209443_1000281_pt1 | contig 34333 bp, 32 predicted proteins | sample LauGreBMM110DCMD_2_FD_187571 | JGI IMG/M metagenome (GOLD analysis project Ga0209443, IMG submission 187571) | Freshwater lake microbial communities from Lake Michigan, USA - Su13.BD.MM110.DCMD (SPAdes) (version 2) | ecosystem: Environmental > Aquatic > Freshwater > Lake | place: Lake Michigan... | reverse complement strand
ACCCACGGCATAAGAAGCAGCATATTTTTAGCCAGACCCACGGCATACTCAGACCCACGGCATAAGAAGCAGCATATTTTTAGCCAGACCCACGGCATAAGAAGCAGCATATTTTTAGCCAGACCCACGGCATACTCAGACCCACGGCATAAGAAGCAGCATATTTTTAGCCAGACCCACGGCATACCCAGACCCACGGCATAAGAAGCAGCATATTTTTAGCCAGACCCACGGCATACTCAGACCCACGGCATAAGAAGCAGCATATTTTTAGCCAGACCCACGGCATACTATGACGTCACCTGTTTTTTTTTTTTTGTTTCCCTAACCCATAATCGCATGTTGACGGGGGGGTATTTATATACATGAATTTTTCATGAAAAACATCTTGTGAATTACCGTATATCACTGTATAATGGCCGGTACTAAAGAGTCCCCCATTATTATTAGAGATGATGTACGCACAAGCGTGACTCTCTTCTTTGAGTCTGATTCTGACGATCTTCCGTGGTCTGGGTTGCTCCCGCCTCGAAACGATGCTCTTGATGACGAGCTTCCGTGTGTCACACTACGTCATCACGAGCTTCCGTGGTCTGGGTTGCTCCCGCCTCGAAATCCCGATGCTCTTCTGCCAGCACCTTTAAAGCCGCTCCGTCGTTCTGCTCGAATAGCAGAAGCTAAAAATAAATAAAAAATAAAATAGTTTTTAAAATAAAAAACAGAAATCCAAAATGGCATTTTTATAAAAATTTGATTTGCATATGGTCATTGGCACTAATATTTATTTTTTTAAAATAAAAAACAGAAATCCAAAATGGCATTTTTATAAAAATTTGATTTGCATATGGTCATTGGCACACATATTTTTTTTTTAAAATAAAAAAAAAACCGAAATGGCATTTTCATAAAAATTTGATTTGCATATGGTCATTGGCACACATATTTTTTTTTTAAAAAATAAAAAAAAAACCAAATGGCATTTTCATAAAAATTTGTTTTGCATACGGTCACGCCAGGTTGCCACAACCCATAACCGGTAGTTTTTTACGCTGTATTTAACCCGACAGTTTGCGGATGGCCAACACTTGAAATGAGTCAGAAATACAATATATTCTGGTTTGGATGCATTGAGCATCGCTTGTATATCGAGGGAGACCCCCCTCAAATGTTGCCTGTGATAGACAACATTAATACGTGGGCTGGCCCTGGAAACTGGAAATGGAACGTTGTTAACAGCATTCCTGATGAAACAACCCCATGCTTTAGGGGACCTGCTCTGATTAAAGAAGGAATAATCTGGTTTAACAGAAATGTTGAAATCAAACAAATCCTTGCTTCGTTTGATAAAGATGACGATGCATGGGCTACAAAATGTGATGTCTCATTTGAGGAAGCTTTGATTACTTTACAGAGTCATTACAAAAAACTCCTAATTAAATAAAAAAACCAAAATGGCATTTTAATAAAAATTTAGTTTGCATATGGTCATGGACACAAATATTTTAAAAATAAAAAAACCAAGATGGCATTTTCATAAAAATTCGTTTTGCATATGGTCAACTACGCGAGAATAAAAAAAAAACCAAAATGGCATTTTAATAAAAATTTAGTTTGCATATGGTCATGGACACAAATATTTTAAAAATAAAAAAAACCAAGATGGCATTTTCATAAAAATTCGTTTTGCATATGGTCAACTACGCGAGAATAAAAAAAAAAAACAAGATGGCATTTTCATAAAAATTCGTTTTGCATACGGTCACGCCGGTTCAAAAATAAAAAAAAACGCCCGCAGATACCGGTATGCATACCGGATAAATAAAAAAAAACGCAGCATATTTATGTCAGACCCACGGCATAAGAAACCGTCCAACCCATAACCGCCCGTCGGCGCGGATGTATTTATACCCGTCAAATGTGTTAACAAAACAGAACCTTCCTGACATGGCCCGAACAAAACGACACCCCTATCATTTGGTTCCAACCAAAATTGGTCGAAAGTCCATGAAAATCCCCCAAGTCAAGAAACCCCACCGATACCGTCCTGGTACCGTTGCTCTTCGTGATATCCGGAAATATCAGAAAAGCACTGAGCTTCTTATCAAAAAGTTGCCTTTTCAGCGACTTGTTCGCGAAATTGCACAGGGATTTCGGCCAGATTTCCGGTTCCAATCTGCCGCCATTTTGGCCCTCCAAGAAGCCTCAGAGGCAATGCTAGTTGGCCTCTTTGAAGACACAAATTTGTGTGCACTCCATGCTAAGCGCGTCACCGTCATGCCCAAAGACATGCAGCTCGCCCGTCGCATCCGTGGCAGCGGCGGAAGCATCTAATAGAATAGAAAAAATATAAATAAAATAAAAAACAGTGCGTCAAAACCAGACCCACGGCATAATAAAAAAAAAATGTGTTTATAAAAATTCGTTTTGCATATGGTCAACCACGCGAGAATAAAAAAAAAATGGCATTTTTATAAAAATTTGTTTTGCATACGGTCACCGACCATATGCTACAAACCCATAATCGCGAGTTGACGTGTGAGTATTTATACACCCGTCTTACATCAATAAATCATTTTGTGTGAAATGTCTACCAACCCATATGGGCCTCTTTGCTGTTGTGCGAAGTGCACAAATGATTCGACGTTTGAGGACTCTATGAAATTCCTTTTTACTAGAGCAACTGCAATGCTACCAGACAAACCCCTTTCTGCCAATCACGAATTAAACAGCAAACAGTACGGAGACGGGCTTGGCGAGGATGAAGACGAGCGTTTGCGTGAACATTTTGACAAGACAAACAAGCTGGAGCGGGGTGTCACCTACATGAACAAAGCCGGCGTATTTGTCCAGACAACTGGCAGCAAGAAACGGAAACGGAGCGGCTGCTTCTACATAATAGGAAAAGACCCAAAATACGACGCCCTCTTGGCCGCACCTGCGGAGGACCGCTCTTTGGCGGTTGAGAGTATGCACAATGCGTGCGGAGAGCTTGGATTCCAATTCAAGGGGTACATCATGAAAGCAACACGTGTCCATTATTTCCCGGGCATTGTAAACATTACATATATCGGGTTGTTATCTCCAGACCTGAATCGATACATGTTTGAAAAGGACCTGAATCGGTTTCACCCTCTGTTTATTGTCTTGCCCGAAACAGAAGCATTGTGATTAGTCTATTTAATAAAAATAAAAAACGGGGTTAAGACCGCCATCTTTTTAAAAAATAAAAAACAAAAATTCCAAAATGGCAATTTTATAAAATTTTGATTTGCATATGGGGTAAAAAAATAATTTTTAGTTTTTTAAAAAAAAAAATCCAAAATGGCAATTTTATAAAATTTTGATTTGCATATGGGGTAAAAAATAATTTTTATTTTTTTAAAAAAAAAAACAAAATTTTCAAAATGGTATTTTCAAAACAATATGATATACGGAGTTCTTTGTTTTTACCAGCGCGTTTCCAAGCACAGAACCCATAATTGCCACCGCTTGGCCCGCTATTTACACACTCGCCGCGAGCCAATAGCATAATCTCCGCCATGTCTGACTGTATTCAGGTCAAAATCGAGCGTGCGTGGAAAACCAAAATTGAGAACACCACCGGCCCCTATCTTCCAGCCCCTCCTTGCACTGTCCTCCATGCCCTCCGAGTCTGGACACCCAAATTTGCAGCTGAAGTAAACAGCAACCAAAAGCCAAGCTCTCTGGTCCGTCCTGAAATCTTCCGCATAATCAAGAGAATATCCAAGTACACAGAAATATACGACCTTGAACGCGACCCCCTCTACCAAAAACTGACCCCCGAACTTGACAAGGAGATGTCAAACACCTGTCGCCTTCTCGAAATAGACTTTCATGGCCTTATTTTTACCCCAACTCCTTTTGAGACCTCGTTTAGCCCTTTCTGGACAAGGGCTACACGCCGGGTTGGCTGTTTTACTATGTTAAGCCTCTACCGCGGGAACAGCTTCCCGCCGTTTCAATATATTATCCCAACGGCCCTTCTCACTTTAATTCCTACTGAATTTCTCTCCGAAGAACCCCACCGCAAAACCCGATGCCTCAATTTGAACTGCCTCTACCAGATCCCGACATCGGATTGCGGGTGCAACAGACACGAGGATTCCCATATTTACGAGTTCCGACGACCCGACGCTGCTCAAATATTCGACCGTATATATCCGGGCAAGCCTTGCTCAGTTACATGGCTTGCTATATACTGCCCCATCCATTCCTAAATAAACCCTTTGTCGTAATTTACTAAATAAAAATTTCAACTTTTATTAAAAAAAAAGTGCATTTTGTGCAAGCCAAGAACAAAAAACACGGAGTCTCTCTGAAAAAAATGGGGTTAAATATAAAAAAAATATTAAAACCCGTAATTGAAAAAAACGGCCGGGCTTCAACCCATAATTGCCCGTCAGCGCGGGTGTATTTATACCCGTCAAATGTGTTAACAAAACAGAACCTTCCTGACATGGCCCGAACAAAACGACACCCCTATCATTTGGTTCCAACCAAAATTGGTCGAAAGTCCATGAAAATCCCCCAAGTCAAGAAACCCCACCGATACCGTCCTGGTACCGTTGCTCTTCGTGATATCCGGAAATATCAGAAAGGCACAGAGCTTCTTATCAAAAAGTTGCCTTTTCAGCGACTTGTTCGCGAAATTGCACAGGGATTTCGGCCAGATTTCCGGTTCCAATCTGCCGCTGTTTCGGCCCTCCAGGAGGCTGCAGAAGCACATTTAATTGGTGTTTTTGAGGACACCAATTTATGTGCAATCCATGCGAAACGCGTCACTATTATGCCCAAAGACATGCAGCTTGCCCGTCGAATCCGTGGCGAAAGGACGTAATAGAATAGAAATTTTAAATCAGATTAAAAATAAAAATCAGATATCAGCTTAAAAATAAAAATCAGACTCAAAAATACCAAACCCATAACCGCGGTCATCCAACCACGTATTTATACACCAGCCGCATGCCTCTATTGTCATCCCGCCATGGCCGAATCTCCCCGGGTGTACCTACCCGCCGTACCTACCCGGAAGTATTTTCGATGCACAAAGCAGATGTTTGATTCCAACACTAACGGAACAAATAAAATCCGAGTTTTTTTCGACGGACTTCGGTATGTTGCACCAAACCCGGATTTGCCTCAGGTCGTTGCAAACATTCAGGCCCAACACAAACAGGGTTATTACCTCACGTTTCGCGATTTGTTTCTTCGGGACGATGTATACTATTGTCCAGACAATTGGGAAAATTAAGGCCATATCCGGCGTCCGTTTGTGGGGTTTAAACTTGAAGCAGCTGCAAATAAAAAGAATGAAACTTCGCTAATTTTCAGTTACCCTCTATTCATTATTAATAAATTAAATTTATAAAGAAATAACATTAAAAAATCATTGATAATCAAAAGCAACCGTTTATTGCGAAACGAAACAGCAGTATCCAGAGAACCCGTTCCACATACGGAGCTCCTTTTAAAAAAAAAGACGTACTACGTACTAAAAAATTAGACCCATCACAGCAGATTAAACCCATAACCGCGATCATCCCACCACGTATTTATACCCATGCCGTAGTGCAATATTCCAAACTTGCAGATGTCTGCCTTTAAGAAATCGCGCATCGAAATCGATTTCCATCCACCTCGCGGATGGTTTCGTTTTTATCAAATCAGACAGTTAGCTCACGAGTACATCACCCTAGCCAATGCGCTTAACCTCCCACGTGCCCGCCACATCGCTGAAAGTGGCATGCAGTCCCGCCGTGCTCGGCAGGACAAGAAGACTCAAATCTGGTTCGAATTAAATGATCTCTATTGTTCAATACTCCGCATACCCGCCTGGACCGAAAAAAATCACCTTGCCGACGACCTGGGCATCAACGAAATACTTGTTATTCTTTTCCTCGGCATTTATCGCCGAGCCACAACTGACGGCTTCATCCCCCAATATCTTTTATACCTTTTACAAATGTTACGCCTCATCACCCCCTCTGTTCTTGTATTGGATATACCGGAATATATCTTTTAATGAGAGACATGCTGCTGCAGATGCTGCTTCTGCTGCTACGCATTGGCAAATCAGAGTCAAAAAAACTCTAATTTGTCCGTGTTTAATAAATTGCTTCTCTGTGATTGATTTAATATATGCTCGTGCTGTTATAATTCCTAATAAATTAATTTCAAATTAAAAAATACAGTCTATATATCTAAACAAATGTATTAAAGGTCTATACGCAAACGTTAATTAAATCCGCCTTTCAAAGAAGCACATTTTAATTAAAAATTGCGGTCAATAGACGTTTCATACATTTGGCAAATAAATCGACTCCCAGAAAAATAAAAAAAAAAACCCATAATCGCCCGTCAGCGCGGGTGTATTTATACCCGTCAAATGTGTTAACAAAACAGAACCTTCCTGACATGGCCCGAACAAAACGACACCCGTATCATTTGGTTCCAACCAAAATTGGTCGAAAGTCCATGAAAATCCCCCAAGTCAAGAAACCCCATCGATACCGTCCTGGTACCGTTGCTCTTCGTGATATCCGGAAATATCAGAAAAGCACTGAGCTTCTTATCAAAAAGCTGCCTTTTCAGCGACTTGTTCGCGAAATTGCACAGGGAATTCAGCCAGATTTCCGGTTCCAATCTTCTGCCATTTTGGCCCTCCAAGAAGCCTCAGAGGCAATGCTAGTTGGCCTCTTTGAAGACACAAATTTGTGTGCACTCCATGCTAAGCGCGTCACCGTCATGCCCAAAGACATGCAGCTTGCCCGTCGCATTCGTGGCGAACGATCTTAAATCCCTATTTTTTAAAAAATCACCGAATCTATCTCTAGTAATAACATGTTTAATTAAAAATAAAAAACAAGTCTTGCCCATGATTTTTAAACAAGCCCGTCGCTGAAACAATCAAACATTACAAATAGAATCACATTTTTTACACAAATTGACATACTCTGCATTAATTGTTGCTTTCGGATAAACGTTTCTGATTATAAGCCCTTCACATATTACCGTCACTGTAGCATTAAAATTAAATGCATTGTCGTCTATATCTATATTAGTTGATTCAAAAATCACCGACGCTATATTTCTTTCTACAAACGCATTTGCTTCAATCCGTCGAGTATCTGCATCGAAGAGTGCGACTGCAGGACCCGACATATTCGCGTATTCCATTGCCCTTACATAACCACTAAACGTGCAAAGCTCGGAATCGCAACTCAATTGTTTAGCGTCAGTAAAACAAAACACCAAAAACAAGAAAATAAACTTCATCTATTCCTCTTGTACCATATATATACGATTTTACCTATATATACAAAGATGTCGATGCAGCAAATTTGACCTTAATGCGTTGGCCTCGTCATACTTTAACCATGGTTTCCCAACCGCGCAGTATACATAATTGACTCCGATCCTGCGCGCAATAGGACTCCGTGCGGTTAAGTCGCGCGCGGCACAAGGCACATTCCCGGCTGTGGGTATAAACGGTCGATCCTTGTGCAGACAGAGACCGTTTACTCTGTTCGAGTGCGTTGATGACTCGAAGATCTCCGAGTGTGTGTTTTGCTGCTGGGAATAATCGATTGAGGCTCGCAGCTGCCTCCATTTTACAGACGAATTTTTATTTTATTTTTTTAGAAACAACCCATAACCAGTTGATTATATTTTTTACTGGCATATATATACGCGGCCCTTCTGTGATTATATGTGAACGGTCCGAAGATATAGGGTTATTGCTTTTAAATTCCCCCTAGCTCGTCCAACTTGACCGTTTACAATTTTTTTATTTAAAATCGATATATTTTGGGTTTTAAGCAACTACCTAGTGGATACAGCGGATTTATATGGCTGGGGGCACGTTTACGTGGTCAGGGGGGTTACCGACCGTCCAAGTCGCGCAGTCACACGCCCCCAGCTATCACTTTGTTGAGAACTTCCACTGTCTTGTTACTGAGCGATATGTTTTACGGAAAACGACTATATGTGTAAAACAAACGTATGAAAGGTCCGTGTATTAACATTTGTAATTAACTATATTTCAGGCAGGCGTAATATAACACGTATATCTAATTAAAGTTTGCATTGTCGTCGTGTAGACTTTTCATACATTTGTTTACATATATGCGTGATAATAATTTGCATAAATAATACACAAATGTTTCGTTTAATTGTTGGAATAACGGCAAGCGTCGCTTTTACATTGTTGGTTGTATCGCTTGTAGTTTTTCCAGTTACCAATCGGTCCGAATGTTCCGGGGTTGTTCCGAATTCGGTCGATTATTCAACAAGTCTATTAAATGTGTATTGGAGCACGATTGTGGCAGTACATTGTAACATTGGAGCTAACGCGTTAGTAACATGCACCCGGAACAATTCCAATTTAATGTTTAACATTATTAATCCGTGTAATCTTATCAACACAACAACAACCATGACACCAACGACTATGACCACCAAAGCAACAACACCAGCTCCAACACCAGCTCCACCAGCTCCGACACCAGCTCCAACACCAGCTCCGACACCAGCTCCAACACCACCAACACCAGCTCCGACACCAGCTCCAACACCAGCTCCAACGCCAGCTCCAACACCACCAACACCAGCACCAACACCGCCAACACCAGCTCCAACACCAGCTCCGACACCAGCACCAACACCACCAACACCAGCTCCAACGCCACCAACACCAGCTCCGACACCAGCTCCGACACCAGCTCCAACACCACCAACACCAGCTCCAACACCACCAACACCAGCTCCAACACCACCAACACCAGCACCAACACCACCAACGCCAGCTCCAACACCACCAACACCAGCACCAACGCCACCAACACCAGCTCCAACGCCAGCTCCAACACCAGCTCCAACACCAGCTCCAACACCACCAACACCAGCTCCAACACCACCAACACCAGCTCCAACACCTGCTCCAACACCAGCTCCAACACCACCAACGCCAGCTCCAACACCACCAACACCAGCACCAACACCGCCAACACCAGCTCCGACACCTGCTCCAACACCAGCACCAACACCACCAACACCAGCTCCAACACCACCAACACCAGCACCAACACCAGCTCCGACACCAGCTCCAACACCACCAACACCAGCACCAACACCAGCTCCGACACCAGCTCCAACACCACCAACACCAGCTCCAACACCAGCTCCAACACCAGCTCCAACACCACCAACGCCAGCTCCAACATTTGCTTTAACACCACCAACACCAGCTCCAACACCACCGACACCTGCTCCAACACCACCAACACCAGCTCCAACACCAGCTCCAACACCACCGACACCTGCTCCAACACCACCAACACCAGCTCCAACACCACCAACACCAGCACCAACACCACCAACACCAGCTCCTACACCAGCTCCAACACCAGCTCCAACACCACCAACACCAGCTCCAACACCAGCTCCAACACCAGCTCCGACACCACCAACACCAGCTCCAACACCACCAACACCAGCTCCGACACCACCAACACCAGCACCAACACCAGCTCCAACACCAGCTCCAACACCACCAACACCAGCTCCAACACCACCAACACCAGCTCCAACACCAGCTCCGACACCAGCTCCGACACCACCAACGCCAGCTCCGACACCACCAACACCTGCTCCAACACCAGCTCCAACACCAGCTCCAACACCACCAACACCTGCTCCAACACCAGCTCCAACAACACCCACAACTACCACTGCTATTGATTGTGCAAACATAATAGCAATCCCCGTCGGGACTTACCCCGTTAGTGTGGCGCTCAGCCCAATTGGTTCTTTTGCTTATGTGGCCAATTCCCTCAGCCACACCGTTTCGGTAATTAATACCGCAAATCACGCCGTAATCAGAGCCATCTCCGTCGGGACTTGGCCCCGTAGTGTGGCGTTCAACCCAATTGGTTCTTTTGCTTATGTAGCCAATTCCGAAAGCAACACCGTTTCGGTAATTAATACCGCAAATCACACCGTAATCGGACAGCCCATCCTCGTCGGGGCTTACCCCATTAGTGTGGCGTTCAGCCCCGATGGTTTTTTTGCTTATGTGGCCAATTACGTCAGCAACACCGTTTCGGTAATTAATACCACAAATCACACCGTAATCGGACAGCCCATCTCCGTCGGGAATAATCCCTCTAGTGTGGCGTTCAGCCCCGACGGTTCTTTTGCTTATGTAGCCAATTCCAACAGTCACTCCGTTTCGGTAATTAATACCGCAAATCACACCGTAATCGGAGCCTTCTCCGTCGGTTCTGCTCCCTACAGTGTGGCGTTCAGCCCCGACGGTTCTTTTGCTTATGTAGCCAATTACATCAGCGACTCCGTTTCGGTAATTAATACCGCAAATCACGCCGTAATCGGAGCCATCCCCGTCGGGACTTACCCCCGTAGTGTGGCGTTCAGCCCAATTGGTTCTTTTGCTTATGTAGCCAATTACGGCGGCAACACCGTTTCGGTAATTAATACCGCAAATCACACCGTAATCGGACAGCCCATCCCCGTCGGGGCTTACCCCATTAGTGTGGCGTTCAGCCCCGATGGTTTTTTTGCTTATGTGGCCAATTACGTCAGCAACACCGTTTCGGTAATTAATACCATTTGTTTTATACCAACACCAGCTCCAACACCACCAACACCGGCTCCGACACCGGCTCCGACACCGGCTCCGACACCTGCTCCAACTACCACTGCTATTGATTGTGCAAACATAATAGCAACCCCCGTCGGGGCTCGACCCTTTGGTGTGGCGTTCAGCCCAATTGGTTCTTTTGCTTATGTAGCCAATTCCGGCATCAACTCCGTTTCGGTAATTAATACCGCAAATCGCACCGTAATCGGACAACCCATCCCCGTCGGGACTCGACCCAACAGTGTGGCGTTCAGCCCCGACGGTTCTTTTGCTTATGTAACCAATTCCGGCGGCACCACCGTTTCGGTAATTAATACCGCAGATCACACCGTAATCGGACAGCCCATCCACGTCGGGACTAATCCCGCTAGTGTGGCGTTCAGACCCGATGGTTTTTTTGCTTATGTAGCCATTTCCGACAGCAACTTCGTTACGGTAATTAATACCGCAGATCACACCGTAATCGGAGCCTTCTCCGTCGGTTCTGCTCCCTACAGTGTGGCGTTCAGCCCCAACGGTTCTTTTGCTTATGTAGCCAATGGTAACAACAACTCCGTTTCGGTAATTAATACCGCAACTAACTTTGTAATCGGAACACCCATCTTCGTCGGTTCTACTCCCGTTAGTGTGGCGTTCAGCCCCGACGGTTCTTTTGCTTATGTAGCCAATTACTTCAGCAACACCGTTTCGGTAATTAATACCGCAAATCGCGCCGTAATCGGAGCCATCCCCGTCGGGACTTACCCCCGTAGTGTGGCGTTCAGCCCAATTGGTTCTTTTGCTTATGTAGCCAATTCCGGCAGCAACACCGTTTCGGTAATTAATACCACGGATCACACCGTAATCGGACCGCCCATCCCCGTCGGGACTCAACCCACTAGTGTGGCGTTCAACCCAATTGGTTCTTTTGCTTATGTAGCCAATTCCGGCATCAACTCCGTTTCGGTAATTAATACCATTTGTTTTATATAATAATATATTGCCGCTATGCATGTTGGCTGGACCCTTATCCGTAGTTAGCACCGCGTACCCGTTTATATAACGTTCCCCATTAAAACGCGAGTTTATTGCACGCCCATTCGATAGCCGTCTTGAACATTCAGGGCCGATTAGGCTCGGTATGCGTGGCCTTCCACGCCGCACCGTTCAGACCACGGCACTTTACTAGAGGTCACCCTCCAGCCAGCGTGCGCATTATCATGCGCGTTCGTATAGCTGCGAATGCTTTCGTAGATCGGTCAGTGCCGCGCCAAAAAGCCACCGCTCCTCGTTAATTTCTTCAAAATAATGATTAGTTGTACTTTATTTTTTTTGTCGAACGCACAAAAAAATTGGTCAGGGTTTGAAGCTTCAACCATACAGAAAACGGAACACCAACTAATTAGCACATAAAAAAATGGAAGACATTGATTTCATCGTATGGTGTGCGCCATTTGAGAAATTGTTTAATGAGAAGGACGAAGAAAAGAATGACGAGATTGCCGCTTGGTTGGCACAAATGATCGAAAAATCTGATCTGGCGATACTCCCCATGGAAGTGATAGAAAACATTATGCGATTCGTTCCAGTTATTCGCACAGATGCCGTTATTATTAATGACTGGGTCATAGTAGATACCACCGAAACTTTTCTAAAGCATCCACAACCGGACTTCCGCGTGTATCCGTTGAGCAGATTTCGTGAATGGGAAGAAAAGATTGATAATCAAATTAAGTTGAAGTTCAAGGTAAACGAACAATGCGATACAGTGTTTGGACGAGTTTGCGAACTTCAAGACAGATCATCCCGATCGGAGAAAGTAAATAACGCGATAATGCTACTGCTTCACTCCGGCAATCTTACGGTTGAGAGCATATTGGAAATGACGGCGGAAAGGTTGAAAAAGATTGAAGACTTGGAAGATAAGATAGACGATTCCGGGGTGGCAATTTTCAAGCATTCAGATGGGACAACTAGTACATGGCCAATAGGCAAACAAAAAAATAACATTTTCCGACACATCTGGTGCTTCTAATTTCGTTTACCCAGTCCTGGTCGGCGCTATTAAACTTGTCAATACCGCCGACTGTCGTGCACTCGACTGTTTTTCGGACACACCCAATCCTGGGTGTGATCCGTGCATCACACACGGAATAGTGAGTGTTTCTATTGCGAGTAAATCCTCATAAAGTAATTAATAATCAATTTTTAATTAAATATGCGCCTGGTTTTAATAAAGAATGATATAATTTTTAATTTGACGTAGACGAAAATTCGAGCAAATCATAGAAATGAATTCCATGCAGCATTTGACGCCACTGCAACGGCCAAATGCGCTGTTCTTCATCTGGTAGGAGGCGCAATACCGCAAGATGAAAAGCCACAAACACACTGTTTTCGCCAAACTTGCCATGCTCGCGTTCTGTCCAAGTCGCCTTCCCGGGGATTATCAAGCCGCGGAGGTAATTCGTGATTTGTTGCACGTGGGCACGCTTATTTTCCAACTGAAATGCAATACAATTACAGAAAGAGAGCACCCGGCAAGGATTGCGGCTAACGTGAACGTCCTCACTTTGCATAAAATCATTCAAACCAATGCCAGGTTCCAAATTTCCGGCAATAAAATTCCGGGCGTCTGCCAAAGGATCGAGGTGACTTTTGCGAATAATTGCGCCGTAGTTCAGCGGGCCGCCCCACGGGGAAAACACAAGGGAATAAGATCCCAACCATTCCGAGTAATGCTTCTTGAAAACGGCGTCTTCAAAATCATTACCGCGCTTATTACCATGCTTCGGGTAGTCACTGCTCATTTTTAAGGGAAATGACAAGTTTTCTGGCTGCCGGTCTCTAGCGGTGGACTTGCTGAATTTCAAAGAAAGTTTTTAAAAATAAGGACAAAACACCTTTAATTTATTGATAAAGAAGAAGGCAATCAACACGCAGACTCATTGCCTCATTAGGAAAGTTGGCTGTGCCCCTTTTTCTGCCGACGAATTGCCTCATTAGGAAAGTTGGCTGTGCCCCTTTTTCTGCCGACGTATTGCCTTATTAGGAAAGTTGGCTGTGCCCCTTTTTTTTTACTGACGAATTGCTTCATTCTGTTTTTTTTTTAACTTGAAACACAAATCCCCCAACTTGTTTGCTTTCATTTTCAAAGAATGACTGAACACAAGCTTGGTAAATTTTTTTAATATGATACTTTTATATGTGCAGATTTAATGCCTCTTTTTTATATATCGACAGACACCGGAACAAGGATGTCATCAAAGAAGCAACGTCTTGCGGACCCTCTGAAAACAACCGAGTTGCAGCAACTGCTTCGGCAATTTCAGGAAAGCGGCAGGTCTATATTGACCATCAATGGAATGATTGCCGCAAATTCATTTGGTCGACTTGATTCCATCGCTTTTTCAATCTCGGCCATCCGCATCGCTGCCCGTGTGGCCTCGCAAGCTCTTGAAGCCCTTGAACACTATCCTGCGTGGTCTGAAGAAACTGCGACTACCGATTACCTCGGAGTAAATAGCGTAATAGTTGCTCTCGTGTCCGGACTCCTACGCCTAGAAGGAGAAGGAAAGTTTGAACTTTTGTATCTGCTTCACTTGCTATCTACTTTTACCAATATCATCCCAGCCACCCTCATTTGCGGCAAAGCAATGATGGCGTACAAGCACTACCTTACCCTCCCTGTTCTGCAAGGGTCATGTTTTGAGCGCGACACCCGAACCCTTGGCCTCTGTGTGTTTCGACATTAAAATGTGAGTCTCTTTATATTTTTTTATCCGAGTCTGCGACTGGCTGAGAAAGCAGAGTTGGATGCGTTTTTCAATCGGACTAAATAAAATACGGTTGTTTTATGGAAGATTTGCTGATTATACATGAGAGAAGCGTAAAGGAGTTTGCCAAAATAATAACAAGACACGTATTGCATTAAAAGATGATTTGATAATATTAAAAAGCTATACATTAAAACGATAAAGCGCCTCGGGATCGCATACCGACATGCAAGAATACCGGGTTAAATCGAGTTTCTTCTATAAATTAATATAATAGATTAGTAAGTTATTTTTTTTTTGCATCATTTACCTCTTGCCTTCTATCGCTAAAATACAAAACCCCGCCCTCAAGTTATACCACTTTTTTAAATGGAATGTCGTTCATTCATCGCAGTCCGCCGTAAACGCAGTGCAGCTTTTCTAATGTTGTGCGTATGTCTAATGTTGTGCGTATGTTGTGTTAAAATGATGTGTTTTGTTGGATGCGATACGACTACGTTTAGACGGTCACCAGTGCTTCGTGAATACAACGCAACTCTGCAATATGCACAAAGTAACCCCTATGTATTTTATAAAGATGGATTTACAGATAACACGGTCACAGAAGTGATATTTGTATTGGCCAATACGAAACGGTACCATCTTGCTGCGTTGATACGCAGTTTCGTTCGCTCGGATCTGCCGAGGAATTCGACTATTGTGTTTTCGGTTGATTCGAAAGACACCGACTTGCCTGCGCAGGCAGACCTTTTGAAGCTCACCTTTGCCAATACGTATGTATGGTACTATCCCCATTCATGCCACGCTCAACCAAAAGGCTTTCCGCGATATGTTGATAATATAGAGTATCCCGACTGGGCGCCTGCATGTGCGCGGCTTCATTGGTGGTATGCCATGAACAGAGTGTGGGATTCGTTCACAAAATTGGAACTTGTCATATATCTTGAAGAGGATTTTGTGGTAGCAAAACATTTTTACTCCGTCTCAATGCTCCTGCGCCGTAATGCAATGAATTCGCTGGGATTTATGCTCGTCTGTCGTGAAAATTTATGGACTGTTTCAGGTGGCATGCTCCGAGCGATGTGGCTGCTTGTGAAGAAATCATCTGATTTTTACTGCACGTTTAATGATTATAATTGGGATCTGGCACTTAAGCAAACGATCGTGCAGAAACATGCCTCGTCTGCTGCGAATGCGTATGTATGTGTCGATGGGATGCAGTCCGGCCTGCACGCCGGGGTTATCGGAAATGGAATTAACTTTGGCAATCGTGTCACAGACGTCGACGAGCTGCAACGACAGATAGTTGCACTTGAAACTAAATTTTACATGGAAACCGATGAGCTTGCTTTACCTACACAATATTCGCGGCATGCACTTTACGATCCTAACAATGGTTTAGGGAATTTCGCGTTTAATGTATACCGCCAATTCCGTAAAGACATTTCTTTATTTTTTGATAATATTATAGTACCTCTCTAGGAGGGTATGAATTTAATATGGGTATTTTTATATTGGCTTCGGGTATATATAGCGAAAGTATATGGCCGGTAAGGCGTGCATTTAAACATAACCGACACGTGCTTGTCCGACGCTAATCGACCAGTGAATGTTCACAGTCTCGCCGCATTGCTGACAAATCACATATCGGTTGTCTTGTCCGTACAGCGGTTTGAGCGCGTGGTATATATCATCAGCCGTCACCGGCAAGGCCCCATCTACCCGCAACAACTCGGGATTGATTAACTTTCCGTTGACATTATAGGTGTCCATTAAAAAAAATGAATTACTTTAAACGCACAAATGACTCCTGGAGGGAACAGATCGGAGTTCTGCGCCCTGTTTCTGAAACCCACGGCAACATCTAGATCCGGATTGCGGAAAAAATAGTACCGTCAATACTTTTTTTTTTTCCACAAAAGTATGCATACTAGCAGGAAGCAGTACGAGGCTATTCAGTCTGTTAAAAATTAGACCCTTTACAAAAGCAGCAGCACCACTGAGCGGGGTATCAAATGCAACTGCGTGTTGTCGGCGCCATTTTTTTTTTGAAAAACGCGTATGTTTTAATTAAAGTCTGTACGCAAACTTTTCATACATTTGTTTACACACATATGTATTTGGCTGTTTAATTTAAAATCAAGGGCGTACGCCATTTTTAGAAAAGAGTATGTACTTATATTAATCAATACACTGTGACTCGTATTTGGTCATGGGCCGACTCCAAATTTCCATCTTTTTAGCTGCGTCTGCCGTGAGCATGTACTCACCAAACATGGGTTTGAACCCTTTCCAATAAACGTACGAAACAATTGGGTTGTAAAGAGGCACGGCAGTAAGTGCGAAATTGTACGGATTGTCGGGAAAAAAGGCATTTCGCTCCTACAAACACTGGAATCAGTAAGATATCCAAAAAAAAAATAATGCATTACCGTGTTTAGTACAACAACGGGCGTGTTGCGGCTTAGCCGCTTGAGTGCTTTTCCGGCAATCCACTGTCGCTCGTCGGTTGCCACAACCCAGTGTTTTTTGCATTTATTGAGCGGTGTCGTTGCATATGCAGATCTGTCGATTGTTGCGTCAGACAACGACTGACCAGCTTTGCGCACAATACCGTTAAGGTGGGTACACCAGGCAGACGGATCTATATTGGAATCTGTCATGGGAATTTTTAATTGACTTTGGTTATAATTTTAGTTGATATAAATACTGCCGTACAGACCAGCGGTTATGGGTTTGATGCTATTTATGAGACGTAAAACCAGCAACAAATGTCTCCGTACGGAGCTAAATGTGGAAAAAAGGAACTCCGTCGTTAAACCTTAACCCTGGAAAAATCCACGTGCGTATGCGTCATTTTTTTGTCAAATGAGTTTTGGCACACACAAGAGATTAAAAGTTGGACTTACTGTGAATGAAACAAGTGATGGAAGAAGCGAGAATGACATTGCCGGCTGCATTCAAGGAGTACAGTTTAGCAGCGAATTAGCTATTGATTTGAAACTTGGCCCAACGAACATGTACGGCAACAGTACTGACTTGCCAACCAGTCCCGTGATGACAAAACTTGGTAAAGGGGATGTTATTTCGTGGGTTGCTAGCTTGCCAGACAGTAAAGATCGCAAGATCCTTGATCTTCGTTTCAATGAAATCGGGAAGGAAAGGGCTGATGCGTTGTCTAAAGTTTTGCACACTTACTTAGAGATGGAGATCCTAGACCTGTTAAAAAACCAACTCGGTGATAGTAAAGATGCATTGTTATTGTTGGCTGCTGCTTTTCCGAACTGCAAAGCGCTGACGACGTTGAAACTTTGTTGGAACAGATTGGGAAAAGATGGAATATCTTTGTTGGCGGCTGTTTTGCCAAACTGCAAAATGTTGACGACCATTGATTTTGGTGCGAACCGACTTGGTAGCGAAGCAATGAGTTTGTTGGCTGTTGTCCTGCCAAGCTGCAAAGCGTTGACGACACTAGGCCTCAGTCGCAACCAGATCAATGCAGAGGGAGTTATTAAGTTGGCTGCTGTTTTGGCAAGCTGTGAATCGTTAATCAGACTGAACCTTAGTAACAACGAAATTGATGTTTACGGACTTGTCGCGTTGGCGCACTCCTTGCCACACTGCAAATTATTGAAGACACTGAACCTTGATTATAACCGATTTTATTACGGGGTTTCCGCGTTGGCTAATGCGTTGCCGCACTCCTTGCCACACTGCAAATTGTTGAAGACACTGAACCCTGATTATAACCGAATTTATTACGGGGTTTCCGCGTTGGCTAGTGCGTTGCCGCACTGTGAAGCGTTGACGACTTTGACGCTTGATGGGAATCACATTGGTGACAATGGAACAACTTTGTTGGCTGTCGCTTTTTCAAAATGCATTGCCTTGAGGGCTGTAAGCCTGGAAAAAACCGAATGTGGCATTGAAGGAGTGATCTCGTTGGCTGCTGCTTTGCCAAACTGCGTTTCGCTGATGACTTTGCGTTTTGGTGGCAACAAAATCGGAAATAAAGGAGTGATTTTGCTGGCTGCTGCCTTTCCAAACTGCAAGGCATTGAGGGCAGTGCACCTTTCTGATAACAAAATTGGCGATAAAGGCGCGATTGCGTTGGCTGATGCTTTGCCAAACTGTTTTGCGATGACGATTTTGGTTCTTTCTTGTAACAAAATAAGCAATAAAGGAGCAGAATCGTTGGCTGCTGCATTGCCAAACTGTCCGTTGCTGACTGAACTGAACATTTTAGGCAATTACGGCATAGATGTTGCCTTAAAATCAAAGATTAGCTCGCTTGTTTTTATGCAACCACAACGTAAAGCGAAAGCCGCTTTGGTAACCTGGAATCGCCGACGGCACGTTATCTTTGGAGTTCTTGTTAATCGGGTGTTTGCCGCGTTCCTGCTGGGGTTCATTCGAGTGGTCTGCATAAACAACTCGGCGGTGCCTGACGCCGATCCCGAAATGGTCGAGGAGACGCTCGAATCGTTCCATCGTTTTGATTTGGAAACACAAAGCCTGTAGGCATAACTTTAATTAAAGTTATGCGCAAATATATATATATATTTTTAAAGAATTTGAATAGTGTACGCAAATTTGCTTATAGATTTGGTTCCACAAATAATGCTTTAGACGGAAATCCGAATAATTGTATACCCATATTAATTCCAGATTTAAACTATTTTTTTCCAGTAATTAACATCTATGACCGATACGTTTTATACATGGCTTGTTAAAGACCGATTCCGAAATCAATGTTTTGAATAGTAGCATAAAAAATAAATGCTATTAATCACAATAAATAATTCCATTGTTTTGCGTGTAAGTTGCCCCAAATGACATCGCTTGGACGTTTTAATCATAATTAAGTATGATTAATATATACATACAGAGGCCTCTACATTGTAATAAGGGGTTTATATATAAATAGATATAACCGATCCGTTTGTAATCAATACAAAAATATTGGTTTTACGACTTTCTGTGGTTTGTATACAATGACACGATGGTGGCGCCTGCTAATGTACGCGTGCTGTGTGCACGCTCGGACTTTAAACGAATTATTACAAGACGCTGTGGACATGTGCATTTCCAACGTTTCGTCTGGCGAGTGCAACATTACTACAGACAATTTTAATGGTCCGCCAAATGATTGGAACACAACAGGGGTTACGTCCATGGCAAGTTTATTTCTTGACAAACAGTATTTTAATGCTGCGATCAACTCATGGGATGTCAGTAATGTGATAACCATGACTGGCATGTTTTATTCCGCTTCTGCGTTTAACCAGTCGCTTAACAACTGGACGGTTAGTAAGGTGACAAACATGTATGGCATGTTTGAGTCCGCTTCTGCGTTTAACCAGCCGTTAAACAACTGGAAAGTAAATAATGTCTTAGACATGAGTTACATGTTTTATTCCGCTTCTGCGTTTAACCAGCCGCTAAACAACTGGGATGTCAGTAATGTGACAAACATGTATGCCATGTTTCATTCCGCTTCTGCGTTCAACCAGCCGCTAAACAACTGGACGGTCAGTAATGTGTTAGACATGAGTTACATGTTTTATTACGCTTCTGCGTTTAACCAGCCGCTAAACAACTGGACGGTCAGTAATGTGAAATACATGAATAATATGTTTCAGTCCGCTTCTGCGTTCAATCAGTCGCTAAACAACTGGAAAGTAAATAATGTGTTAGACATGAGTTACATGTTTTATTCCGCTTCTGCGTTTAACCAGCCGCTAAACAACTGGGATGTCAGTAATGTGACAAACATGTATGCCATGTTTTATTCCGTTTCTGCGTTCAACCAGCCGCTGAACGACTGGACGGTAAATAATGTGATATACATGAATCGCATGTTTCAGTCCGCTTCTGCGTTCAACCAGTCGCTGAACGACTGGACGGTGAGTTCGGTGACGGACATGAGTTACATGTTTGCTTCCGCTTCTGCGTTCAACCAGCCGCTAAACAACTGGACGGTCAGTAATGTGAAATACATGAATAGCATGTTTCAGTCCGCTTCTGCGTTTAACCAGCCGCTAAACAACTGGACGGTGAGTTCGGTGACGGACATGGATCGCATGTTTCAGTCCGCTTCTGCGTTTAACCAGCCGCTAAACAACTGGACGGTGAGTTCGGTGACGGACATGGATCGCATGTTTGGGTACGCTTCTGCGTTTAACCAGCCGCTAAACAACTGGACGGTGAGTTCGGTGACGAACATGCATCGCATGTTTTATTCCGCTTCTGCGTTTAACCAGCCGCTAAACAACTGGACGGTGAGTTTGGTGATAAACATGCGTTTCATGTTTGCTTACGCTTCTGCGTTTAACCAGCCGCTAAACAACTGGACCACTAGTTCGGTGACAGACATGGAGGGGATGTTTGCTTACGCTTCTAAATTTAATAACGACATAACATATTGGAATTGCACAAATGTAATCAGTGAAAATAATGTATTTTTGAATGCAACAGCGTGGTTGGACGCGTTTGAACTCAAAACAAACGAACTTGCATCACCAAACGGAAACCCGTCGCAGTGGCAAAGCAAATTACAGGCGACAGCGACGACCACTACTACTACTACTACTACTACTACTACTACTACTACCGCCACTACTACTACTACTACTACTACCACTACTACTACAATTACTACTACTACTACTACAAGTACTACTACTACTACTACGACGACTGCGGTGCACGCTCTGAATCTAAACTTATTATTACAAGACGCTGTGAACATGTGCATTTCCAACATTTCGTCTGGCGAGTGCAACATTACTACAGACATTTTTAATGGTCCACCAAATGATTGGAACACAACAGGTGTTACGTCCATGGCAAATTTATTTCGTAACAAAAGGAATTTTAATGCTGCGATCAACTCATGGGATGTCAGTAATGTGATAAATATGAATCAAATGTTTAATTACGCTTCTGCGTTTAACCAGTCGCTAAACAACTGGACGGTTAGTAAGGTGATTTACATGAATGGCATGTTTTCTGGCGCTTCCGCGTTTAACCAGCCGCTAAACAACTGGACGGTAAGTAATGTGATAAACATGATTGGCATGTTTTATGGCGCTTCTGCGTTTAACCAGTCGCTAAACAACTGGAAGGTAAATAATGTGATATACATGAGCGGCATGTTTGCTAACGCTTCTGCGTTCAACCAGCCGCTAAACAACTGGACGGTCAGTAATGTGATAGACATGTTTAGCATGTTTTTTAACGCTTCTGCGTTTAACCAGCCGCTACACAACTGGACGGTAAATAATGTGATAAACATTAGTTACATGTTTGCTTACGCTTCTGCGTTTAACCAGCCGCTAAACAACTGGACGGTCAGTAATGTGACAGACATGAGCGGCATGTTTGCTTACGCTTCTGCGTTCAACCGGCCGCTAAACAACTGGACGGTCAGTAATGTGATAGACATGTTTGGCATGTTTTATGGCGCTTCTGCGTTTAACCAGCCGCTACACAACTGGACGGTCAGTAATGTGATAAACATGAGTTACATGTTTGCTCTCGCTTCTAAATTTAATAACGATATAACATGTTGGAATTGCACAAATGTACTCAATGAAACTGATGTATTTTTGAATGCAACCGCCTGGCTGGCCGCGTTCAAACTCAAAACAAACGAAACTCTCATATCACCAAACGGAAACCCGTCGCGGTGGGAAAGCAAATTACCGGTGACAGCGACGATAGCCACCACATCTACGACGACTGCGGCACGCGATACTGTGATCGCAATAGGTGTAACTGTAATTGTGATTTTTGCGGCTGTCGGTGCTTTGTTTGTTTACGTAAAAATAGTGTAAATATATAAAAAATACACATCTTTTATATTAAAAGAACCGTTTTAATCATAATTAAGTATGATTAATATATACATATAGAGGCCTCTACATTGTAATAAAGGGGTTTATATATATAAATAGATATAACCGATCCGCGTGTAATCAATACAAAAATAGAGGTTTTGCGACTTTCTGTGGTTTTTATACAATGACACGATGGTGGCGTCTGCTAATGTATGCGTGTTGTGTGCACGCTCTGAATCTAAACTTATTATTACAAGAAGCTGTGAACATGTGCATTTCCAACGTTTCGTCTGGCGAGTGCAACATTACTACAGACATTTTTAATGGTCCGCCAAATGATTGGAACACAACAGGGGTTACGTCCATGGAAAAATTATTTCGTAACAAACAGTATTTTAATGCTGCGATCGACTCATGGGATGTCAGTAATGTGATAAACATGAATCAAATGTTTCAGTCCGCTTCTGCGTTCAACCAGCCGCTAAACAACTGGACGGTCAGTAAGGTGACAAACATGAATAGCATGTTTTATTTCGCTCATGCGTTCAACCAGTCGCTGAACGACTGGACGGTGAGTTCGGTGACGGACATGAGTTACATGTTTGTTTACGCTGTTGCGTTTAACCAGCCGCTAAACAACTGGACGGTCAATAATGTGAAATACATGCAAGGCATGTTTGGGTACGCTTCTGCGTTTAACCAGCCGCTAAACAGCTGGGACACTAGTTCGGTGACAGACATGACTTACATGTTTTATTCCGCTTCTGCGTTCAACCAGACGCTAAACAACTGGGATGTCAGTAATGTGTTAAACATGACTGGCATGTTTTATGCCGCAGAAGCGTTTAACCAGTCGCTGAACGACTGGACGGTGAGTTCGGTGACGGACATGAGTTACATGTTTTATGACGCTTCTGCGTTTAACCAGCCGTTAAACAGCTGGAACACTAGTTTGGTAACAGACATGAGTTACATGTTTGCTCTTGCTTCTAAATTTAATAACGATATAACATCTTGGAATTGCACAAATGTACTCAATGAAACTGATGTATTTTTGAATGCAACCGCCTGGCTGGCCGCGTTCAAACTCAAAACAAACGAAACTCTCATATCACCAAACGGAAACCCGTCGCGGTGGGAAAGCAAATTACCGGTGACAGCGACGATAGCCACAACATCTACGACGACTGCGGCACGCGATACTGTGATCGCAATAGGTGTAACTGTACTTGTGATTTTTGCGGCTGTCGGTGCTTTGTTTGTTTACGTAAAAATAGTGTAAATATATATAAAAAATACACATCTTTTAGATTAAAAGGGACGTTTTAATCAGAATTAAGTATGATTAATATATACATACAGAGGCCTCTACATTGTAATAAGGGGTTTATATATAAATAGATATAACCGTGACACCCTTGATCATAATAATTCATCAACTGACGGAATAAATAGACCTGCACACAGCCTTGAGTATAACAGTAATTTGTAAATGGACATCTATCCAGGCATATGTATAAAAGATATATTACTATTTAACGTATAAACATCCATAAAATGGCTGAACCAGATGCAGATGAGTTCCGTCCCCCTTCCTTCTGCGACGAATGTGAAGATGACCAGCCCACGACCGCAGTGGCCTGCTGTGAGGATTGTGGCAGATGGTTGTGTACCAGACATGCTGTTATTCACAGTAATTCGATATTATCTCGCGATCACGAGGTGGTGCCTCTCGAAAGAGAACAAGGTCCGTTTCGCAACCGGTCAAAATCGGATGACGAGAGTAAAGGTGAAATGGATGCCCAGAGTAATGGTGAAACAGAATTTGTACAATCGCGATACGATTTCAGATTCCATTTGTTTTCGGATGACATAATTACACGTAATTCCAAATCCCTGATACGTATAAATCTAACATGCGCCAGTTCTGGCCACAAGGTGGTTACCGCAATCGGGAAATGTGTGCATCTTCAGACGTTAAATGTTTGCGCATGCATTTTACGAAACAAAACTTTTGGAACCGAATTGCAAAAATGTGTCAAACTACGCTCATTGTCGATTAAAAATCAGTTGTGTCGTTATAAGTCCATTGAGATGGACGCAACTTTGTTTTTACAGGGCATGGAAAAGAATACGGACCTTTTAAGTGTTAATTTTTGTGATATAGATATACAAGGAATCCCGTTAGTGATGTTTTTACGCAAGTGCCCCAATTTGATATTCGTTCAGGTTCATAGATGTATCATGAACATTGTCGGTAATACTTTCAATGATATCTTATTTGGGAATTGTTTTTTTGCTTCGCTTAAACGTTTGTCGTTTAAAAATAACAATTTCGGTGATCAGGGCGCAATCGCGTTGGCTGCAGGTTTACCGCAATGTGTTAACTTAAAGGTTTTGGATCTTACTCAAAATAATATTGGCGACGCTGGAGCCTTGGAGTTGACTAAAACTTTGCCCAAAAACTTGGAACAATTAACACTTACGGGCAACAAAATTACGGGTTTAAGGTTTTTACCGTTGCCTAAAAACTTGCGCGAATTACAACTTGATCATAACAAAATCAGCGATGTCGGAATTTTCAATGTGGTATCAGCTTCGCAACCATACAGTGGCTTGCAGCTTTTAGATCTTTCTGATAATTGTATTACAGATAATGGAATAACAGACTCTGTGCATATGCTACCGTTATGTCACGATTTGCGAGTTTTAAACCTGTCAGGTAATTCCATAAAGGATGCCGGCGCAATCGCGTTAGTAAAAGTTTTGCCAGACTGTAAAAATCTTATAAAATTGAATCTTGATGATACCACCATTACTGATGTCGGCGCAAATGCGTTTCTTAAAGTTGTGCCAACATGCGGAAAATTGGAATACATAAGACTCTACGGAACCGGCGTTAGTGATTATGTACTAGATAACATACGGTTATTGCTCCGTCAACAGCCGATACATTATGCAATGGTTGCAGCACCCGTTCATAATATCACAAATTGGAACCGCGGACGCCATATTACATTTGGAAAAGAAATCAACAAATTGTTTGCGGCGTTTTTATTGGGAATTATTAGGGTAATTGTGGTGGACAACTCGGATGTTCCAGATGCGAACCCGGAAATGATCGAAGAAACATTAGAATGCCTCCATTATTATGGACTAACCGCATTTACTTTTTCGAGGATGATAAAGGCAGGCAACGTCGCACCGTTAATTCCCAGAGTTAAACGCCGATGAACTTCCAAAAAAGAGTTTCTGGAAAAAAACGGATAAACTACTGTTAGGTTACTAAAGGTTTGACCCAAAAGTTTGATTCCTGAAGTAAACTTTGCTTAAATTAATAAGTGTAATAATCGTAATTATTAACCGTTAAAATAATGCAACCTGGCAGACAATTTCTTACGCGGAATCTTTTTTTTTACTCATTTGAGTATCCGCAATGTTAAACCACGTGTTTAGCGAATAAATATTTTATTGTTGTACTTTTATTCCGACATGTTTAAAGATTTGCACACAGTAGTTTATTATCGGTTACTGCTTTGCCAAACTGTATTGCGCTGACGATCCTAGATTTTAATTACAACAAAATCTGTAATAAAGAAGCGATTTCGTTTGTGTATGCTTTGCCAAACTGTCATTTACTGACGTGTTTAGACCTTATAGCCAAGGTTGACATCAATGGTGTCATACAAGATCTAATCTCTTGTTCGCTTGCAACCACAACATAAAGCGAGAGCCGCGCTGGTAACATGGAACCGCAAACGGCACATAATTTTTGGAGTTTTTGTTAACAGGGTGTTTGCCGCGTTCCTGCTGGGATTCGTTCGAGTGGTCTGCGCGGACAACTCGGTAGTGCCTGCCGCCGATCCTGAAATGGTAGAGGAGACGCTTGAATCGTTCTATCGTTTTGATGAAACAGAATTTGTACAAACCGAAAATGATTGGATGCATACAAACACGTTCCGTGTCTGAAAAAAAAAAATCAAGTCTGGACTGGTTTCCCGGATAAAACCGACGATCATAATAATTCATCAACTGACGGAATAAATAGACCTGCACACAGCTTTGAGTATAACAGTAATTTGTCAATGGACATCTATGCAGGCATATGTATAAAAGATATATTACTATCTAACGTATAAACATCCATAAAATGGCTGAACTGGTTCACAACCAGTCAAAATCGGATGACGAGAGTAAAAGTGAAATGGATGCCGAGAGTAATGGTGAAACAGAATTTGTACAAACCAAAAATGATTTGGAAAAAGGTGATGACATAATTACACGTAATGTCGAATCCCTGATACGTATACATCTAACATGCGCCAGTTCTGACCGCAAGGCGGTTACCGCAATCGGGAAATGTGTACATCTTCAGGCGTTAAATGTTTGCACATGCATTTTACAAAACGAAACTTTTGGAACCGAATTGCAAAAATGTGTCGAACTACACTCCTTGTCGATTAGTCGTCATATGTGTTGCCGTGGTGACATCTCGAGGGACGCAAATCAGTTTTTACGTAGCATGGAAAATAACACGAAACTTTTAAATGTTAAATTTTGTGATATACTTATACAAGGAACCACGTTAAAGATGTTTTTAAGCAAGTGCCCCAATTTGGAATTCGTTCAGGTTCATAACTGTATCATGAACATGGACGGCGATTTTTCATTTGAGAATTGGTTTTCTGCTTCGCTTACACATTTGTTGTTTACACATATCAAGTTTGGTGATCAGGGCGCAATCGCGTTGGCTGCAATTTTACCGCAATGTGTTAACTTGGTGGTTTTGGATCTTACTCAAAATAATATTGGCGACGCTGGAGCCTCGGAGTTGATTAAAACTTTGCCCGAAAGCTTGAAAAAATTAACACTTACGAGCAACAAAATTACGGGTTTACGTTTTTTTTCACCGTTGCCTACAAACTTGCGCGAATTAAACCTTAATGATAATAAAATCTGCGATATCGGAATTTACAATGTGGTATCAGCTTTGCAACCATTTAATGGCTTGCAGCTTTTAAATCTTGAACGTAATTGTATTACAGAGGATGGAATAAATTTCTCTGTGGATATGCTGCCGTTATGTTACGATTTGCATTGTTTATACCTGTCATTTAATTCCATAAAGGATGACGGCGCAATCGCGTTAGCAAAAGTTTTGCCAGACTGTAAAAATATTAGCGAATTAATTTTGAAATCTACCAATATTACTGATACCGGTGTATCTGCGTTTATTGAAGTTCTGTCTCGTTGTGGGAGATTAAGAAGAATAGACCTTTACGGCAATGATATTATGAATCCTGCATTATTAACGGAATTAAATTTTTTGCTTCAAGCACAGCAGGTTCGTTATGTAATGGTTGCAAAACCCGATCCTAATAAAACAAATTGGAACCGCAGACGCCATATTTTTTTTGGACAAGAAATCAACAAATTATTTGCGGCGTTTATATCGGGATTTTTTAGATTAATTATGAAGGACGACTCGGCTGTTCCATATGCGGACCCGGAAATGATCGAAGAAACATTAGAAACACTCCATCATTATGGACTAACAGTATTTAATTTGTTGGAGATTATAGAAAAAAGCCACGACGCAGAGGCAAATAAAAAAGTTAAACGACGTTACGATGCAATGTTAAACCACGTGTTTAGCGAATAAATATTTTATTGTTGTACTTTTATTCCTACATGTTTAAAGATTTGCACACAGTAGTTTATTCTCGGTTATTGCTTTGCCAAACTGTATTGCGCTGACGATCCTATATTTTAATTACAACAAAATCTGTAATAAAGAAGCGATTTCGTTTGTGTATGCTTTGCCAAACTGTCATTTACTGACGTGTTTAGACCTTATAACCAAGGTTGACATCAATGGTGTCATACAAGATCTAATCTCTTGTTCGCTTGCAACCACAACATAAAGCGAGAGCCGCGCTGGTAACCTGGAACCGCAAACGGCACATGATTTTTGGAGTTTTTGTTAGTCGGGTGTTTGCCGCGTTCCTGCTCGGATTCGTTTGAGTGGTCTGCGCGGACAACTCGGCGGTGCCTGCCGCCGATCCTGAAATGGTAGAGGAGACGCTTGAATCGTTCTATCGTTTTGATGAAACAGAATTTGTACAAACCAAAAATGATTGGATGCATACAAACACGTTCCGTGTCTGAAAAAAAAAAATCAAGTCTGGACTGGTTTCCCGGATAAAACCGACGATCATAAAACGCAAACTTCAACTTCCCTCACGGTAAAAGACCAAAAATCCACATGCGTCATTTTTTCGAATGAACTTTATCGCACACAAGAGACTAAAATCCGATAATATACTTACCGTCAATGAAAATGGTGTGCGGGTTACTGTTTTGCCAAACTGCGATGCACTGATGACCGTGTTATTTCGTCAAGTGCTAACGACCATGGACATGAATATCAACAACTGTGATAACGACGGGATTGCCACGTTAACGGTTGATTTGCCAAACTTTTCCGCGTTGACGACACTAAACCTTGGTTACACCCAAATAAATGATACAGGAGTTGCCAAATTGGCTTGTGTTTTGCCAAATTACAGAGCGCTGGAGACATTGCAACTTAATAACAACCAAATTGGTAATAAAGGAGCGATCTCGTTGGCTGCTGTTTTGCCAAACCTTTCCGCGCTGACGACTCTGGACTTTGATGGCAACGAAATCGGTAATGAAGGAGTAAAATCACTGGCCGATGCCTTGACAAACTGCGTTTCGCTAACGACATTGTTACTTCGTAACAACAAAATCGGTAATAAAGGAGCAATCTCGTTGGCTGCTGTTTTACCAAACTGCGTTTCGCTGACGACCCTGTGCCTTGGTTGGAACCAAATCGGTAACGAAGGAGCGATGTCGTTGGCTGCTGCATTGCCAAGTAGTCCTTTTTTGTCGTATCTGAACGTATATTGGAATTACGACATCGATGCTGCCATGTCATATAAGATCTACTCTCTTGTTCGCTTGCAACCACAGCATAAAGCGAGAGCCGCGCTGGTAACCTGGAACCGCAAACGGCACATGATTTTTGGAGTTTTTGTTAATCGGGTGTTTGCCGCGTTCCTGCTGGGGTTCATTCGAGTGGTCTGCACGGACAACTCGGCGGTGCCTGACGCCGATCCCGAAATGGTAGAGGAGACGCTTGAATCGTTCCATCGTTTTGATGAAAAGGTGTAGTTTACGATAACGCAAAAATTTAACAATAAAATAAAGGGGGTTTCCCAAAAGGTAGTTTTATTTGTAATTACTCATAAAGAAAAATTAAAACAGAAGGCGGAGACCACCGTGTATATACTAATAAAAAAAGAGCTAGTAGAAACAGCCAAAATTGTGTACATTAAATAATAGGGAAGTACATAAGTGTTGTCCAAAATAGTTGATAGAAACAAACAAAAGATAAAATCATTTCAATATTACAGCTGTATTTTAGTTAGTTAAACTTTAAGTTTGTGGTGCCAATTTATTGCTTGGGCTCTTGTTAGTAACTAAGCATGCGGTTGTATATATATATATAAGTATAAATGCAAATAACATGAATGTGTGCCGTTAAAATGGACTTTGGAGCGAGTTTTGCGTTTCATTTGTTGTTCATGTCATGTTTTGATACGTGTTGGCTCCTATTGAATTTCAGATTCCTGCCCCGTGGGTTTATTTATCCAGAAACTGTTAAATCGAAAAAAACCATGTCTACAACTATTTTGGTTAGCCTTTTATGTTGGATTGTGTCTGCTTTGTATTTAGCAGGACACCAGCAAGACACGATTGGACGGGCCGCAATAGAAGGCGCATGGGTCGGATCTCTTGTTTACGCGGTTTTTAATTTTACTGCATTTATTATGAACACAGATTGGCATTTTTTGCCGACTGCAATTGTCGACACTTTTTGGGGCACTGTATTGTTTGCCGTTTCTTCTGTGCTTACAGCAGAGATTTCGGAACTTTATTTTTAATGTGTTATTCGACTAAATCGTGTAAATTGATGGTTCCGAGTATCTGAATCCATTGGAGCAGATCAATGCGCTGATAGTCCTCCGGCGATTGGCCCCGAGCGCCGCAATAATTGAGGAGACGCTCGAATCATTTTATCGTTTTAACGAGAAAGCGTAGTTTATGATGACACACGGGTTTAACAATAAAATAAAGGTGTTTGTCCAAATACATAATAAAAACGTTGTTTGCAATAAGATTAGATTCGATATTAAATTTAATAACACCGCCAATCAGCAAATCGAAAAGTTTTATTGCATGTGTCGGGTTCCAAAAACAGAGCCTTTTTGGTTTGTCGTTGATAATTTTTGTGCAAAAAATATAAACATTGCCATGTACTCAAAAACTAATTAATGTGGCCGCCCGGATGCGTACAAAATCATACCTTGCATGTTTGAAAAAAAAAACAAAACCTGAACGGGATTCCCGGACAAAACCGACAATCATAAAACGCAAATTTGAACCCTCGCGGTAAAAGACTAAGAATCCATATGCGTCATTTTTTCAAATGAATTCTTTCACACACAAAGAACCAGAATCCGGATTTACCGTCGATAGAAACAAAAAACATAATACAATAATCGGCGTCGTTAAAAGAGTGCAGTTCAATGACGAATTAAATATTGATTTGAATGCTGACCCCGCGCCAACGGGCACAAACGACGGTACTGATGCGTTGGTTAGTGTTTTGCCAAACTGCTACGAGCCCCCCATCATTGATCTTACAGACGAGATTAATAGGAAAGAAAAAGTTGATGAGTTGGCTACTTTTTTGCCAACTTACACAGACATGACGACGCTGGACTTTGCATACACCCTACGCAATAATAAAGATGTATTGTCCTTGTTGACTGTTGTTTTGCCAAAGTGCAAAACATTGACGACGTTGGTACTTGGTTTGAACAGGTTTCATAAAAAAGAAGCTGCCGAATTGGCTATTGTTTTGCCAAGCTCCAAATCGCTGACGACCTTAAATATCCATAATTACGCAATTGGTAGCGACGGGGTTGCCGCATTGGCTGCTGCCTTGCCAAACTGCGTTTCACTGACGATCTTAAACCTTGAAAACAATGCAATCGGTAAAGAAGGAGTTATCTCGTTGGCGGCTGTCTTGCCAAGCTGCAAAACGCTGACAAAATTGAACTTACATCGTAACGATTGTTGCATTGAAGGAGTTGACGCGTTGGCTTTTGTTTTGCCAAACTGTGTTTCGCTGACGACCCTGAACCTTGGTGGCAACAGAATTGGCAATACAGGAGCTATCTCGTTGGCTGCTGTTTTGCCATACTGCGTTTCGCTGACGACTTTAATTCTGGATTGGAACCAAATCAGACATGAAGGAGCGATTGTAATTGCTGCTGCATTGCCAAACTGCAAAACGCTGACGACCCTGAACCTTTATGACAACGACATCGGTAAGGAAGGAGCGATCTCGTTGGCTGCAGTCTTGCCAGACTGCATTTCGCTGACGACCCTAGACCTTGGCGACACCAGAATCGGAGATGAAGGAGCGATCTCGTTGGCGAATGCCTTGTCAAAATGCGTTTCGCTGACGACCCTGGCACTTGGTTTGAACCAAATCGGTAACGAAGGAGCGACCGCGTTGGCTGATGCCTTGCCAAAATGCGGTTCGCTGAAGAACCTAGACCTGTATGACAATTTCATTGATGATGCCATATTGTCCAAAATTGGATTGTTGGTTTGTATGCTGTATCTGAATTGCAATAATCTTTGAAGTAGATGCAGCGTGTTAATAAAACAGGTGGTTCTTTTAAATGCGGGCAGTCTAGCCCATGTTTTTAAATCAGGCGGAGGGAGTATTTTTTTTATAAATAGACAGGCCTACGATGATGTACCACAAGTTTATTTTTTTGATGGCAGACCGACCGTTAAGCTAAGCCGGTATTTTTAATGCACAAAGGATATTTACGAATTCTGCCACTTAAATACAGAAACAAATCAAATCCGAGTTTTTTTGTAATGGATTAAACTTGAAGAATACAGCCGATGCGAATAAAAAAGATGGAAACTTGACCAATTCCTACCGTGTATTGATTCTTAATAAATTAATGTATGTTGACAAAACATTAAAATCATTGATACTTAAATGCGCTGCTTTTTACAAATTGCAATTACTATTTGCATATAAGCATAAAGTGTGTATTAATGTAATTATACATACAAAAATGAGTTACATGGCTGGCAAAAAAAACATGATGGCCGTAGGGGCGCTTGTGATTATATCATGTGTATGTTTGACATTATTATTAGTATCCATCCTTGCCATTCCTAATGGCGACAATGCAGAATGTACCGGGATTGTACCAAATTCGGTTAAATATTCAACCGACTCATTAAATGTGTATTGGAACACGATCGTGCCCGTAGCTTGCATTGACGGTAATAAAACAATGGTGACATGCGTTCAGATCGATTCCGCATTTGTTTTTACAAATAATCCCATGTGTACAACCCCGAACCCGACGATAAGCACGACATCAGCCACAGGCACACAGAACATATCGACCTCAACACCAACACCAGCACCTGTCCCAACAACGACAACAACGACAACAACGACCAAATAGACAAGTTAACCTGCCAATAGAAGGCGATAAAAAATTGATTATATACCCAAGTTAGTCATGTTTTATATATTTATCTACAATAATAAACTATATTTACAGCTTTTTTAAAGACACGTGTGATTTAAAATAAACAATTATAAGAGTGTAAAAGAATAGGGTTTTTTAATATATGTAAGATGCCAACACGGCGAATATGGATATTTCTGCTGCTGCTAGTGCTGCTACTAATTGCACACAATTTAGTGTATGTAACCAACTGGAACTTACTCCTTAGTGCACTGTACTGGATTCTGCCTGAACATATTGGCGACGAAATTGGATTAACGGCGGTTGTTTTTGCACAGACATGGGTGATTGCAATCGGTGTCACGGTCATCACGGCAACAGATAACAAACTTATGGCTGATGCGTGTGCGGATGTCGGGTGCCCGTTTGCTTGGACTATGAATGCCGTTATTCATTATCTGCCTCCAATTCTTCTAACCCACTATCTTCGGTCCTCGGATCATCCGCTTCTTCGTGATCCAAAAAGACTTCTTGCTGCCTGGGTGTGGTCGGTTACGTTTATATTTTTATATGGACTATATATGGACCCGGAAACGCGATATGTAATACCAACAAGTCTACGTACTTTCGTTTCGTGGACACTGACTTTTGTAGCATTGTTCGTAATCCTATTGCAGCGCGTCGTTTCGAAATCTTCAAATTTACGTGTAAAGTTGACGCCTTAAACCACGCTTTTACCCACGAGTGTTTGGTTGAAAGATAAGAAAATGTGTGCATTTTTTGTAGCCAATACACGACAAACGTCTGATCCGCATATCCCACTGGAGGTACGAGTTTTATTACACCGTTGGCGGCAATTAATCGCGCTAGCCCGGCATGCACAGTGTGTGTCGGAAGACGGGTCGATGCTACAAGGAGTTCGGCGGTTGACGCAAACGACGGACCAAGGTCCAATAATTGGCGAATTATTATTACTGCTATTGGATCCTTGAGCGCGATAAGATCGGATTTCCAACCATAGCTTCCGATATACGCATTTCCAGCTCCTTCGTCCATACACCGTCTTTTTATATATTTAAAAAATGAGTTAATAAAAACATACATATTCAAATTACTATCGTAGTACAAAACAAAAAAATAACCACATAAATGAATTATGTGTAAACAAATAAAAGGTCTACTGCAATGTATCTTTTTATGTGAACTTTTTTTTAAAAATACACGCAACTTTTAATTAACAATTTGCTGTTAAATCCCTATAAGTATAACCCGCTCATACAATTGTTTACACATTATTTATATATATATATATATATATATATAAAAAACATGATTATTATAAAAAAAGATCTGCGGACTTACAAAAGAACAAGACAAAAATTTGCACATACCCCCCTTTAGAAATATATATATATATATAATAATATTATTTTTAAAATAATATATATATATATATAT
>Ga0209443_1000280_pt1 | contig 34340 bp, 33 predicted proteins | sample LauGreBMM110DCMD_2_FD_187571 | JGI IMG/M metagenome (GOLD analysis project Ga0209443, IMG submission 187571) | Freshwater lake microbial communities from Lake Michigan, USA - Su13.BD.MM110.DCMD (SPAdes) (version 2) | ecosystem: Environmental > Aquatic > Freshwater > Lake | place: Lake Michigan... | reverse complement strand
CTAGTTCAACCCCTTTTGCGTTTGCATCAATAATTTTTCCATAAAAGCGTCCAACATTCATATCTTGGGCACCCCTTCTAATACCACCTGGCATTTGCGCAATAACTACTGAGGATAAGCATGTTAAAAAAACGATGCCTGCAATAAATTTAAATTTTTCCATAATGTAATGACAAAATAATGACAAAAAAGTTTTAATTTTTATTCTTATATTTTAAGTGGTAAAATAGTTTGATTAGAAGGAGTACATATAAAGAAATTGTTAACTATTGCTTAGTTGAGTAAGTAAAACTTGTAAAAGCCCAATAATAAAACCAAAAACGGCCCCAATTACTTCTAAAAACTGAAATTCTTTTTTTGTAATTTGATTTAAAATATCTTCTAGTTTTTCAGAAGAAAAACTGGCTACTTTTTCAGTTACAATTTTCTCTAAATCTAAATCGCTCTCCAACTTTTTCATATAATTTTTCATGAGTATGGGAAAGAGATTTTCTAACTCGGTTAAAAAAGCAGTTTTTAATTGATTAATTGTTTTATCTCCAATAAACATAGAAAGCATTGGAAATAGGGTCACTAATTTTTCTCTTAAAAAGATTTCGATATGGGCTTCAATTTCGGGTTTTAATTTTTCTAAATTATCGGGATTAATAACTTTTGCTTCTATTTCGGCAAAAGATAAAAATTCTTTACTTACTACCTGGCCAAGTTTTTGGGCAATTAGTTGTTGATTTTTAGGAAAAATGCCTTGCACTTTAAATCCAAAAATAGATATGGGTTTACGAGGATGAAATAACATTTTAATTGCTATCCAAGTAGTAACCCAGCCAGTAAATGCAGAAAAAAGAACGGGTACAATGTAATCTGTCCAACTCATTTTAGTAACGTTTTATAAGCAAAGAAACAGTATTTGTAAAGTTGCTCAAAATGTTATTTTGTTTAAAAGTGGTTTTGCATTATTTTTGCAACCCACAAAAACGGTAGTCGTAGCTCAGTTGGTTAGAGCATCAGATTGTGATTCTGAGGGTCGGGGGTTCGAGCCCCCTCGATTACCCACTTAAAATGTTGATTGGATAAGGGTTTGAGGTTTTTTACTAATTTTCACTGATGATTTTTCTGTAAAAGTCAGAGAAAATATCAGAAATGATGTCTGAAAATTGTAACAATTCTCAAACCCTTTTTATGTTTTTATTACCTAATGATTGTAAGTGGAGTGGTTTTCATGTATACTCACCCAATTGGAAAACTACCAAAGCAAAACTCTTCCTTAATTGGTATGCAGATTGTAATTTTATAGATCCCCAGTATTTAGATAAATATTCTAAAAACACTGAAACTAAATTTATAACTAAAAGCCGAAGTTTATAACTACTGCCCAACAGAATTCCGTCTGCCGAATATAAAGATTGTATATGCACTGCCGATGATTGCTTCAACGTCATGCCCAAATTGCAAAAAACCTGATGTTGTATGCTGTACTTTACCTGGCCCACCTTCTTTTGTATCCTCTACAGTCGATGTGAATCATTTGTCGGTAAATAAAGGATTTTTCTCCTTTGTAAGTGCCAATGCCACCTTTGTCCTTTACTATAATTTTGTCAAGGATATTAAATACAATATCCACGTCTTTGCTATCCGAGTTACCATCTCCATTAATATCGAATACAATAAAGTCTATTGCGTCCCCAATAAGGTGTCTACTTTCTTTTGCAGCCCCTGAAAATTTAACCTGAAAGTTGTTGTGCCATTTGGCTCTTTTTGTGCTGATAACTAAGAGTCGTGTTGAATAACCATTTTGTCTTAAAGTGTCTTTAAGATCATTATAAAATGCTCTTGTCTTGGGATTAACAAGTTTTGTGTTGTTCAAATAGAAAAAAAATAGTCCACCAGCAATAGCAATGATTATTAGTAGAAGTCTGAAGATTTTCTTTTTCACAATTTAAAGCTTTTACGAGTTATTTTTCTTGTAGGGTTTTTTGCAATTGGTGGAATTACTTTCGGTATTTCATCAGCTGCTATGGCTTTAATTTATATTTTATTATGGGTATTTATTCCTTCTTAATAATATGCTAATTTATTTACCCTTAACTGTAAATAGTAATTCGCTTTTAAAAATATCATCTGGAGAAATAACTGTATTATTCAAAGGTATTTTTACGCCATACCTATTTGCCATTATTTGCTTAACTTTTAAGCTTGTTAAATCAAAGTCTTTTAATTTTTTAAGCTTACCAATTTGAATGCCTGTTGCTTGGTAATATATTTTCCAAATAAGCTCAGAACAATATATTTTTTCATCAGTCCATTCAAATGTACTATCGTAATTTTTACCGTTAAATTTATTGCCTATTAATTTCATTTTCTCAAGCGTTGCCGAAGTTAAAATTTCACTTGCATTTTTTAGTCGCTTAACTACATAAATGTGGTCTTTGCCATTCTTAATCCATTCTTTAATAGGCGTTTTTTTTACTTTTGATGATGCTTCAAAAACAATAAAATTACCGTCTATTTTATAAATAATCCCACAATGTGAATACTTCGATTTTGTAGCTAACTGTATCGCATTACTTTGTGGAGATTTAGAGGTTTGAAAAATGAGATCACCACTATTAAATTCTTCTTGTTGTACTTCCGTTATTGTTAGATTGCGAGGGTTTAGATTTTTTATAACATGATTAAATAACCCTGGCGAGTATTTTTTTTGCACAATAAATGATGAACATACATTTATTGTTAAAATTAAAAGGAATGTGATTTTCATAATATCTTGTTTTTATGTAAATTTAAAGATTTAATCTTCTTTTAACTCTCTATTTTTAAAAACCCGTTATCATATAGTTTTTTTACACACTTCTTAAAATGAGCGTTTTCAAAATTTCTAGCTTCAACTTCTATTCGGTTGTTATAGTAACCGTATTTTTTGTAATTAATTAATTTAGTAAAAGCAGGGTCAGTTTTTGATTGGATATGATGATATGTTTCATGGAGTACAGTTTTTGTTAACTGACTAACAAAATCAGCTCCTTTATGATTTTTTAAATAAATAATAATTGTATTATTATTTGGATAATATAAGCCTAAATGTTTTCCTGATTTACTATATCGTAAAACTAAATTTGGGTAATATTTTATCCCATGATCATATAAAATTGGTCCTGTCCATTTTAGAACTTCTCTGCAATATTTAACATAGGGTACATTTATTTTAAAATTATTAACTTCAGAAAATAATAAACCAATAAACCCTATAGATAATAAAGTAATACCGGTGTATAAAAAAAATGTTGCAGCGGTCATTATAATTTTTTTAAAAAATTATCTAAATACATAAACTAGGGTACCTCCCTTTATCTTATCAATTATTTTTTTATTCATCTCTTCTGAAGTTGAAAAGCATCCATTTGACCAAAAAGATTTCATCTTTTTATTAGAGTGAAATACAATAGATCTATCCATAACATTGTTATTTAATTCGCCATCTAAACCTATTATACGCATAGCATATCCATATTTACCAGGATAACTATCCATAGTTTTAAAAGCTCCAATACTAGATTTATCACTGCCTTTGTCATTGCTAAATTTAGTAGGGTAAACTAACCCTGAATTCCAAGCATGAGATACCGTTGTCCTTAAAATAATTTCATTTTTTTCCATATCTACTAAGTATAGTCGGTTAGATAGTATTGATTTTCCATAATTAATGATGGTTACATATTTATTATTAGATACATTATATTTTTCTTGTTTTTTTTGAGCTAATTCAATAATTTTAAAGTCGGAGTTAATAAAAGTACAAGATTGCATTAAAAGAGCGAATCCTATTAAAATAAATAATTTCTTCATACTATAAGGTCGTTTTAAATTGTTACTTATATGCCAATTATTTTTCTACAGTTATCACAAAAATACATTTTTTCATGGTCAACTTGAGAAATTTTTCCATCTGCGGCATGCATTAAGCATTTTGCGTTTTTGGTACAATGGTCAAGTCCTTTATTATGACCTATTTCATGAATAGCAACTTTTTGTAATCGTTCTCTTAATACTTTTGTGGTTGCATTTTTTCCAAGTCGTTTTGCAAAGGCAGATATAACACAAACATTGCCTGGTCGTAAACCGAGTCCAAATATGCCCCATTCTTTTGTTACCCCTTTTACTGGGGCATTGAAATTTTTTTCAGGTAGCTTTATCCCCTTAAATGTAATAATATCTTTTTCTGTAATGATTAATATATTCTTTGTCGAATTAAATTTATTTAATATTGCATTCGCATTGTATCTTGTTTTACTCGGTGCTAACAAGTCTTCTGTCAATAACACTGGATTTTCTAGAATTATTTCCTGATGATAAAAGCTTTGTAAACCATCAATTACATCTTCTATCAACTGCTTTCTAACTTTTCCTAATGGTATAATATGAATAACACCCAACTTGCCTGCAAATTTTTCGTCTCTCATGGTTTTGACAGGTTGCTTTATTTTATTTTGCTGACAGGACAATAAATAAATTAATTGCACAAATACCAAAAAAAGGGTTATCAATTTATTTTTCATTTACAGTTTTTTAAAAGTAATTTTGAAATCTATTTTTATTGTAATGCAGTAATATGAAAACATGCTTGATTTGTTTCAAACTTAATTCTACATTTCTTTTTATTCTGCATATTTTTTAAACAAGGGATTAATAAATCTAACATTTCCTGGTCAGGATTATTCCCGTAACCAAACCTTGACCATGCAATATCAAATGTGCACCCATACAAATGAGTACTCTCCGTTTTAGCATTTGAGTTTATTTTTTGTAATTTGTTTACTGTTTCTTTCGTGCGCAACGCACTGGTAATAATAAAAGGCCTACAGGGTAAATTTGATAATTCACAGGCAGTTTTAAATTCCATTCCTAGTTCATCTATAAATGAAATAGTTTTTGCAGTTAAAAACGGGTAGGAGTAAGGCATTTTATTAATTATTAAACTTCCAAAAATTAGTATCCCTCAAGAATAAAGAAATTAATTTTATAATTATTTTTATTGTCAGGCATTAATGTTCTGAAGCACATTAATAACTTAGTTTTTTTACTTTTTGTTGAATTATATTTAACTTCAGAACGATACTGATTTATATTTAAATTATCTAAAGTTTTATATATTATATCCACATTATAAATGTCATATGAAATCTTTTTAATAATTAATGAATCACGAAAACGAACAATTTCGGAGATATTTACAATATTATAATCTAATAAGTTAAGTTTTAATTCCTCAATCATTTTAGAAAAAACTAGATCTTGAAAGATAGTTTCTTTATTTTTCCCATCTTTAATTGGTTTTCTTTTATTTAAAGAATCACAAAATATTAAATACATTTTGTTTAATGAATCTCTAAATTGTTTATTAGTAACTTTCACTCCTTTCCATGTTCTCGAAGTACCAAAATTTTGTTTTGGTAAACTATCATTTAATTTTTGTGAAACTCCAATTAAATGGGCTAAAATAAAAAGTATAATTAAACTAATTTTTTTCATAATTAACATTTTTACAATTTACAGATTTAGTTACTGAAGATTTAAACCTTCGATTTAAATAATTCTTTTTGGCAAAACCAAATCCAAATGCTGCAGAGAGCATTAATAAAATAAACACTTTGTTCATATAGAGTTAAATAAAAAATGCTATTTAATAAATCGAAAAATTGATAAAAAGCAAAGCAAAATGAATGAAAGTAAAAAAGTATTTGAATAATTTATTTATAACCAATTTTACATTTTGAAATTCTTTAAATAATCAATTCCACTTACTCGCTTTGTAGCAAATAAAATTGAATGAGAAGCTCCTTTCAATTGTCGTTGGAGCTCTTCCGATGAAATCACAGCAAGTTCATTTTTGGGTAAGACTGCTACCAAACTTACTTTTGCATTTATCGTAAAACCAATTTTATTCCATTGGTCAGCGCTATAAGGAATTACAGAATTATCATCCTCATAAATTACAAAGACTTTTAATTTATTAACATCTCGATTAATTTCCTTTTCAAAATCGAAGGATGCATTTACTAAAATGAGATCATCGATTTTCATTATTTTATCAATATTCCAAATGCCCATTTTTGAAATCGTGAATGAATTAAGCATGTCTGCTTCCTTTACCAATCTAGCTTTCTCTTCTTCTATTTTTGCAAGGGTGTTTTTATACTGATCCATTTGTTCGGCAAACAACTTTCGATTCTTCCTTTTATTTTTTCCACCAACTATAGGACTTGCCCTAACTATTAATTCCTGATTAATTTGATTACCTGAATTATCAAACTGTTTCCTTTTGAATACTAACTCATTTTTTAACTTATTGCCTTTAATTTGCCTTATAGAAACTTCATCCCAAATCATTCGTATTGCCTCAATTACTTTTGGACTCATATCTTTTTTAGAAACACGCCATTGCAAATTAGAAAATGGTTTTAAATAAGGGACATCTGTTAAGTCTGCTTTTAAAGAAAAAATAAAGTCTTTGCCCATTTCAACAGTATCAGTTGGTTCCTTGGGAATAATTGAAAGTTCTTTTATTCTATTATTTCTTTGGAAATTGCTATCAGAAACAAATCGTCCATTCTGTGTCCAACTACTTCCATCAGCGGTATAATATAAATCATAGCCATTAGATAAATTGTATCCTGCTAAAGCAATTTCAATTTTTTTACCCTCCTTAACCTTTAATGTATTGCCATTATTGCTTGCTCTTAACTCAATCATTCCTGCCGATTGCAAGAAATCTTTTTGATTAGCATTAATACTCATTGGAATGCCTGAACGTAAAATGTCATTTGCACTATGGAATTCACGAACTTTAAGAGTAATCGCCCCTTCGATGGATTTGCCGTCTTCCCTTTCAAATATACCTGGTTGAATATTTATAGCAGTGCCTGTTAATAGCTTGATTGATCTACTGCTGTCATTATGAATTAGGTATTCATTGAATGGTATATCTGCAGCTACTACAGGAGGCTGGATTACTTGGCTCTCTTTTGGTTTTCCATTAAATATGTTGCAGCCTCCTCCTAAAAGAGATAAAAGGAATAAAGCCAATAAAGGTATTTTCATTTTATTATTTTGTATTGTCATAATATGAGCTAATTTATTTATCAATGATTTTGAAATTAATTCTCTTCTTATTCCTTCACTTTTAAGTTATAGCAGTAAAGAAAACCATCTTTACCATTTATAAGCAAATCGAGATATCCGTCTTTGTTTACATCACAGATAACTGGAGGCATTTCACTGTATGCATTTATTTTAAATCTCTTCAACACTTTTTCTTGATCTAATGAAACCAATTCTATAAAACCAGTCCTCTCTTCAGTAACATCCCATTGATTCAATACTATTACAGTTTTTTTACTTCCTTCATAAGTAAATACTTTATCTCCAAGTGTAGCATCTCTACTGTTTCTAATATCTGTCACCATTTTTTCATAAAAGTAATCCTTCCTTGAATACTCAATAGTTCGATCAATTAATTTGTAATTGTTCTTTCCATCACTAATTAATAATCCATTTCTTGTACACATTATAGCGCTTCCATTTGAAAGAGGAATAGCATTCAGGCTATTAGAATCATAATATTCATAACCGCTGTTTAATTTTTCAGATTTAACTATTTTACCTTTGAGGTCTATGGTTAGTAAATTGCTACTATATTTTTGAGCCGAATCAACTTCCGATGAAATCATTTGAATTTTCTTTTGATCAGTATTTCCGACAATTGTGCACATATAGTTCATCTTAGAATCATTATTAATTGACCATAATAAATGTCCATTAGCACCATTGATAGCATATAATTTATTATCGAAGGTTAGGTATACTAAATCCATTACACCATCCTTATTAATATCTATAAGAAGTGGCTTAGTAAAAAAAGAGCTCGTATTTGAAAAATAGGAACCAATTTTAAAAATAATGCGATTGTCTCCTGGCTTCCAGCCTGTAAAATCAGGAGTATAATAAGACCAAATAGTATTTCCTGTTGAAGGTGAAATAGCCCTAATTTCACCTCTTTCAGATGCGTATATAATGGAGTTCACTCCCTTGTTATTTATCAATACAGGCTCGTGCTCTATATCCCCAGAAGTTGAATTTCTGAATATGATATTCCCATCCATACTCGTACACAAAAACTCTTCATTATCATTCCCGAAATATAATTTATTATCTAACTGCAACACACCATTTACATCCATATCACCAAATGATTGATTGGCAATTAATTTATTAATACGACCAGATACTCGATTAATTCTATAAACACCCGACTGATTATCGAAAATATTATAATCCATAAAGCCACTTCCATTGGATCCTATAATTAATTCATCTTTATTTACAATAATGTTTGTTCGAAAACTAGCACAGCCCATCTCGGTTTTCCAGATAAGGGGAAATTCAGATTCAATAGAAGGAAACACTTCAATGTCATTTGTTTTTTTAAGGGTAGCAGCAAGTAACATTAAAGAAATAAAAATTGCAGAAATTCGTATCATCTTATTTGCATTTCGTTAATAATATATTTGTAACGATAGGTGTTAAAATATATTTCGTAATAATTTAAAATCAATTGAGTTTAACGAAATGTTAACAAACAGAAAAATGTTTCCATTCTAAAAAATATCGGCCTACTTTTAGCTTTTTTTTTTATTAATACCAGTGTCTATTGGCTTCGATCCGGTTTATAAAATGAGTTTATCTTTTATATTGGTTAAGAAAAAAAGATTACATTTTTTGCGTAAAAGAAATAACGTTCTTAATTTATTTTTTTATTAACTGGTATTTTTGGCAATAAAAATTAGTTACTAATCAGTTACATACCAAAATAGCTTTAACACATAAAATAATTTACCAGCTCCTTTTTAGATTTACTGGCCACTTAGGAGGCAATGCGCCATTGAAAGAGCAGAGCAGTCTCAAGTTTTCGGACAAGAGTGCTATTTTTTGAACTCCCATTTAAGCTGTATTTAATTAGTAAAAAGAATTAGACTCTTTTACAGATTGTGATTCTGAGGGTCGGGGGTTCGAGCCCCCTCGATTACCCTAAATGATAAATTGGCATCTTTTTTAAGATGTCATTTTTTTTACCACTCATACTTATAATTTACCTTTAAGTTGCTTTAACAAAATATTATTACCTTATTTACACATTAGTTAAACTAAAACTAACACAATTACGTTATTTTTAGGAATGCAAAAAATTGCAAATTTTATGATGAGTAAAAAATTTTTACCGATATTTTTGGTGCTTACTGCTGCTAGTTTATTTATAGCATACAGTACGCAAGGGAAAAACGAAAAAGACAACCCAAAAAGTAAATATGCAAAAGTGTTGCGTAATGTGGGGATTATTTTAGAAGAGGGGCACTATAGCCCTAAAAAAATTGATGACAATTTTTCTAAAACTGCTTTTAAAAAATTTATAGAAGATTTAGATAATGCAAAAAATATTTTGCTACAAAGTGATATTGATGCGTTAAAAAAATACGAAACAAAAATTGATGATGAAATTCATGGAGCTGAAATAAAATCATTTTTTGATGTGAATGAAATTTATTTAAAAAGGTTAAATGAAGCATCTATATTGTTTAATGCTATTTTGGCAAAACCATTTGAATTCACAAAAGACGAAGCCATACAAACCGATGTTGAAAAATTAAGTTTCCCAAAAACATTAACTGAGCGTACAGAGGTATGGCGTAAGTACTTAAAATATTTAGTGCTTAGTAAGTTTGTTGATATGCAAGAAGAAAGAGAAAAAAATAGTGCAACAAAGAAAATTTTTAATAGTGTAGCAGATAGTATAAATAAAGTGCCTTTTAAAGCAAAAGCAGATAGCACCTTAGAAAGAGAGGCAAGAGATGCGGTGCGTAAACAAATGGCTAGATATTTTACAACAAAAATTAATAGAGAGAATACGGAAGAAAATTTTAGCACTTTTATAAATGCTATCACTGGCACAATGGATCCACACACCACTTATTTTGCACCTGTTGATATGCGTTCGTTTAATGAGGGCATGAGTGGAAGTTTTTTTGGAATAGGAGCTCAATTAAAAGATGATGATGGAAAAATAAAAATTGCCAGTTTGATAAGTGGTGGCCCTGCTTGGAAGCAAGGTGATTTAAAAGTAGATGATGAAATAATAAAAATTGCTCAAGCAAATGCAGACCCTGTAGATGTTACAGGCTACGATGTGCCAGATGCGGTAAAATTAATACGCGGTGCAACAAAGGGTTCGGAGGTAAGGTTAACCGTAAAAAGAACCGATGGAAGTATAAAGGTAATTACCCTTTTAAGAGGTAAAGTTGATTTGGAAGATACATTTGCAAAAAGTGCAATTATAAATGGCGATAAAAAAATTGGGTACATTTATTTACCTGAATTTTACTTAAACTTTAATGATGCAAGCGGACATAAATGTTCCGAAGATGTGGCTAATGAAATTAAAAAGTTAAAAGCCGAAAATGTTGATGGTATAATTATGGATTTACGTAATAATGGTGGAGGGTCGTTACCCGAAGTTGTAAAAATGGCTGGTTTATTTATACAGGAAGGGCCTATTTGCCAAGTACAAAGCCGTGGCGAAAAACCATATACTTGGAAAGATAATGACAATACTGTTTTATATGATGGTCCTTTAACCGTTATGGTTAATGAATTTAGCGCAAGTGCATCGGAAATATTTGCCGCAGCCATACAAGATTATAAAAGAGGTATTGTAATTGGAAGCACATCAACATACGGTAAGGGCACAGTACAACGAACCATTCCTTTAAACCCTGAAAGGGAAAACGAGTTATTTGGAAATGAAAATAAAGATGATCTAGGAAGTATTAAATTAACCTTACAAAAATTTTATAGAGTCAATGGCGGCAGTACTCAATTAAAAGGGGTAACACCAGATATTGTTTTGCCCGATAGATTTGAAAGTTTAAAATTTAGAGAAAAAGACAATACGTTAAGTTTACCTTGGGATGAAATTGCAAAGGTTGATTATACTACATGGACGTCAACTTTAACAGACAATCCATCTTCTTATTTAAAAAATAGTGAAACCACAACGTTGGGTAAAATAAAAACTACCCTTTTAGAAATGGATAAATTAAATGATAAAGAATATTCATTAAACAGCACAAAATTTAAACAAGAGAAAAAGCAATTAAACGCAACGTACAAGGTTTTAGATTCTCTATTTAAATTACAAAAAGAATTGGTAGTTAAAAACAGTGCTGCAGATGCTTTACCTGTTGATGCTGCAAAAGATAAAGTAGAGAAAAATAATACTTGGCTAAAACGTTTAAGTAATGATATTTATATTGATGAAAGTGTAAAAATAATGAGGAATATGATTGCTCAAGGGAGCACAGCAAAGGTTAATTAAGTAAAAATTGAACTATATAAACAAAACCACTAATTTAATTCGCGGCTTTATTTATTAGGGCTTTAAATTTTACAAATACTTTTCCTCTGCTACTTTTTTATGATGATAAAAATGGCCAAGCAAAATATACCCAGCACTAATAACGGTTAAAGGATTATCATTCGCCGTACCTTTTTTTTCTAAAGCCTCTTTTGTAAAGCTTTTAAAAAGATGTTCGGTACTTTGTCGTACAATTAAAAATTCATCCACCAAGCTTTGCCAACTTCGGCTATTTGCGTTAGAGCTTTCGGCATATCCATTTTCATCAAACCCTAATAAACAGCCTTGTTCACCTCTTGCAATACATAATGCTCTGTAAGAAAAAATCCGTTCTGTATCTATCATGTGTAGTAACATCTCTTTCATTGTCCATTTACTATCGGCATATGCATATTCTTGTTTGTTACTTGGTACAGCTGTTAGAAATGATTTTAGGATAGGAAATTGATTGGCAAAGGCTTCAAACAAATCTTGGTCTGGTACTAAATTTACATACCGCTCAAAATAGGCTAAATAAGTAGTTAGGGATGGCTTTTGCATTTATTTATTTTTAGTAAATGTATTTAGAAATTTAAGGATTGCACAAAATACAAAACCTCTTAAAATAAGAGGTTTTGTAGTAATTGTATTTTAATTTTTTATCCTTTTTTACCTTTTGTTAATTTGGGCTTAGGTAAAGCTGGTTTTAAAACCTTACGTTCTCCTTTTATAGTGCTTGCTAATTTTAATGCTTCGCATGCATTAGCAATTCCACCTGTTTTAGAAAGGTCGCTTAGGTTTACTTTTTCATCGCTACCAGGCTTCATAACTTTTTGGTCGGGTTGTATTGCCGATTTTTCTATTACATATTTTAATTGCTTAGCCGATAGGTTAGGGTAGTATTGTAGCGTAAGCGCTGCTATACCAGCTACTAATGGGCAAGCCATACTTGTACCGCTTGCGTTACCATAAGTATTACCACCAGGCACCGATGAATATATTTGTACCCCAGGTGCAAACACATCTACTTCGTTTTTACCATAGTTGCTAAAATTTGCAGTAAGTCCACCATTTGTAGGGTCGCCACTAGCACCTACAGTTATGTAATTATTAGGACGGTACTTGCCATCTTTAAATAATGCACTTGGAAAATTATCATCGGTATCTACATCCTTTGCATCGTTGCCAGCAGCATGTACCAATAAAACGTCTTTACTTTCTGCATATTTTACTGCATCATCAACCCAATCTTTTCTAGGACTAAAATCTTTTCCAAAACTCATGCTTATAATTTGTGCACCATTATCCACTGCATAATGTATAGCTAAAGCCACATCTTTGTCATGCTCATCTCCATCAGGCACAGCCCTTATCGTCATTATACGTAAATCACTAGCTACACCATCTACACCTTTACCATTACCACGTATTGCACCAATTATTCCACTACAATGTGTACCATGGAAAGAGGTAGCAGCCATAATATCTTTATTACCATAATTTTTATCATTAAAATCTGTTGGATTGTCTTTTACAATATCGCCTCTGTAATCAAATGGTGCTTTTGTTTTAGCTTCTTGCTTTCTTTCTTCACCACTAACATAATCTTCAAATCCAGTAATAAACTCTTTATTGGTAGCCTCCATTTGGTTATTACCTTTCATTAAACCTAATAAATTAACTTTCGCTTTTTTTTCTGCATCGTTTTTTGTGGTGTAGGCATCCAATTCTGTACCGGTATAAATTTCTTTTCCCATTGCAACTTTTAGGGTACTGTCGGCCTTTTTAGTATTGGCTAAAAATTTCTTCATAATAACAACATCTGCACCACCCTCTTGGCTACCCATTGTTTTTTTCTCTGCTTTTTTCCACATGGTATATTCTTCCAAATCAGCAGCATTCAATTCGTTTTCGTTAATGGTTTTACCCTCGTACTTAGATTTATACATATGGTAAACTCTATTTACTTCAAGGCTATTCTCTTTTACATTTCTACCATCTTTACCTCCAATAAAATTCCACCCATGTACATCATCTGTATAACCATTTTTATCATCATCAATATTGTTATTTGGTATTTCTTTTTTGTTTACCCAAAGTATAGGTTTTAAATCTTCGTGTAAGGTATCTATACCACTATCAATAACTGCAACAATAACCGTTTTGCTTTTTAAATTTTTGCTTTTTGCAAAATCGTAAGCCTTATCTATACTTACGCCATAAAAGCCTGATTTTTCCTTGTCCATTAAGTGCCATCCTTTAGGAGCTTCTTTTTTACTAGTTTGGGCTACAACTGATGTAGCAAAAATTACGGAGCATAAAATAAGCGAAGAAAATTTATTCATTTTATCTGTTTTTAGATTACGAAAATAAGCAAACTGTAGTTACGTAGTGTACCGTTTAACACGTATTTTAGTAAATTGATGAGTTTTATATTTTTATTAAGATTTAAAGTAGTTTTTACTGTAAATTAAACTTAATACCTTGCGCTAAAGGTAATTTATCGGTATAATTAATAGTATTGGTTTGCCTACGCATATATACTTTCCATGCATCGCTACCACTTTCTCTACCACCGCCAGTTTCTTTTTCGCCACCAAAAGCGCCACCAATTTCGGCACCGCTTGTGCCTATATTTACATTTGCAATTCCACAATCGCTACCATTTTGAGATAGAAAGGCTTCGGCTTCTCTTAAATTACTGGTCATAATTGCACTGCTTAATCCTTGAGGTACACCATTTTGCATGGCAATAGCTTCGTCTAAGGTTTTATATTTCATTATGTATAAGATTGGAGCAAAGGTTTCATGCTGTACAATATCAAAACTGTTTTTTGCTTCGGCAATGCAAGGCTTTACATAGCAACCACTTTCGTAACCTTTACCTTTTAATACACCACCTTCTACAATAAACTTTCCACCCTCGGCTTTACATTTTTCTATTGCAATTAAATACATCTTCACAGCATCAGTATCAATCAATGGGCCTACATGATTTTTTTCGTTTAACGGGTTTCCAATTTTTAATTGCTTGTAAGCATTTACTAGTTTTTCTTTAAACGTATTGTAAACACTTTCGTGTATAATTAACCTACGGGTGGTAGTGCAACGCTGGCCAGCTGTACCCACAGCACCAAAAGCTGCACCAATTAATGCCATATCTAAATCGGCATTTTTTGTAATAATTATAGCATTGTTTCCACCTAATTCTAATAAACTTTTTCCCAAGCGCTCTGCTACTGTTTTGGCAACTGCTTTACCCATTTTTGTACTACCCGTAGCGCTAACTAATGCAACTCTGCTATCTGCACTCATCCATTCGCCAACTTCTCTACCTCCATTTATTAAGCAACTAACGCCTTCGGGTACACTATTTTTTTTGAAAACACTTTGTATTATAGTTTGACAAGCAATTGAACATAAGGGCGTTTTTTCACTAGGTTTCCATACACATACATCTCCACAAACCCAAGCTAATGATGCATTCCAGCTCCACACTGCCACTGGAAAGTTAAATGCAGAAATAATGCCTACAATTCCTAATGGATGATATTGCTCATACATTCTATGCCCTGGTCTTTCGCTATGCATCGTTAATCCATGTAATTGACGAGATAAACCCACAGCAAAATCGCAGATGTCAATCATTTCTTGTACTTCTCCTAAACCTTCTTGCAAACTTTTACCCATTTCATAACTTACCAATTCGCCAAGGGCTTGCTTATTTTTACGTAGCTCTTCTCCAACCTGTCGTACAATTTCGCCACGCTTTGGTGCCGTCCATTGTTTCCATGTTGTAAATGCAGTTTGTGCTTTTGTAAGTGTTTGTTCGTAGGCTTTTTTATCTGCACCAATTACCGATGCTATTAATTTACTATTAACAGGGGAGTAGGAGTCAAGCTTTTCGCCTTTGCTTTTTATCCATTGCAAGCCAGTGCTGACACCGTTATTATTTTTATTAATTTTTAATTGGGAAAGAAATTTCATATACCTTAAATTTTGTGCAAGTTATTATTTTTTAAGTTGTTACTAAAACAGAATATTGGGAATAAAAAATAGTTGATTGCTATTGCAATTTCATAAAATGACAACTAACTTTATAGTATTACCAATCATAAAATATTATATTATGAAATTGCTTAATCGTTTTATTTATGATCTTGATGGAGAAAATGTACTAAATACTCCTATTGAGGCCAATAAATCAAATCAACATGATGAAAAAGTAACAACTAATGTGCTTCCAATTAAGAAACCTAATTTATGGCAACGAATAAAAAGTGAATTACAAGGTTGGAGTAATAAAGATGCGGCTGATAGTTCTTATGATGATACTCAAGTGTGATATAATTTCATACAATAGTATATTAACATCAATATTGTTCTTCTTTATTTGGGAAATTTTTACTTTTTACATCTTTAATATATTGCTGTACTGCGGCAGTTGCTAATTCATTTAAATTTGCATATTGGCGTAAAAAACGAGGTTTAAACTCGGTGTTAATACCCAACATATCATGCATAACCAATACTTGGCCATCACAATCTTGCCCAGCACCAATACCAATAGTAGGTATGGTTAAACTTTCAGAAACTTCCTTAGCTAATGCTGCTGGAATTTTTTCTAGCACAATTGCAAATGCCCCAGCCTTCTGTAAATGTAAGGCGTCTTTTTTTAATTTTTCAGCCTCATCTTCTTCTTTTGCTCTTACCGTATATGTGCCAAATTTATAAATGCTTTGTGGTGTTAAACCCAAATGCCCCATTACAGGTATTCCAGCACTTACAATTTTTTTTACTGAGTCAACCACTTCTTCGCCACCTTCAAATTTTACGGAATGTCCACCCGTTTCTTTCATAATTTTTATGGCAGAGGCTAAGGCAATTTCGGAGTTGGATTGATAAGTGCCAAACGGCATATCTACCACAACCAAACATCTATCAATACCTCTTACCACACTTTGTGCATGATAAATCATTTGGTCAAGTGTAATAGGCAAGGTAGTTTCATGGCCTGCCATTACATTACTAGCACTATCGCCAACTAAAATAATATCTATACCTGCCCCATCAATTATTTTTGCAAACGAAAAATCGTAGGCGGTAAGCATACTAATTTTTTCGCCACCTGCTTTCATTTTTAGTAGTGTATTGGTAGTTATTTTTTTTATTTCTTTTTGAACAGACATGCTTAGTTTTTTATAAAATTAGTTATTTCACTTCATCCCACAAATGTTTTACTAATCCATCTGCCAATCCAATTTTTGGTACATAAATTTCCGCGGCATCTGCCCAACGCATGACATTGGTATAAATTTGTAAGGCTGGTACAATTACATCTGCTCTATCTTGCCGCAAATTATATTTTATCATTCTTTCTTCAACACCTACGGCAGATAATTCTTTGTAATAATCTCTTAATGCTTCTAAGGACAAGGGTTTATCTTCCTTACGTTTACTTAAGCTAAATATTTTATTAATATTTCCACCACTACCAATGGCAATTACTTCTTTTTGGTTTTTTGTAAATAATCTTATCGTCTCTTTTAGTTCATCCCATTCTTCTGTTGTAACCATATTTTTTAATAAGCGTATGGTACCTATGTTGAATGATTTTTTAAAGGTTAATAAATCGTTTGTAAAAAAAGAAATTTCCGTACTTCCTCCACCAACATCTATATATAAATAACTATGCTCATTATCTAATTTTTCTGCAAAATGATTTTCGTAAACAATTTGAGCCTCAAAATCGCCGCTAATAATTTCTATTTCAATACCCGTTTCTAATTTTACTTTTCTAATAATATCCATCGCATTTTTTGCATCTCTCATGGCACTTGTTGCACAAGCTATGGTGTGTTTTACTTCGTACGCATTAATTAAATGTTGAAAAGCCTTCATGGTTTGCATCATCATTGCTCTCTTTTGCTTTGATATGCTTCCAGTATCAAAAACATCAAAACCCAATCGGAGGGGTACCCTTATTAGGTTTAATTTATTGAATTGTGTAAAACCTTTTTCATCAATCACAACCTCGGTAATTAACAGCCTTGCTGCGTTACTACCTATATCTATTGCTGCTAGTATCAATTTGTATATCCGTTAATTAGTTAATCTGTATGACTGTTTAGTAGTATATTTTTTTACTTTGTAAAAGTTGAGTACGAATTTACGGATTAACAATTAAACTGACTGACGTTTAAATTTTTTTGCGTAGGTAATTATAAATTTCTACTTGGCTTTGCACTTTTTTGGTGTTTCGAGGGTTTACGTAGTTATTGGCTAGGGTATTATCCAGTATTCGGGCCTTAATATTATCGCTTAGTTGAATTTTTAAAATATCTTTTATTTCTTCAATTAATTCTTTGCTTAATATTGGGCATGCAGCTTCTATTCTATGATCGATATTTCTAGTCATCCAATCGGCACTACTTATAAATGCTTTTTCGTTACCTCCATGGTTAAATACCATTACTCTTGCGTGCTCTAAATACTCATCTACAATACTTATGGCTTCTACCTTTTTAAATTGTTTATTTTGCGTAAGCATACAAAATATTCCACGAACTATTAAGTTAATTTCAACACCTGCTTTTGCTGCATCATACAATTTATCAATCATTACTTCATCACTTAACGAGTTTAATTTTAATGTAATTGAAGCATGCTTTTTCTTTTTTGCAAAATAAATTTCTTTATTAATTAACTGTAATAATTGCTTTCGCATACTAACTGGGCTTACTAACAAGGTTTTACATGTAGATAATATGGGTAAGTTTATTGCTGGATTTTCTAAATACCTAAAAATTTTATTTATATCAACCATAATTGAGGCATTGGCTGTAAGCAAACAATGATCACCATAAACTTTAGCTGTACGTTCATTTAAATTGCCTGTACTTATAAAGCCATACTCAATAATTTTAGTACCTATTTTCTTTTTAATAATGCAAAGCTTTGCATGTACTTTCATATTTGGGATACCTAATAAAACATTGACACCAGCCTCTTCTAATTCTTCTTTCCACTCTAAATTGGCTTCTTCATCAAACCTAGCTCTAAGTTCTATAACAGCGGTAACTTTTTTTCCATTGCGTACAGCATTGGTTAGGGCATTAACAATTTTGCTTCTACTGGCTAAACGGTAGCACGTAACTTTAATACTTTGTACAGTAGGGTCAATTGCCGCTTCCCTTAATAAATCTATTATAGTTTCAAAGGAGTGGTATGGAAAATTGAGGAGTATATCCTGTTTTAAAACAACATGACTTACACTTGTTACATTATTTAATTTAGGGTGAATAAAGGGTTTTTTTCTAACTTTTTTTTCGTTAAAAACCTCGGAAGGAAAATTCATAAAATCTTTAAAATTATGAATTCTTCCACCTGGAATTAAATTATCTTTTCTGCTTAATCCTAATCGTTTAACCAAATACGTTAGTAGTGATGGGTCTATAGCTTTATCAAAAACAAAACGAACGGGTTTGCCTTTTTTTCTATTTTTTAAACCTTTTTCTATTTTTTGAATAAGTGAGGTGGATACATCATTATCTAGATCAATTTCGGCATCTCTTGTAACTTTTATAATGTGAGCAGAAAAAGTATCGTATCCAAAAAAGGAAAAAATAGTTGGTAAACAAAAACGAATCACATCTTCTAATAAAATTAATTGCTTTTCGGTTGATTTGCTAGGCAACACAACAAACCTTGGTAATCTTCTTGCAGGTACCGATAATAAGGCAAATCGTTTAGCAACCGACTTGTCTTTTTTTGATAATGTACATGCTAAGTAAATAGATTTATCATTTAAAAAAGGGAACGAGTGGATACTTTCAATAATTAAGGGAATTACATTACCCCGAACTTCATCGTTAAAATAATTTAGTACAAATTGTTGCTGTGTTTTATTTAATTGAGTATCCTTTAATAAAAATATTTTTTGCTTTTTTAGCTCTCTTAAAATTTCATTCCAAATTCTATCAAACTCTCTTTGTTGATTTAATACTATTTCTTGTATATCTTCTAAAATACTTTCCGGATTAATTTCTAAATGCATTTTGGCTTTATTACCCAATTCTGCCATGCGTTGTAGTGCCGCTACACGTACTCTAAAAAACTCATCTAAATTGTTAGAGAAAATACCCAAAAACTTTATGCGTTCTAAAAGAGGTACCGTATCATCTGCAGCTTCTTGCAGTACTCTGTTGTTAAAAGATAACCAACTAATATCTCTAACTATAATTTTCTTTTTGTACAATTTTTTTTATTTGAAATTAATAGGATTATCCTTATTTCTTTTTTTTTGGATATTATCTTTTTGTTATTAACGAGACTGTAACAATAGAGCCAAAATGCTATTTTCTCATTTTTTCAATAATACGTGTAGTTGAAAACCCCTCTACGATAGGTGCAATTTTTACCTCTCCTCCATTTGCTATGACTTCTTTTGCACCTACAATTTGCTCCAGTGTATAATCGCCACCCTTAACCAATACATCAGGTAGTATGTTTGTAATTAAATGTAATGGGGTATCTTCTTCAAAAATAAGTACAGCATCTATCATTACTAGAGATGCTATAAGAAGTGCCCTGCTTTGTTCGCTATTTATTGGCCTAGTTTCTCCTTTTAATCGTTTTACAGAGGCATCTGCATTTACACCAACAATTAAAATGTGGCCATAACTAGCAGCCTCACTTAAGGATGCAATATGGCCTTGGTGTAAAATATCAAAAACGCCATTAGTAAACACAATTTTTTTACCTAATAATCGCCATCTATTTAATTGTAAAATTATACTCGTAAGAGTAAATATTTTATTGGGTATCACCTGAACTGCTTTCATTTTTATGTTTGTTTATGTAGGGGAGTAGTAGTAAGGATGTTAAGCCAACAACAATAATAATTAAGGTAGATACACTCCATATTAACCAACCTAATGCTTCACCATAAACTTCTCCAATGCTATAGGCAACAAGCGTTTGCTTTACAAATAGTGGGAATAAACCTATACCATTTGGTGTTATAATCATTGCAAAAGTAGAAATAGTTAATACCGAGCATGCTGCCTTTAAATTTAAATGTTGTGTTTGCTCAATTGCATAAAATGCAATATAAATTTGTAACAAATACATACTCCAAATAAATACAGTATGGGCAAAAAATGCTTTGCGTTTTTTTAAATTTTTTATTGAGGCAAAACCAGTAAGCAAACCATCAGCAAAGCCATTAATTTTTTGTAATAGTTTGTTTTGTGGGTAGCGTTTGCTTAAAAATTTTAAACCAATATAACATAGGGTGATAAAGAGCAAACTCAATATAGCTTTAACCCAAAATGGAAAAGAACTATTGCCTCCAAGCTCATTTATTTTTTGTTGAACAAAGCTGCCAATTTTATTAATTTGTATTACAACAGTAAGTGCAATAAAAAAAATAAAGCAAATAACATCAAACGTTCGTTCAATAACTATTGAGCCAATTAAATGATCTACTTTAATTTTTTCGTACTTTGATAAAAAGGTACACTTTAAAATTTCGCCAAGCCTTGGTACAGCCGAGTTTGCCAAATACCCTATCATGGTTACTGCAAATACATTTTTAATTTTTGGATAATAGCCCATTGGTTCTAACAACAATTGCCATCTATAACTTCTACTCAAATGGCTGGCTAAATTCATAAATACAATGGGTATTACTAACCAGTAGTTTGCATTGAACAACGCATTTTTAAATTGAACTTTTTGTTCGGCTGTCATTGCACTCAATTGCCACCAAACCAAAAAAATACCTCCTCCTAAAAAGAGGGTATATTGAAGTATAGATATAAGCCTTTTCTTCATAATATTGTACAAATTACGAATAGGAAAGTATAATGCAAAAACTTGTTACAGTTTATTATCTGCCCTAGGAAAAATTACAGTTGGCTTAAATGATTTGGCTTCTTCAAAAGTTAACCGGGCATAGCTCATAATTACTACAATATCTCCCGTCATTACTAACCTTGCAGCAGGGCCATTCATACAAATAACGCCACTGCCTCTTTTACCTTTAATAATGTATGTTTCTAAACGTTCGCCATTATTGGCATTTACAATTTGAATTTTTTCATGCTCTATCATGTTTGCAGCATCCATCAAATCTTCGTCAATTGTACAGCTACCAACATAATTTAAATTAGCCTCTGTAACCGTACAGCGGTGTATTTTAGATTTTAAAACTTCTATGGTCATTAAGCAAAATTATATGTTTTTTATTAGTCCTCATTTACTATCCTATTATCAATTAAGCGTACTTCATTTAAAAACGCAGCAACTAAAGCTACCAGTTTTGTTTTGCCATCCCAGTTTTGTAGTAATGTTAAATTAGTAGCATCAGCAATTTCTACATAATCTACGTTGTAGCCTTCGTTAGTCAGATAGTTAATACAGCGTTGTTTCAAATCTTGTAAATTACCCGGCTTAATTTCTTGCTTAATAAATAAAAGAACTTCACTTATTTTTACGGCTTTCATTCTTTCAACGGAGGTTAAACGCATATTTCTACTGCTCATTGCTAGGCCATCGCTTTCTCGTAAAGTTGGGCAAATAATTATTTGGGTAGGGGATTGAATTAATTCGGTCAATTTTTTTATAACCATGCATTGTTGATAATCCTTCTGACCTAAATATATCGTATTGGGTTGCACAATATCTAATAAGCGTTGAACAACGTTGCATACCCCTTGAAAATGCCCGGGTCTATATTTCCCATCTAAAACTGTTTCTATAAACCCTAATTCATAGGGTAAAGTAGTTGATGAGTCTGCAGGGTAAATTTCCTCTACCGAAGGTAAAAACAATACATTGCAACCAGCTTTTTCTAACAAGTCAATGTCTTTTTCAATAGTAACAGGGTATTTTTCAAAATCTGCTTTATTATTAAATTGAGTGGGGTTTACAAAAATGCTACAAATGGTTAATGTATCAGTTTTTTTAGAGGCTTCTATTAAAGAAATGTGACCTTTATGCAAAGCTCCCATAGTTGGGATAAAACCAATTTTACCACTTGTTTTCTTATAGTTTACGATATAATTAGATATATCAATTCTTTTTTTGAAAATTATCATTTTATAACTAATTGGCTGTCAGCAGTATATGCAATCTTAAAATAGAAAAAAAAATTGTACCTTTGCACACCTTATAAAAACTAGCTCTAAATTAACTTATAACTACATGTCAACAAAAAAAAGAATTTTATTCATTGCAAACGAAATGTCGCCTTATTTAGAGTTGACAGAATTTTCTGAGATAATGAATAAGTTAGCTGTAAAAGCCAATGATAGTGGGATGGAGGTTCGTTGTATTATGCCAAGGTTTGGGGTTATTAATGAAAGGAGGCATCGTTTACACGAGGTAGTTCGTTTATCAGGGATTAATGTATCTATTGGGGGAGATGATTATCCTTTAACCATAAAAGTAGCTAGTTTACCCAATGCCCGTTTACAAATTTATTTTTTAGATAATGAAGATTATTTTAAAAGAAAATCACTTTTTCATGATGAAAATGAAAAATGGTTTGATGATAATGCGTTAAGAACGGTTTTGTTTTGTAAAGGTGCTTTAGAAACGGTTAAAAAATTTGGATGGCCTCCAGATATAATTCATTGTAGTGGGTGGATGACCGGTTTAATACCTATGTTTATTAAAAATGCCTACAAAAAAGAGGCTGTATTTAGCAATAGTAAAGTGGTATATACCATTGGCGAAAATACATTTAAAGAAAAAATGGGAGCAGAGTTGTTGAAATTGGCTGCTATTAACGATCATGTAACTAAAAAGGAGTTAGATCATTTTAAAGATACCAATAACGTAGCCTTATTTAGAGGTGGTGCAACATTTGCAGATGCCATTACTTTTGGAGCAGATAAAATTGATAAAAAGTTGGTGGATGAGTTTTCAAAAGTTAAAGGCAAAAAAATATTAAAGTTTGATCCGGAAAGTGATTTAACAGACTATTTACAATTGTTTACCGACCTTGCAAAGTAGAAAATTAACTCATTTATTTAAAATTATTTTTGTGCAGAAAAGACATATACATAAATTTTCGGCTTTATTTTTAGTAACTCTTTTTTTTATTTATGGTTGTAGTAAATTTGATACAACAACTATTGGTAGTGATTTAATACCAGCTGTAGACAATGTAAAAACCTTTGCAGATACGCTAGGGGTTACAACAACACAAGGCATATTTACTTTGGATAGTACTAGAAATACACTATTCGATCAAAATACGTTAGGGGCAATAAATAACGACCCGTTATTTGGTAAAACAAAAGCCGATATTTTTTTACAATTTAAGCCCCCCTTTTACCCATTTTATTTTGGAAGTGCAAATGATACATTAAATGGTTTTGGTGCACAATTAGATTCTGTTGTACTTTGCCTAAGCTTCAAAGGTTATTGGGGCGATAGCTCATCTGCTATTAAGTTAGATGTTAAAGAAGTTAACGATCCTGCTTTTAAAGATTCTAGCTATAAAATTACGTTTGCCCCTACTACAAACAGTGCACTATTAGGTACTAAAACAATTAAAGTTAGAAGTTTAGTTGATACTGTTTACTACAATGGAAAAAATGGATTAGCACTAAATCAAATTCGTATAAAGCTAGATTTAAATAGTCCTTTTCTTAATAATCTATATCCATCTACATTAAGAGCCAGCGATACCACATCTGCTGATCAATACTATTCAGACATAAAATTTTCAGCTCGAAATAAAGGGTTAGGAATTTTTGCCAGTACAATTAGTAATGGATTAATAATCTCTACCAGTTTATTAGATGCAAATACAAAACTAGAGGTTCACTTTAAAAGAAGAAATCTAGGAAAATTAGATTCAGTGTATAGCACGTTTGTGCCAACACAATTTACAAATGATGCACTTACAAATACGTTAGATAAAAAAAGATCTGCGGCTGCCAACAATGTGGTAAGAGATAGATCTGGAGCCTCAGTTTTAAGCCCTTCATCAAACGAAATATTTATTCAAACTACACCAGGTACGTTTGCCAATTTAAAAATACCTGCCATAGATACTTTCCCTAACATTATTGTACATAGGGCCGAGTTGGTAATGGAACAAATACCAGACCTTGCAAACCCAACGTTAGATAAATATTTTACTTCTCCTAATTATTTGTATATCGATTTAAAAGATACAACCGCAACAGATTTATGGAAGCCATTGTATATCGATTTAAATCCAAATTATGGATATAGTCCGGATGTACCCTACAGTCCGTTTACCTCTGCAAACGCCTTTCCTAATCAAATAGATTTTATTTACCACGGAGGGTTCAGGCGAAATAAAATAGATAAGTTTGGCAACAACATTGTGTATTATAATTTTAATATTACAAGGCATGTGCAACGAATTGTAACGAAACGTACCCCAAATTATGCATTACGTTTAAGTGCGCCAATACAATTATTTTATCCTCAGCTTTTCCCTTTTCCAATTACCTATAATAACCCTAATTTAGCTACTGGAAGGGTACGATTAGGTAGTGGAACAAACCCCAATTATAAAATGTTTGTAAGAGTAATTTATTCAAAAATATAACTTACTTATTGTGATAAGCCTACAAAGCCCATTGAACCAATCAATGACCTTTGTGTTTTAGAATTACAACCTTATCTTTGCATCCTAAAAAAAAAATATGGCATATTTGTTTACTTCGGAGTCAGTAAGTGAAGGACATCCAGATAAAGTTGCAGATCAAATAAGTGATGCACTAATCGATAATTTTTTGGCTTTTGATCCACAAAGTAAAGTGGCTTGCGAAACATTAGTAACCACAGGCCAGGTGGTATTGGCAGGTGAGGTTAAAAGCAAGGCCTATTTAGATGTACAAGAAATTGCAAGAGGGGTAATTCGTAAAATTGGGTATACCAAAAGCGAATATATGTTTGAAGCAAACTCTTGTGGTATTTTAAGTGCCATACATGAGCAAAGTGGCGATATTAACCAAGGTGTAGATAGAAAGAAGAAAGAAGAGCAAGGTGCTGGCGACCAAGGAATGATGTTTGGTTATGCAACAAAAGAAACAGAAAATTATATGCCATTGGCATTAGATATGGCCCATACTATTTTATTGGAGCTTGCTGTGGTACGTAGAGAAAATAAGCAAATAAAATACTTACGTCCCGATGCTAAAAGCCAAGTAACATTAGAGTATGATGATAATAATAACCCCATGCGTATAGATGCAATTGTGGTATCTACACAGCATGATGATTTTGGTAAAGATGAAGTTATGTTGGCCAAAATTAAAAAAGACATCATCAATATTGTTATACCAAGAGTAAAAGCAAAGTTTCCTAAATATCATCATTTATTCAATAACAAAATAAAGTACCATATTAACCCAACAGGTAAATTTGTTATTGGTGGGCCACATGGCGATACTGGTTTGACTGGTCGTAAAATTATTGTAGATACATACGGTGGTAAAGGGGCACATGGTGGAGGAGCATTTAGTGGTAAAGATCCTAGTAAAGTAGATAGAAGTGCAGCTTATGCAACCCGACATATTGCTAAAAACCTAGTAGCTGCAGGTTTGTGTAGCGAAGTGTTGGTGCAAGTAAGTTATGCTATTGGCGTGGCACAGCCAACCTCTATAAATGTGGTAACATACGGTACAGCTAAAGTTAAATTAACCGATGGGCAAATTGCCGATAAAATAATGAAGATGAGCTGTTTTGATATGCGTCCTTATTTTATTGAGAAACGTTTAAAATTACGTAACCCTATGTATAGCGAAACTGCAGCTTATGGGCATATGGGGCGGAAGAATGAAACCGTTGAGAAAACGTTTACATCTCCTGATGGAAAAGTGGTAAAGAAAAAAGTAGAATTATTTACTTGGGAAAAATTAGATGCTGTTAAAGAAGTAAAGAGAGTATTTGGATTAAAATAAAATAGCTAGAAATACCTTAAAGGTATTTGGAGGACCATTCCGATTATTTCGGAATGGTTTTTTATTGCATATAAAAAACTAATTTTACAAAGTGAAAAATTTTAGACACCAACACCAGCGGCCTAAAAAAAATACCTTAGTTATAGGCAGACAAGCAATTGTAGATGCATTAAAAACAGGTAAGCAATTAGATAGAATTTATATGCAAACGGCAGTGCATGGTAGTTTTATAGATGAAATTAAAACATTGGCTTTACAACATAATGTGCCCATTAATAATGTGCCGGCAGAAAAATTAAACAACTTTAATGTATTTAATCATGAAGGTTGTGTAGCACAAATTTCAAAAATTCAATACCAAAATCTGCAAGATGTAATTTCTTTTATTGTAGAAAATGGCGAAGTACCCTTATTTATTATTTTAGATGGAATAACCGACATACGTAATATTGGAGCTATTGCCCGTAGCGCTTTTTGCTTTGGCGTAAATGCTATTATTATTCCTGATAAAGGAGTAGGAAGTTTAAATGAAGATGCTATTTTAACTAGTGCAGGGGCTTTGGAAAATATAGCTGTATGCCGAGTTAATAGTTTAATGAAGGCGGTTGATGATTTGCATATGAATGGTATTAAAGTTTTTGCAAGCGAAATGAAAGCTACCAAAAAAGTATATGAACTAAATTTTGATGAACCTTGTGCCATAGTAATGGGTGGCGAGGAACATGGGGTTTATCCAGCATTATTGAAAATATGCGATGAGCAATTTCAAATACCTATGCCAGGCGATTTTGATAGTTTAAATGTTAGTGTGGCAACAGGTGTTGTTTTGTATGAGGTAAGCAAACAAAGAGCTGTAGTCGGTAATTAATAAAGATAGCTACAAATGAATAATATACACCACTCACCACTCACCACTCACCTTGTTGAATGCCCACGTGATGCTATGCAAGGCTGGAAAAATTTTATTCCCACAATAAAAAAAATAGAATACCTAAATGCATTACTTAAAGTTGGTTTTGACACCTTAGATTTTGGAAGCTTTGTAAGTCCAAAAGCTATCCCTCAACTAGCAGATACAAAAGAAGTAATTGGTAACTTGCAATTGACAAATACAACTACAAAGTTGTTAGCGATAATTGCTAATGAACGTGGGGCAACCGATGCAGTTTTATATGATGAAATAAGCTATTTAGGTTTTCCATTTTCTGTTTCCCAAACCTTTCAAAAACGTAATACAAATTCTTCTATTGAAGAATCTTTAAATAGAGTAGAGGAGATACAAAATTTATGTATTAAAAATAAAAAGGAGTTGGTGGTTTATATTTCTATGGGTTTTGGTAACCCTTATGGAGATGTATATAACGATGAAATTATTTTTAATTGGGTTGATAAGTTAGTGGCTATGGATATTAAAATAATTTCGTTAGCCGATACGGTAGGTATAGCAACCCCAACCCAAGTGCAAATGGTTATCAAACAGTTAATACAAACTTTACCTCAAATACAAATTGGTGTGCATTTACACTCAACCACTACTAATTGGAAAGTTAAGGTGGATGCAGCTTTAGAAGCAGGTTGCTTACGTTTTGATGGTGCATTAAAAGGAATAGGAGGTTGCCCAATGGCTGATGATGAACTAGTTGGAAATATGGATACAGAATTAATGATTCCCTATTTTAAACAATTAAATTTATTAAAACCTTTAAATGAAGAAGCACTTGCCCATGCAAGCAAATTGGCTACAGAAATATTTATTTAGTTTTATTTGCCTTCGGCGAAATATTGTTAGCCACGAATTTCACCCATGAACACTAATAAAATCGATCAGTGAAAATTTCTGTACTGAGCTTGTTGAAGTGCGGTTGTAAAAATTTAGTAATTCGTGTAATTAGTGTAATTCATTAAATTCGTGGTATGAATTTTCATCTGGAGTTTTCTCCCAAACCTTTCAACACTAAAATTGTACATCAAGACAACTTGTTTTTGATAGGCTCCTGCTTTACCGAAAATATTGGGTCAAAATTTAAACTACATAAATTTTCTGTGTTAGAAAACCCTAACGGAATTTTATTTAACCCAATAAGCATAGCCAAGTCAATAACCTCTTACATTGAAAATAAAACGTTTAAGCAAGATGATCTATTTTACGAAAACGAACTTTGGAATAGCTGGGAGCATCATACTCGTTTTTCGGATGTAGACTTAGATGTTTGCTTAAATAGAATTAATGCATCGCAACAACAAGCTCATCAGTTTTTAAAAACAGCCGATTGGGTTTTTATTACCTTAGGTTCTGCATTTGTATATGAGTTAGAAAATAAAAGTGTAGTTGCAAATTGCCATAAGGTACCCACCGATAAATTCAAAAAAAAATTACTAAGTGTTGAAGATGTGTTAGCGGTTTTAGATAATGTAATGCACCGCATATTTATGCATAATCCAACTGTAAAAATAATGTTTACCATAAGTCCTGTAAGGCATTTACGAGATGGGTTTGTAGAAAATAATAGAAGTAAAGCAGTTTTAATACAAGCTGTGCATCATTTAGTAAATAAGTTTAGCAAGTTATTTTATTTTCCTGCATATGAGTTAGTTATAGATGATTTAAGAGATTATCGTTTTTATGCCGAAGATTTGGTGCATCCAAATTATTCAGCCACTAACTATGTTTGGGATAAATTAGTTGATTGTTGTATTGATGAAAATACCATTCAGCTAATGAAACAACTTAATGAAATTAATGCAGCGGTAAATCACAAATCGTTTAATCCAACAACCGAGGCACACCAAAAATTTATTGATAGTACATTAAGCAAAATCAACACTATTAAAAAATTACACCCTCATATCAATTTTAGTAACGATGAAAGCTATTTGAAAGCACAAAAATCGTAAATAAAAAAGTATACTTTTTAATGTATTCTATCTCCCCTTACTTCATTACTATTCATTAATTCTTTTTCGTAAGCCAACCACTGTGCCCATCTAGTACGAACCATTTTTTTAGGCATGTATAATTCCGATAAGTTTATAAACAAGGTATAATGCCCTGCCTCACTCTCCATAAATTTTCTGTAAAACTTTCGCATATATTCATCATCAAGCCCTTCACTAAGTCGTTTAAAACGTTCACAACTTCTAGCTTCTATTAAAGCCATAATTAATAATCTATCTAAAAAACGTTGCTCCGGGCTTCCATCTTTTTTTTGAAACTCTAATAATTTATTTACATAAATATCTTTTCGTTGTTTGCCTAAGGGTAAATTACGTTTTTTAAGTTCTGCTAATACGGCTCTAAAATGTCCCCATTCTTCGGTTACAATTGGGCTAAGCTCTTCTACCAATTCTACTCTATCAGAATATTTTTGAATTAATGTTATACAAGTGGTTGCTGCTTTTTGCTCACAATAAGCATGATCGGTTAAAATTTCTTCCAATTTAATCTCGGCTAAGTTTACCCACCTAGGGTCTGTAGGCAATTGTAAACCCAAAATATTTTTTACATCAATTGTATCCTCTCTCATCCTACAAAAATAAAACAAACTTTTAAGCAATTATCATTTAGGTTTTGTATTTTACAGTATAAACTTTTTTATGAAGCTATTTCCTTTTATTATAAGTGCCGCCACCACAGTAGGTTTAGTAACTGTTTTAAATTCTACGCTAGTTTTACCAGCCCCATTGGGTAAAATTTTAAACCCTCAAAGTGGTGTTTGGCAAAATGCCGAAAGTGCTAACGAAAATTTTAATGCAAATCTTAGTTTCCCTAATTTAAAAGGCAATGCCAATGTTTATTTTGACGAACGTTTAGTGCCCCATGTATTTGCAGAAAATGATGAAGATATTTATTTTATTCAGGGATACTTGCATGCAAAATTTAGATTATTTCAAATGGATTTACAAACCAAAGCTGCCGAAGGAAGAGCCAGTGAAATTGCTGGGAGTAAAGCTATACAGTTTGATAGAGAGCAACGCAGATTAGGTATGCGTTATGCCGCTGAAAACTCTCTAATAGAAATGGAAAAAGAGCCTAAGCAAAAAGCATTATTTAATGCATACACAAATGGCGTGAATGCATATATAGAAAAATTATCTCCCAAAAATTATCCATTAGAATATAAAGTATTAAACATTGAGCCAGAAAAATGGACAAATATTCGTACTGCCTTATTATTAAAAATGATGGCAAAAATGTTAAGTAGCGGTACCGAGGCTGATTTAGAAGGCACTAACGCAAAAAATATTTTTATGCCAGATGAATTAAAAGCAATTTATCCGCAAGTAAATGATTCGTTAGTACCCATGATACCAAAAGGTACAGTATTTGAAAAGCCTGCAATAGTTCCCATTAAACCTGCAAATGCAGATAGTTTATATTTTAACAATCAAAAATTAGTTGCAGCAAAGCAAGCCTATAAACCAAATATAAATAACGGTAGTAATAATTGGGTTGTAGGTGGTAGTAAAACACAATCGGGTTCACCCATTTTATGTAACGATCCACATTTAGAATTATCGCTACCAAGTATTTGGTACGAAATGCAATTAAATACACCTACTTGTAATGTGTATGGTGCTACATTACCAGGTAGCCCGTTTGTAATAATTGGTTTTAACGATAGTTGTGCTTGGGGTGTAACTAATGCACAACGAGATGTAAAAGATTACTACGAAATAAAATTTAAAGATGCTAGTAAAAAGGAATATTGGTTTAACAACCAATGGCAAGCTTCTAAATTACGAATAGAAGAAATAAAAGTAAAAGGAGGCGTTAGTGTTTTTGATACCATTGCATATACTATTTTTGGTCCGGTAATGTTCGATGCTAGCTATAATGGTATGGCTACAAATGTATCTGAAAATAGAAATTTAGCTATACGTTGGGTAGCACATGACCCAAGTGATGAAGCTAGTACCTTCTATAATTTAAACAGAGCAAAAAATTATGATGATTATTTAAACGCTATTAAATCATTTCAATGCCCTGGTCAAAATTTTATTTTTGCTAGTAAAACAGGTGATATTGCTTTATGGCAGCAAGCTAAATTCCCTGCAAGATGGACTGGGCAAGGCTTGTACATAATGCCTGGGCAAGATAGTAGCTTTATGTGGCAAGGGTTTATTCCGCAAAGTGAAAACCCTCATATAAAAAATCCTGAACGTGGGTTTATAGAAAGTGCCAATCAACGCCCTGTTGATAGTACATATCCATATTTTATTCCTGGCCAATACCTAATTCCAAGAGGAAGAGCTATTGAACACTATTTAACAACAATGAATAGTATAACAACAAAGGATATGATGGAATTGCAAAATAATTATTACAATATTACTGCCGAAAATATAGTACCAACCTTATTAAAATATGTAAATGAAAATGAGCTAGGTGAAAATGAAAAAAAGTATTTAGACTATATCAAACGTTGGAATTTTATGGCCAATGCTGATAGTAAAGGTCAAACTGTTTACAATGTTTGGTGGAAAAATTTGCAACAATTTATTTGGGATGATGATTTAAAGAAATCAAAAAATAACGTAGCTTATCCAACTTCCGAAACTACTATGGAGTTGCTAATAAAAGATACAGCTTTAATATTTATTGATGATATTAACACACCGCAAAAAGAAACAATTATTCAGGCTGTAACAACATCTTTTAAAACAGCTGCAACTATGCTAGCTAAATATGAAGCAAATGGAGGGTTAGAATGGAGTAAAATTAATAAAGGAAGTGTGTATCATTTATTAAAAACAAATATGCCAGGCTTTAGCCGACCAAACTTAACTGTTGGAGGCAATGATGATATAATTAATGCCATACATGATAGCCATGGCCCAAGCTGGCGTATGATTGTAAGCCTTACGCAAAAAACAGAAGCCTATGGTGTATACCCTGGCGGACAAAGTGGAAATCCCGGCAGTAAATATTACGATGACTATGTAAATAACTGGGCCGAGGGGAAATATTTTCCATTGTGGATGATGAATAAAGCAGAGGCAACAGATAAAAAAGTAATGGCAACAATAAATTTTAAAAAGAGATAAATTAATACTACAATGAAATTTTTTACATCTATACTACTAACTGCTTTATTAAGTTTTGCTGCTTGTTTATATTTACCTTGGTGGAGTATTGCTTTAGTTGCTTTTATGGTAGCTGCACTAATACCACAAAAGCCAGGTAAAGCTTTTTTAACAGCTTTTATTGCCTTATTTATTTTTTGGTTTGCCTTATGCTTTTTCTTAAGCAGTGCTAATAATAATGTTTTGGTACATAAGTTATCTATTTTAATTATTAAAATGGATAACCCTTATTTATTAATGACTGTTACTGCTTTAATAGGTGCTTTGGTAGCAGGTTTTGCAGGCTTAAGTGGCAGTTATTTGAGAAGGAGTAAATAATTACAGTAACTTTAGTTTTTCACTAACATATTCCAACTTATTTTCGTGGTTACTAAAGAATCACTTAATGAAAGTACTTTTATCTATTCTATTTTTTCTATTAATTTTTACATCTTCATCCGCTCAAAAAATATACGGTACTGTATTTACTACTAAAGGAGATTTATTACCGTATTCTTCCATTACCATTAAAGGTACATCGCTTGGTGCTAGCGCAAATAATAGAGGTAGATATTCATTTACTTTAGCGCCGGGTAATTACACCCTTGTTTGCCAGCATGTTGGCTTTAGTAAAATAGAAAAGCAAGTAACTGTTGAAAAAAATGATATTGAATTAGCCTTTATTTTATCGGAACAAAAGCTTGACTTAAATGAAGTATTAATAAAATCGGGGGGTGAAAATCCAGCTTATGCAATAATTAGAAATGCAATAAAAAAAAGAGCCTACTATGCAAAAGAGGTAAACGGGTTTACTTGCGATTTATACACTAAAGACTTATTAAAACTACGAAGCCTTCCCAAAAAAATAATGGGTAAAAAAATACCTGAAGCCGATAGGCAAGAAATGGGTTTAGATACAAGTGGGCAAGGGATAATTTATTTAAGTGAATCAGTTGCAAAAGTATATACTCAACAACCTGATAAATTTAAAATGGATGTATTAAGCAGTAGAGTTAGTGGTAGCAATGGTTTTGGCTTTACGTTTCCATCGTTTATAAGCTTATATAATAATAATGTTACTATTTTTACAGAGCGTTTTAATCCAAGAGGGTTTATGAGCCCCATAGCAGAGGGTGCTATAAGTTTGTACAAATACCAATATTTAGGAACGTTTTATGAAGATGGAAAAGATGTGCACAGTATAAAAGTTATACCACGAAGGGCTTATGAGCCTTGTTTTAGTGGTATTATTAATATTTGCGAAGGCAGTTGGCGAATACATAGCTTTGATTTAATTCTTACAAAAAAAGCACAACTAGAATTATTAGATACCTTACAATTAACACAAATATATGTGCCCTTAAACAATGGTATTTGGAGAGTAAAAAATCAACTTATTCATTTTAATTTTAATCAATTTGGAGTAGATGCAGTTGGTAATTTTTTAAATGTGTACACAAACTATTCCATCAACCCAACGTATACTAAAAAGTTTTTTGATAAAATTATTATAAAGTATGATACGGCTGTAAACAAAAAATCAAAGGAATATTGGGATACTATTCGCCCTGTTCCATTAAAGCAAGAGGAGAAAAAAGATTATATAGAAAAAGATAGTATTTTTCAATTGCAAAAAGATAGCTCACTAAGCAAACGATCAATAGATTCCCTTAAAAAAAAGCAGGGGAAAATTAAGCCCTTAACTATTTTTTTAAAAGGAATTAATAGAACTCATTATAGTAAAATAAACACCTACAAGTGGGGCGTTGGTAGTTTACTTAACAATGTAGAATATAACCCAGCAGAAGGGTTGGTAATGAATGTGCCCATCTACTTTGAAAAATATTTAAAAAAAACTAAAACAAATTTAAGTATAGAACCAA
>Ga0209443_1000277_pt1 | contig 34460 bp, 29 predicted proteins | sample LauGreBMM110DCMD_2_FD_187571 | JGI IMG/M metagenome (GOLD analysis project Ga0209443, IMG submission 187571) | Freshwater lake microbial communities from Lake Michigan, USA - Su13.BD.MM110.DCMD (SPAdes) (version 2) | ecosystem: Environmental > Aquatic > Freshwater > Lake | place: Lake Michigan... | reverse complement strand
TCGCTTCGTCCTTTTCTTCGAAAAGAACTCGCGCCGGGGATCCGCGTCGCTTACACTCCTTATCTAGCTCTTCGCTAAAAATAGCCGTTTAGGCTATTTTTTTAACGCAAATAACCCTCAAGGGGGGAGTGATGAGCCCGTATGAGGTGCAAGTTCAACAAAGCTTGTAGGTCTTTAAGCCCGTAAAGCGGTTAAGCTAGAGCATGAAGCTTTTTAGAACTTGTAGAGATTATTAGAAACTTTTGGGGCGAATTGGGAACAAATGTGATTATAATTTATCGTCGCGAATTTTATGATTCATTCGCGACGATAGAAAATTATTTTTTGGCTTCAGGTTTTTTGGCTTCAGGTTTTTTAGCTTCAGTTTTTTTATCATCAGCTTTGGCTGGAGTAGTAGCTCCTGCGACTGGAGTAGCAGTTGTAATAACTTTTTCTTCTTCAGATTTACCGCGACCAATAATGCTGGCGATTAAGAAGTTGCCTTTTTTTCTAAGCGTGACTCCGCTTGGTAATTTTAAATTGTCTGCTCTAAGTTTGCTTCCGACATGCAAAACACTAACATCAACTTCGATGAATTGTGGAATTGATTTTTCGCCATCGCATAAAACTTCAAGACTTCTAGCAACGATGTGTAAAAATCCACCTTTTTTAAGACCCGGAGATTTATCTTGGTTTAAAAAATTAATTTTTGGTTTAGCGCGGATTGGCTTATTGATTTCGCAAAGCATAAAATCAATGTGAACTGGATAATCAGAAACTGGATCCAAATCAATTTTATGAGCAATTACGCGAGTTTTTTTGCCAGAAATTTCAAGGTCTATCACTGAAGTTAGAGCAATTCCTTTAAAAAATTGCTGTTCAAAATCTCTTGAATTCAAACTAATATTGATATTTTTTTCTTTTGAATAAATTACAGCAGGAATCAAACCTTCTCTTTTAATTTTTTTTGAAGCGAGGCTTCCAACTTGCTCTCTAACTTCTGCTTTCAACACAATCGACATATTTTCTCCAAGATTAACAAAATTTATTTAAAATTATTTTAAAAAACCTAAAAACTTTACAAAAAAATTAATAGGTAAAAAGCTTACAAGTTAAGCCTTTTTACTACCGCTACTTAAATATTAAACTAAGTAAGATTTAAAATAAAGAAGGTGATTTTATTTTTTTAACAAACAAAAATCAAGCAGATTTTATATGTTTTTCAAGATTTTTTAAAACCTCTTCGACATGCCCCTTGACTTTGACTGAAGACCATGAATCAATAACTCGACCCATTTTATCTATTAAAAAAGTTGATCTATCAATTCCAAAATACTTTTTTCCAAACATCGATTTTTCTTGAATTACATCGTAAGATTTACAAACTTCGCCAGTTTCATCGGCAAGAAGCGAGATCGATAATTTATATTTCTCGATAAACTTACAATGACTCACAACATTATCTCTTGAAACGCCTAAAATAACGCAATCAAGCTTTTCAAATTCAGCAGTTTTTTTGCTAAAATCTTGGGCTTCAATTGTGCAACCCGGAGTATCATCTTTTGGGTAAAAATATAAAACTACATATTTACCTTTTAATTCCGCGAGATTTACTTCCGCCCCCTCATCGCTTACAAGCGAGAATAATGGAGCCATTTGCCCATTTTCAATTGTCATTATTTTTTAGATGTTTTGGTTTTTTTCTTTGGCTTTTCAACGATTTCTTCGGTTTTAATTTGAGAAATTACATCGTTAAATTGCGACTGACTACATAATCCAAGCAAAACAAGATCACGAGGCTTAATGTTTTTCATGTTCCAATGCGATCTTGAACGAATTGAATCGATCATATTATCCGTAGTTCCAATCAATTTTTTAATTTGAACATTGGTAATTTCTGGATAATATTTTAAAAGATAAGAAATGCCATCTGGCTTATCTTGGCGACGCGCAATTGGCGTATATTTAGAGCGTTTTTCAATAGTTTTAACTTGGCTGGCAGCGCTTTTATTTAAAATTAAAGATTTTTCTGGATCAGCTTCACATCTTTTAATTTCTTCGTCGGTTAATTGCGTTGACATAATTGGATTTTGTCCAATTATTCCTGAAGCCACATCACCATCGGCGATACCTTGAACTTCTAGTTCATGTAGCCCACAAAAACGAGCGATTTGAGAAAATGTAAGCGAAGTATTTTCAACGAGCCAAACAGCGGTGGCTTTTCGCATTAAAGGTAATTCTTGCATGATTTTTAAAAATTAAAGCTTTAAAATTTATTTACTCTATATTAAAACTTTATTAACTTTAAAAGCAAGTAAACATTATTTTACTAAAATTTTAAATTAAAAATTTATTATTTAAAAGTTGGCTATTCTGGCTTCATTTATAACTTATCAAAATGGTATTAATTATTTTATCTCCCGCAAAATCTTTAGATTTCACAACAAAGTTTAATTGCTTAAACTCGACCAAACCAATATTTCACAAAGAAACCGCAACTTTGATTGAGAATCTAAAAGAACTCTCGATTAATGATTTGGAAAATTTAATGTCGATTAGTAAAAAACTTGGCGAATTAAATCACGAACGCTTTCAAAATTTTCAAAAAAACCCTGAGCGTCAAGCGATTTTAGCTTTTGATGGCGATGTTTATGACGGAATTGATAAAAAAAATTATTGCGAAAAAGATTATGATTTTGCACAAAAAAACATTTTAATTCTATCGGGTTTATACGGCTTATTAAAGCCTCTCGACCTAATAAAGCCATATCGCCTCGAAATGGGAACTAATTTTAAAAACCTAGATTTTTTTATAAAAAATTTATATGAATTTTGGGAAGATAAAATTATCCAAGAAATTAACAAACATGACTCCAAAATTATTATAAATTTAGCGTCACAAGAATATTTTTCGGCGATAAATTCTCATAAAATTAACAAAGAAATTATCGAAATTATTTTTCAAGAAAATAAGGATGGAATTTTTAAAACAATTGGCATCAACTCCAAGAAAGCTCGAGGATTAATGACCAACTTTATTGTTAAAAATAAAATTTCTAATCCACAAGATTTGAAAAAATTTTGTGAAGTAAATTATCGCTTCAACAAAGCACTTTCCAAAGATGAAAAATGGTATTTTACCCGATGAAAAATTCACAAAATTATCAATTCAAAAAATATCTCATTCATCAATTTGAAGAACTTGATAGTACCAATAATTTAGCGTTTTCTTTAGCAGAAAATAGAAAAATTTTTGCAAATGAAATCATTGTTGCAGATAAGCAAAATAAAGGTCGTGGACGAGTTGATAGAAAGTGGGAATCGCCGATTGGTAATTTATATTTTTCGTTAGTTTTACAACCACAAATTGCTGTTGAAAAAGTTTCGCAAATTTCATTTGTAGCAATTTGCGCTTTGCAAATGGCGGTTGAAAAAACTTTTAAGAACCAAAAAATTGTAGCAAAGATTGAAAATAAATGGCCGAATGATTTATTAATTGAGCAAAAAAAAGTTGCGGGCATTTTACTTGAAAGCAAAATATCCAACGAGAATTGCGAGTTTGTAATTTTAGGAATAGGCTTGAACATTAATTCAAATCCACTTCAAACAATTTTTCCAGCGACTAATTTGAAGGAATTTTTATGCGAAATTTCTCCATTAAAAATATTAGAAATTTTTTTAGAAGAATTTGATAATCTTTATGAGAATTGGTTAAATTTTGGTTTTGAAAATATTAGAAATTTATGGCATAAAAATGCTTATAATCTAAATTCTAAAATATTTGTGAACCTTGATAAATCAAGGATTGAGGGCATTTTTCAAGAAATTGATAAAACGGGTAATTTAATTTTAAAAACCGATAATAATTTAATAAAAAAAATTACTTTTGGCGATGTTTGTTGAGAGAAAAAAATACGATTATGAAAATTTATTTGACTATTATTTTGAATTGTTAAACTATTTGAGAAGTTAAATTATTATTGATTAAAAAAATTTCATTATGATCTCAAATCAAATTCTAAAACCTCAAGAAGAATCTCAAAAATTATCTCAAGAAGTTCTTGAAATTCTTAACATTCTTGACCATATTGAAAACCATACCGCCGAGCTTAGAAAAAAAATAATCGGAGAGGTTTCAAGAGAGCAAAAAAGCAATCTTCATCTTACTTTAAATAAAATTGACGAAGAGTAAATTTTAAAATTTTTTCTTACTAATTTTCTTTAAATTTGCGTAAAGTAAATTTAATTAAGCGGTGATGATACTATAAAATCCAAAAAAACTTATTCCATATTTTCTTTCATCAATAATTTTAAAATTTTCTTTAAAAAACATCTCGAATTTTTGGAATTTTTTTGCTTCAAACTCAACAACTAAAAGAGTTTTTGGATTTATATATTTTTTTTCTAAAAGATTTTCTACAATTTTTTGATAATCTTCGTCGTAAGGCGGATCAAGAAAAATAACATCAAAATTTTCGTTAGAAACATTTAAATTTTTAACATTTTCTGATAAAATTTTAGTTTGATTTTCTACTTTTAAAAGCTCGATATTTTTTCTTAAAACTTCCAAATGATTATAATTATTTTCTACGAAACAAACTTTTTTTGCACCGCGAGAAAGTGCCTCAAGCCCTACAGAACCAGAGCCACAACATAAATCTAAAAAATTACATTCGGTTAAAGATAAATCTAAATCCTTTAGAAATTTTGCCGATTGTAAAATATTAAAAAGAGCTTCACGATTTCTATCGGTGGTTGGTCGCAAAGTTTTTAACTCTTCACAATTTGTTAATTTTCTACCACGAAATTTTCCAGAAATAATACGCATTTTTTTAAAGAAACCGCGCTTTGTCAGCGTAATAAACGCCAAGCAATTTTACATTTTTGGAAAAAAATCCTAATTCCTCAAGACCCAAAGCGACATTCCTTTGAGAAGGATGACCTTCGATTGAAATAAAAAATTTTGCTTGTTTTGAAGCGCCACTTGGAATATAACTTTCAAGTTTTACCAAGCTAACGCCATTGGTGGCAAAGCCTCCAAGCGCCTTATATAAAGCTCCAGGGATATTTCGAATAGTGAATAAAAGCGCGGTGATAATTTTATCTTGTTGCGGATCAACTTCATGTTGTTTCTTCGAAATTACAATAAAAATTGTTACATTATCATTGCCGGAATCTTGGATATTTTCTTTGATAATTTCGAGACCAAATAATTCGCTGGCTAGTTTTGAACAAATCGCACCTTTGCTTTTATCGCCTAGAGTAGCAATTCTTTCGGCGGCTTTAGCGGTATTTGAAAATTCGGTGATTTTAACTCCCAATTTGCGCAAATTTTCTTGCGATTGCATCAATGCTTGCGGATGCGACAAAACCTCTTTTATATCTTCAAGCTTTGCGCCTCTTACCCCTGCGAGATTGTGAGTAATTGGAAAAAAATGCTCGGCAATAATTGAAACTTCATGTTTTTGGAGCAAATCATGAATTTCTGAAACCCTTCCCGCATATGAATTTTCTAGAGGAATCATGCCATATTCAGCTTCATTATTTTCAACCGCCATAAACACATCATAAAAACTATCATAGGCCTTAGCTTGCATTTCAGAATAAAATTTTAAGCAAGCTAAATTTGAATTTGCCCCATTGGCGCCTTGAAAGGCAATGATTCCGCTATTATTTTTTTTAATTATTTCCGACGATTTCATGTTTTTAAATTTTAATATTTTTAAAAATATTTTGTGTTATCTATTTTTGATTTTACAATTAAAAATTAAATTGACAAAGGTAAATAAGCCACTGATAATATTGAATTTATAACAGCTTCACTCAGTGGACTTAATGTTATAGTAAAAATTAACTAATTAAATTTGCTAACACAAATTTAGCTTTAATTGGAAATGGTATTATACCAAAATTAACCTAAAAAATTTATTTTTTTAAAATGACAAACATTTTAAACGCTAATTCGCAATTAAATTGGCAACCAAATTCGTGGCGCAACTTACCAATTAAGCAACAGCCTCAATATTCTAACGCCGAAGAGCTTCGCAAAGTTGAAGCCGAACTTGCTAATTTTCCGCCTTTAGTTGCGATTGATGAAATTGAAAAATTGAAAAATGAATTGGCTTTAGTTTCGCGCGGAGAAGCATTCTTGCTTCAAGGTGGCGACTGTGCCGAAAGCTTCGTAGAATTTTCCCATAACAATTTAAAAAATTACTTTCGCACCATAATGCAAATGACCATCGCTTTAATGTATGGCATGAAAAAACCTATTGTTAAAGTTGGTAGAATCGCGGGGCAATACGCCAAACCGCGTTCGCAAGGCGATGAAACTATCGGCGATATTACTTTGCCAGCTTATCGTGGCGATATTGTTAACGGCATTGAGTTTGAAAATAATATTCGTCAAGCTAATCCAAATCGTTTGATTGATGCTTATTTTTATTCATCGGCATCATTAAATTTCTTACGCTCTCTTGCTCTTGGAGGCTACGGCAATCTTGATAAAGTTAATAAATGGAATGAAGAATTTTGCCATAATCTCAACAACCAAAAACGCACCGAAGAAGTCACCTCTAAAATCAACGACATTTTGTCTTTCATGAAATCTTGCGGGATTGATTATAAATCCATGCCCCAATTCACGACAGCCAGTTTTTACACTTCTCACGAAGCCTTACTTTTAAATTACGAAGAATCCTTTACGCGTTTTAGCAAAGATCATCAAAAATTTTATGACTTAAGCGCGCATTTATTATGGATTGGCGACCGCACGCGCACAATTGGCGAAGCCCATGTTGAATTTATGCGTGGAATTGCAAATCCGATTGCTTTTAAAGTTGGTCCATCGCTTAATGAAACTGATTTATTGAAACTTCTCGACATTTTAAATCCAAACAATGAAGAAGGTCGCATTACATTGATTTCTAGGATGGGCAAAGATCAAATTGATAAACTTTTACCAAGCTTGGTTAAGGCAGTTAAAAATAATGGCAATAAAGTTATTTGGACTTGTGACCCGATGCACGGCAACACCATCAAGTCTTCAAACGGCTTCAAAACGCGCAAATTTGAAGATATTTTAAGCGAAGTTAAAAGCTTTTTTAAAATTCATCATGAAATTGGTTCGATCGCCGGCGGAGTTCATTTTGAACTAACGGGGCAAGATGTTACCGAATGCCTCGGTGGCAATCAACAAATTTCTGAGCTAAATCTAAGTGATAGATATCACACCCATTGCGATCCGCGCTTAAATTCTTCGCAAAGTATCGAAATGGCTTTTACAATTGCCCATGAAATGGCTAACACAATTCAAAAATAATGATTGAAGAAAATTTAAAAAAACACGGAATAATCGCCATAGTCGGCGCCCCAAATGCTGGAAAATCAACCTTAACTAACGCAATTTTAGGACAAAAACTCTCGATAGTTTCTCCAAAAGTTCAAACCACGCGCAACTCGATTCGAGCAATTGCCATCGAAGGAGCGACCCAAATTATTTTAATCGATACACCCGGAATTTTTATTCCGCGTGATGATAAAATTTTAGAAAGAGTTATCGTTAAATCGGCTTGGCAAGCGCTTCGCGAAGCTGACCAAATTTGCTTTCTAATTGATGCTGAAATTGGCATGAGTCAAGAAAATTTACGCATTTTAAATGATTTAAAAAAAGAAAATTTACCAATTACAATTGTTGTAAATAAAATTGATTTAGTCAAAAAATCAAAAATGCTTGAAACCTTTGCAATCCTTTCAGATCTTGGTTTTATTGATATTATTCCAATTTCGGCTTTACAAAATGAAGGTGTTGAAAAACTTACAAAATTCTTGTGCGAAAAATGTCAAAATCCAACATGGATTTATGACGAAGATCAAATCACCGATGCGCCAATGCGCTTTATCGCCAGTGAAATTACTCGCGAAAAATTATTTTTAAATCTCCATAAGGAATTGCCATATTCGATCGCCGTTAAAACCGATAGTTACGAAATTTTAAATAATGGCGATATAAAAATTCATCAAACAATTCTTGTATTAAAAGAGAGTCAAAAATCAATAATTGTTGGCAAAAAAGGCGAGATGATTAAAAAGCTTGGACAAGATGCGCGCCTTGATATATCTGAGATCGCAGATACAAAAGTGCATTTATTTTTATTTGTTAAAGTTAAGCCAGATTGGATGCGCGACATTGAAAATTTTGAAAAAATTGACATCGAAAAACTGCCCAGCAGTTCTTCTAATAGCAAACCAAAGAAAAAATAATTTATGACCACGATTGACGAAAGTGAAGTTGAAAAATTTTCAAAAATTGCCGATGAATGGTGGGATGAAAATGGCAAATTCAAGCCTTTACACAAATTCAATCCGATTCGTTTAAGTTTTTTTAAACAAGAAATTTGTAAGTTTTTTTCTCGTGATGAAAAATTATTAACGCCGTTCGAAGGTTTAAAAATTCTTGATATTGGCTGTGGTGGAGGCTTAATTGCCGAACCAATTTCACGACTCGGCGCAGATGTAATCGCCATCGATGCTTCACAAAAAAATATTAATGTTGCTCAAATTCACGGGGAAAAATCAGCTTTAAAAATTAATTATCAATGCACTACCGCCGAAGATTTAGCTTCGCAAAATCAACAATTTGATGTGGTTTTAGCGCTTGAAATTATTGAACATGTGGCGGATGTTGAAAAATTTATTCAAGCCTGCTCACAGCTTGTAAAACCCAATGGCATAATTTTTATAGCGACTTTAAATCGCACCGCTAAATCACTTTTGATGGCAAAATTTGGAGTCGAATATATTTTGCGTTGGTTGCCAATTGGAACTCATGATTGGAGAAAGTTTTTAAAGCCTTCCGAGATTGAAAATATTGCCAAAGACCATCAAGTTCAGTTAAAAAAAATTCAAGGATTTTCTTATAACTTATTTAAAGATGAGTGGTCTTTTAGCCAAGATTTATCGATTAATTATTGTCTAATTTTTTCGAAATAAATTTCAATTATTAAAATTTATTTCTTAAATTTTCGATTGATATAAATTTGTTGCAAAATTGATAAACTGTTGCTCCAAGTCCAATAAACAACAAGCCCCGCAGGAAATGTCGCCAAAACAATTGTCAATCCATAAGGCATAAATTTCAGAATTTTAGCTTGGGTTGGATCGGCTGGAGGTGGACTAAGTTTTTGCTGAATAACCATGGTAGCGCCCATTAAAATTGGCCAAATCCCTAAACTAAAACTCGAAGAAACTTCAAATGGCAATAATCCGAACAGATTCAAAATTGTCGTCGGATCTGGCGCCGACAAATCTTTAATCCAGCCGAAAAATGGCGAATGGCGCATATCAAGAGTCACATAAAAAACCTTATACAGCGCAAAAAATACCGGAATTTGAATTAGAATTGGCAAGCAACCCGCTGCTGGATTGATTTTTTCACGCTTATAAAATTCCATTATTTCGCGATTAAGAGCAAGCTTATCGTCTTTGTGTTTTTCGCGAAGCGCTTCAATTTTAGGTTGAATTTTTTTCAGTTTTGCAATCGCTGAATAAGATTTGTTCGCCATAGGAAAGAGTGCTAGCTTGACGATAACGGTCATTCCTAAAATCGCCAAACCGAAATTACCAAAAATTTTATACAAGAATTCGATTGCGAAGAAAAATGGCTTGGTTAAAAAATAAAACCAGCCAAAATCAATCGCGCGATCGAATAATTTTAACTCAAGTTTTTTGCTGTAATCATCTAGGATTTTAACTTTTTTAGCACCTGCAAAGAGGTGATGCTCTAGGCTTAATTCGTCATTGCTAGCAATTTGAAATTCTTGACCAATAAAATCAACATTATAAAAATTATTTTGATTTTTATAATTATGAGAAAAATTTCCTTCAAAAGAAACTTTTTTATCAGGAATTATTGAGCTAAGCCAATATTTGTCGGTAATTCCAAGCCATGAACCGCTTTCACCTTTATCGCTAAATTTCTGAGTTTTTTCCTCAACTAAATCTTCGTAAGTTTTTTCTGATAAAATGCCGTTAAACGCCCCAATCGCGCCTTCATGCAATATGTAAGCAGCTTTTTGTTGATTATTAAGAACGCGATTAATTCTGCCAAAAGGCGCCATCACGATATTTTCTAAACCTTTATTAATAATTTTTTGCTGAATCGTAAATAAATAATTTTCGTCTAAGGATATTTTGATTTGAAATTCAATATTTTGTGAATTTTTCCACGAAAGCGTAATGGGATTTTTTGGAGTTAATTTTGTGCCATCAGCCTGCCAGAGACTTTCATTCTTGGGAGTTTCAATGTTTGAATTTGAGCTCGCAAATCCAAAATCCGCAAAATATCTTTCTTTGCTTTCAGTTGGAGAAAAAAGTATAACCTCTTCTTTTTGATCGGGATTTTTAAAATATTTCGCCAAGGTTAAATCATCAAATCTCGCGCCTTTTAAATTGATTGAACCGTGAAGCATTTTATTTTCAATCGCCACCCTTTCATTTCTGGTTTTTTCAATAATTTCTTTGCGAGTTTTAGAAATGACGACCACTTCATTTTTTTCTTCAAGATCAACAACTGGCGAAGATTTTGTTGAATAATTTTCATCGTTAGCAATCATCGGATCAGAATTTTTTCCGCTGATTTTAACTTCATCGACACCACTTATATTTACTTCAGTTTTCGATGATTTATTATTTTCTTCGATTTTTTGCTGAATGGCGATTTTTTCAAGACGCGGTTTTTCATAAAACCAAGTCCAAGAAATCATGATAACTACCGACAAACTTGTTGCCAAAATTAAATTTTTATTATTTTGCTGATTCATTTTTTTAAATTTTATTTCATCAATATTTTAAAACATTATCTAATTTTAAAGATATTTTTCAATTGATTATTTGTGATAAATTAATTAATTATTTTTTATTACTTTTTATAATCAAACATTCCTTTAAAGCCTCGTCAATTGTGGCGATTGGAACAATTTTAAGATTATTTAAAACTTCTTTTGGCATCTCTTCTAAATCTTTAACATTTGCTTGTGGAATTAAAACTTTTTTTATCCCACCTCTAAGTGCCGCTAAAAGTTTTTCTTTAAGACCGCCGATTTCTAGAACTTTACCACTTAAAGTAATTTCGCCCGTCATCGCAATATCACGATGAATTTTATATTCGCCCAAAACCGAAACTAAACAAACCGACAAAGCCACGCCGGCCGAAGGTCCGTCTTTTGGGGTTGCGCCTTCAGGAACATGAATATGAAAATCAAATTTGTTGAATTTTTTAGCATCAATTTTTAAAGTTTTAGCAATTGATCGCGCATAACTAAGTGAGGCTCGCGCCGACTCTTTCATGACATCACCGAGGCTTCCGGTAATTTGAATTTTGCCACTTCCTTCAAATTTTAAAGCTTCAATTTCAAGTAAATCTCCGCCATATTGCGTATAAGCCATTCCAGTAACGACGCCAACCGAATCAACTTTACGAGCTCTGCCATAATCTTTTTTGGCGGGACCGGAATATTTTTGTAAATTATCATTATTAATGTTAATTTTTTTTGCTTCTTTGGTAACAATTAATTTAACAGATTTTCTAATTAAGTTTTCTATTTCACGATTTAAATTTCTAACTCCAGCCTCGAAAGTGTAGCGCTGAATTAAAGTTAAAATCGCCTCGTCATTAATTGCAAATTCCTTTTCGGTTAAGCCATTTTCTTTGATTAATTTTGGTGTGATATGTTTTTTAGCGATTTGCAATTTTTCATTCTCAGTATAGCCCGAAACATTGATTATCTCCATACGGTCTCTAAGTGGAATCGGAATTGAATTTAAAGAATTGGCGGTCGCCACAAAAATTACTTTCGACAAATCATAATCGACTTCCAAATAATGATCAGAAAAAACACTATTTTGCTCGGGATCAAGAACTTCTAAAAGTGCTGAAGAAGGGTCTCCTCTAAAGTCGCTAGACATTTTATCAATTTCGTCGAGAAGCATTAAGGGATTAATGGTTCCAGCTTTTTTCATTGATTGAATTATGCGTCCCGGCATGGCTCCGACATAAGTACGGCGATGTCCGCGAATCTCTGATTCATCTTTAACGCCACCAAGAGATACTTTAACATATTTGCGATTTAAACTTTCTGCGATTGATTTTGCCAAAGAAGTTTTACCAACTCCCGGCGCTCCAACCAAACATAGAATTGGTCCGCGCGCGCCTTTAGTTTTTATTTGCACCGCGATAAATTCTAAAATTCTTTCTTTGATTTTTGTAAGTCCATAATGATATTTGTCGAGGATTTTTTTGGCATCATTTAAATCGTGAATCGCTTCAGATTGTTCTGACCACGGCAAAGATGCTATCCAATCAAGATAGTTGCGCACAACTCCCGATTCGGATGAATATTGACTCATTTTTTGGAGTTTTTGCAATTCATTATCGCATTTTTTACGAATATCTTTTGATAATTTTAACTTGGCAATTTTACTCTTTAATTCCTCGATTTCAGGATCTTCATCATGCCCCAATTCTTTTTTAATATTTTTTAGTTGTTCATTAAAATAGATTTCTTTTTGATGTTTGGTAAATTTTTCTTGGATCGAGCGATTTATTCTTTCCTCGGCCTCGCTAATTTCGATTTCAGTTTTAATAATTTCAAGAAGTTTATAAAATTTCTTCTTCAAATCTTTTTCATTTAAAATATTTTGTTTTTGTTGAATCGATGAATTTACATAGCCCGCGATGAAATATAAAATATCTTGCGTGGTTTTAATTTTAGTAATTTCACCTAAAATTTCAGCGCTAATTTTTTTATTATGTTGTGAATATTTTGAAAAACTCTCGGCACATGCTTTTACTAGGCCAATTAAATCTTTATCTTTTTCATCAATTTTTTGCTGAGCAATAACTGCTACCTTGCTAAAAAAATATTTTTTATCTTCGATAACTTCTTCTAATTCGGCACTTATAAAACCTTGTAGAATAGCTTTTAAGTTGCCGTCGGGGGTTTTAATCAATTCAACTATTCGACAGATCGTTCCAACTTTATTAAGATTTTTTTTAGTAAAATCATCGCTATCCGAATTAACTTGAGTAATAGCAAAAATTGGAGTTTTTTTTAGGTAAGCTTCTTCGATTGAATTAATTGATTTTTCTCTGCCGACCAAGATTGTTGTAGTCATCTTAGGAAAAATTACAATATCACGCAACGGAATTGTATAAAATTTTTGATCTATTTTTTGATCTTTTTTATTTTCGGTCATTTTGTTTGGAATTGATTAATTTTTTAGTAAAAAGATAGTTTGTTTTTGGCAAATAACAACGATAATTTTTAAAAAATGCCTTCTTGCAAATTGTATTTTTTATTTTAAATTTTAAACATTAAAAAATTTAGTAATTAATTTTTAATTTTTAAATGAACTACGATAAAAATAATATTTTTGCCAAAATAATTCGCGGAGAAATTCCTGCGCAAAAAATTTATGAAGATGAAAATATTTTAGCCTTTTACGATATTTCTAAAGCTTCGCCGATTCATGTTTTAGTTATTCCAAAGGGCGAATTTATTGACTTCGTTGATTTCGCGACCAAAGAAAATCCCCGCGAGATTGCTAATTTTTTTAAAAAAGTGGCCGAAATTGCCAAAGATTTAAAAGTTGATGAAAGCGGTTTTCGCATGATTACCAACAATGGAAGCGACGCCCATCAAACTGTAAAACATTTTCATGTCCATATTTTAGCTGGCAAAAAACTTGGACCATTAATTTCATCCGATAATCAATTGAGGTAATAACAATATGGACAAAAAAATGCACGAAGCTACGAGAATAATTCACGCAGGAAGAAACCCGAAAGAACAAGGCTGGATGGTCAATCCGCCAATTTACCAAACTTCAACGGTTGTCTTTCCAACATACAAAGATTTTATGTATGCCGAACGCGGATATTCAAATAATGATTTAGTTCAGCCTTACGAATTAAAATATGGTCGCTACGGAACGCAAACCAATTTTGCTTTGGAACAAGCTATTTCCGAAATTGAAGGTGGCTACAACACTTTCGTTACTTCCTCGGGAGCGGCCGCGATTAATACGGCGCTAATTGCTTTTTTAAAGCAAGGCGATCATATGTTGGTTGTTGATAATGTTTATTCCCCAACTCGTGGTTTTGCCGATAAATTTTTGAAAAAACTTGGAGTTGAAACGACTTATTTTGATCCCCATATCGGCGCAGATATTTCTAAATTAATCAAAAAAAATACCAAAGTTATTTTTATGGAAAGTCCAGGGTCACAAACCTTTGAGATTCAAGATGTTCCAGCAATTTGCAAAGTTGCTAAAAAACACAATATTGTGACGATTCTTGATAATTCTTGGGCGAGCGGTATTTATTTTAAATCTTTTGATCACGGCGTTGATATTTCGGTAATGGCTTTAACCAAATATATTAATGGTCACTCCGATATTATGATGGGCTCAATCACGGTTCAAGAAAAATATTTCCGCGAAATGTATGAGGCATTTAGATATATGGCCGTTACTGCGGCGCCATATTCATCTTATATGGTTCAAAGAGGATTGCGAACCGCAAAATTGAGAATGGATCATTGCTTTAAGTCGGGAGTCGAAATGGCGACTTGGCTTGAATCATTTCCAGAGGTTGAAAAAGTATTATATCCAGCTTTGCCAAGCGATGCCAATCATCAATTGTGGAAAAGAGATTTTACTGGCGCGGCGGGTTTGTTTTCAATAATTCTCGATAAAAAATATTCTAACGAAGCCTTGGCGAGAATGTTGGATAAGTTGCATTATTACGGCATGGGCTATTCATGGGGCGGTTATGAATCTTTAATTATTCCTTTCGACGCTTCGGGCATTAGAACAGCGACGAAGTATCCATATGCCAATAATACAGCGTTAAGAATCAATATCGGCTTGGAAGATGTTGAAGATTTAAAAAGCGATCTAGAAGCGGGATTTAAAAGATTAAAAAGATAAGTTATTTGCCGGTTATTTGCGTTAAAAAAATAGCCTAAACTCAACTTTAAAATAAAATCTTATCGCGGATGTCGCGATTCACTCGCGACGAAGCGATTAAAATTCTCCCTAAATTTGCGTTAGCAAATTTAATGCGTAGCAGATAAGGAGCGAAGCGACGCGAGTCCCCGTCGCGAATCTTTTTTGAAAAAAAAGATGAAGGTTATTTGCGTTAAAAAAATAGCCTAAACGGCTATTTTTAGCAAATAACGGGATAAGGAGCGAAGGCGACGCAATCCCCGTCGCGAATCTTTTTTGAAAAAAAAGATGAAGCGTGTATCCACAAACAGAACTCTAAAAAAACTAAAAACCTATCGCGGATGTCGCGATTTACTCGCGACGAGGCGATTCAATATTAAAGCTAAATTTGTGTTAGCAAATTTAATGCGTAGCAGATAAGGAGCGAAGCGACGCGAGTCCCAGTCACGAATCTTTTTTGAAAAAAAAGATGAAGTGTTTATCAACATTAAACTAAATTTGTTTTAGCAAATTTAATGCTTTGCAAAAAGTTGAGATATATCTTTGAACGCTTTAAATTCTAGCGCATTGCCACTTGGATCGCAAAAAAACATGGTTGCTTGTTCGCCAGCCTGTCCTTTAAAACGAATATAAGGTTCGATCACAAATTTAATAGAATTTTTTTGAAGTTTTTTTGAAAATTCATGCCAAATTTCCCACTCCAAAACCACTCCAAAATGCGGAACTGGAACTCCATGACCGTCAACTTGATTAACTATTTTTTGAGATTTTTCTTGATTTAAATGAGTAACAAATTGATGTCCAAAAAAATTCCAATCAATCCAATGTTCGCAAGAGCGACCTTCTTCCATGCCGAGTAATTCACCATAAAATTTACGAGTTGCAGAAAGATCATTGACTGGCATCGCTAAATGAAATGGCTGAATTTTACTGTGCATAATTTACTTTAATTCCCCATTTTTTACCAAGATATTTTTCAATTTCTTTGCGATCTTCATTATTGAGAGAGCGGTTGAAAATAATCATTTCGCCTAACAATCCTTCAAAAAATGAAGATGGGGTTGCTGAATCACTAGTTTTTCTGGCACCCACATAAACTCGACCATAGCCCTCAGCGTATTTTTTGGAATCCGCAATTAAAGCGCTATTATATCCAACGCCAACTTTAGTGGAAGTTTCGAGATAACCATTCCTATAAATTTTTATATTTGATACATCGTCTTGAACCATTGGCGCTTGAGAGATAACCATTGAAACAACAATTTTCTCGTTGGGAACTACATAATTAAGGCTTGAGGTTGTGGCGTTAGTGCTTGCACAATCTCCTGAAGAAGAAGCTAATCCGAAATTACCTGCCAGATCATTAAAACCATAGCCCACATCAAATTCTCTTCCGCACTCTAGGGGTTGATAAAAAATTGTGCGCTTCGCTGTTGCTGAAGTTGTTTTTGGCTCAAAAACAATAAAAACACTTCCAGATCGATAGCTCAAGACTGATTGCTCAAGATTTTCTGACATAAAATAATCATCAACTCCATCGAATTTTAATGATGGCAAACCATACATTCCATTTGAAATAAGAGTTGGTTTTTTTGTCTCATCAGTTTGAGTAAGATTAACTCGATCCGAGTATCGCAATTCGGCACCGTTCCAACGACTAATTTTATCACCATCGTCATTTTCGTTTTCAACAAATGCATCACCAGCAGTTACATCATACCAAGTTACAATGTAGTTAATCCAAGGCATCGCAGAACTATTTGTAACATTTCTGGCGGTGGTAATTCTCATGTTCGAGATAACCCTAGATCCTTGTAGAAGACCTGCGATCATTATCATTACAATTACAATAACGACAGATATTTCTATCAAACTAAAGGCTTTGTTTTTTTTGTGTGACATTTATTTATTATAAAGAATTTATTAGTTTGAAAAATTTTTAAATTTATACTCTTGTAAAACTTTTTATATTAATTATATTTTGAGTCAAGATTTTTTACAAAATTCTTATTATAAATCTTCAAAAAAATTTTTTTAAATCTTATGTCAAAAGTTATTGGAATAGACTTGGGCACAACTAACTCTTGTGTCGCAATCATGGAAGGTAAAACTACTATAAAAGTTATTGAAAATTCAGAGGGCGCAAGAACCACCCCATCAATAGTTGGATTTCTCTCAAATGGCGAAAAAGTTGTTGGCTCACCTGCAAAAAGACAAGCCGTTACAAATCCTCAAAATACAATTTTCGGAATTAAACGCTTAATCGGCAGAAGATATAACGATCCATTGACAGATAAAGATAAGGGCTTAGTTCCTTACAAAATTACAGCCTCGGCTAATGGCGATGCTTGGGTTGAAGTTAAAAATGAAAAATATTCTCCAAGCCAAATTTCAGCTTACACTCTCATGAAAATGAAAGAAACGGCAGAAAGTTATTTAGGTGAAAAAGTTGATAAAGCCGTAATCACAGTTCCTGCATATTTCAATGACTCTCAAAGACAAGCAACAAAAGATGCCGGAAAAATTGCTGGCCTTGATGTTTTGCGTATAATTAACGAACCAACCGCAGCAGCTTTAGCTTACGGCTTCGACAAGAAAAACGGTCAAACTATTGCAGTTTATGATTTGGGGGGCGGAACTTTTGATGTTTCGGTTCTTGAAATTGGCGACGGTGTTTTTGAAGTTAAATCAACAAATGGCGACACTTTTTTAGGTGGCGAAGATTTTGATATGAGAATTTTAAAATATCTAAGCGATGAATTTAAAAAAGATAATAGCGTCGATTTATCAAAAGATCCTTTGGCTTTACAAAGATTAAAAGAAGCTTCAGAAAAAGCTAAAATCGAACTTTCCTCTACATTAGAAACAGAAATTAATTTACCTTACATTACTGCCGACGCCTCTGGTCCAAAGCATCTTAATGTAAAATTAACTCGAGCTAAACTTGAACAATTGGTCGATGATTTAATTGAGCGCACAATCAAACCTTGTGAAAATGCCCTTCAAGATGCCGGCTTAAAACCTTCCGATATTGACGAGGTTATTTTGGTTGGTGGTATGACCAGAATGCCAAAAGTAATCGAAACTGTAAAAAAACTTTTTGGCAAAGAGCCAAATCGTAGCGTTAATCCTGATGAAGTTGTGGCAATTGGAGCCGCTATTCAAGGCGCGGTATTGCAAGGCGATGTTAAGGATGTTATTCTTTTAGATGTAACTCCGCTTTCTCTTGGGATCGAAACTGCAGGCGGTGTTTTCGCTAGATTAATCGATAGAAATACAACCATCCCAACCAATAAGAGTCAGGTATTTTCAACCGCTGCGGATAGCCAAACCGCGGTTACAATTAAAGTTTTCCAAGGCGAAAGAGATATTGCTTCTAGCAATAAATTGCTCGGAGAATTTAATCTCGAAGGAATTGCTCCGGCGCCTAGAGGAATGCCACAAATTGAGGTTTCTTTTGATATTGATGCCAATGGCGTTGTGAAAGTTTCAGCTAAAGATAAAGCGACAAACAAAGAGCAACAAATTCGCATTCAATCTTCCGGTGGTTTATCCGAAGAAGAAATCAAAAAAATGATGCGCGATGCTGAAGATAATGCCTCTTCCGATAAAGTGCGCAAAGAATTAATTGAAGCAAAAAATCAAGCTGATTCTTTAATTTACGAAACTGAAAAATCTTTACGCGAACACGGCGACAAAGTTGATTCTGCGATTAAAAATTCAATCGAGGAAGACTTAAAAAATCTTAAAGAAACTATTGCTAAATCTGATGCAAGCGCTGAAGAAATTAAAAAATCGACAGAAAGCTTGATGCAGAATTCCATGAAACTTGGCGAGGCGATTTATAAAAATTCACAAGGCGCTCAACAAAATGAAGGCGCTTCTAATGACGCTTCAAAAAATGATTCTTCTTCTAACGAGGATGGAAAAGTTGTTGATGGCGAATATCAAGAAAATGATGATAAGAAAAGTTAAGAATTATATTTTTTAAATATAAGACTTAACAATTAAATAAATTATTATAAAATAAAAGACGCCCTAATCGTTAATTATAAAAATCTTACCAAATTAATTTTTAATAAGATTTTTATAAATTACCGGGGGCGTTTTTTTCTTGGTTTGAATCATCAAAATCAGAAAAATTTTAAAATTAATCATAATTTTCAAAAAAACATTGCAATAAAAATATATAGAGCAAAACTTCAATTTCGAAAACTAATTTTTTAATTTTCACAACAAATTAGTAAATTAAAATTGCACTATCAATCTTTTAAAATCCATTATATAAATTAAATCGATTTTTTTCAAAAAGTGAATGTCAAATTTTCTAAAAAAAATTCGCGAAGATAAAAAAATTGGTCAAAGCGAACTAGCTGTTAAAATAGGAGTTAGCAAACAACTGCTTTCAGGATTTGAAAATGGCAGAAGCGGAATCTCCAACGAAGTTTTACAAAAACTTGCAGATGCTTTAGAAGTATCATCGGACGCGATTTTAACCGGCAAATCTACAAAGCCTTTTAGTGAAATTGGTCGCAAACAACTTTCCGAAGCCATGAATATGACTTTTAAATTTTATGGTGATGAATTTGATAGAGATACAATAATTAAAGTTTCCACTGAATTATACAGTATTATTGTTGACTTTGATGAATTAAAAAATGATGCTGATCGAGAAAAATTCAAAAAATCCTTAGAGGAAAAAATTGCCACCGGCCTTGCCTCGAATTGTTTTTTAAAATTAACGAAATAAACCAAACCAATATGAAAAAATCACAAAAAGAGCTTGCCAAAGAAGAGCTTGCAAAAATATATGATAATCAATTTAAATGGGTTCAAGCTGGCAACGCGTTAAGAAATCGCTTTGGCGATTCATTAAATATCAATCCAAAACTAAAATGGATTTTACGCTTATTGATAATTGGAAATATTGGCATTTGGCTTACTTTTATATCTTTAAATTTTTAATTTTTACATATGAATAGCGACGATTTGGTTTCTCCAAAAAAATTAATTTTATACGTTGAGGATGAAGAATTTCAAGCCAAACTTTTTGCAAGAATTATTGAAAATGAAGTCAAGGATCGCGGTCTTCAAGTAATTATTTTCAACAATGGAACGGATTTTATAGACTTAGTAAATTCTAGAAATAAAAATTATAAAATTGAACAATTCGGAATAATTTTACTCGATTTGGCAATGTTCGATTTTTCAGGAATCGCCATGCTTAAAGAAGCGCAAGATAATGCTATAAAAACTCCAATCGCCATTCTAAGCGCAAGGGAAGATGAGATCTTAAAAAAACAATCTTTTGATTTAGGCGCTAAAGATTATTTTGTAAAAGGAAAAGATTTGCTAGAGTTAGAGCGCCTAAGAAAATTCATTATCGACAATACTGCATAATTTGTATTTTTTTCATCAAAAAGTTATTATTTGAAGATATATCAACGAAACCCCTCAATCGTTATTTGGCAAGGATTTGAAGGATTTAATGAATTTACTTTGCAAACCAAAATCTATTAAAAATTCATCAATAGATTTTATTTTTTAAAAGAAAAATATTATTTTTATCTTCAACAAAGAAATGAGTTTGGAGACTAAAATCTATTTTATAAATCACTAAAACTTTATAAACTAAGCAATTTATTTTTTATTTCTTAAAACTGCGCGCGCCGCTGAAAGCCTTGCAATTGGAACGCGATATGGTGAACATGAAACATAATGCAATCCAACATCATTACAAAATTCAATTGAAGCTGGATTTCCGCCATGCTCTCCGCAAATTCCAAGTTTAATATCTTTACGAGTTTGTTTGCCTTTTTGTGTAGCAATTTTTATAAGCTCACCAACTCCTTCTTGGTCAAGTTCGGCAAATGGATCTTTTTCAAGAATTCCGGCTTTTTGATAATGTCCTAAAAAGTTACCGGCATCGTCGCGCGATAAACCAAAAGTAGTTTGCGTTAAATCATTGGTTCCGAAGCTAAAAAATTCAGCTTCTTCGGCAATTTTATCAGCAACTAATGCGGCGCGAGGCAACTCAATCATGGTTCCAACCATATATTTAAGATCAACGCCCTGCTCTTTTATAACAGCTTCTGCGATTTTTGTTACTAATTGACGCATGATTTGAATTTCTTTTTGAGTCGCAACCAAAGGTATCATGACTTCAAGCAAAACTTCATTTTTTGTTTCTTTTTTTACAATTGCCGATGCTTCAAAAATAGCCCGCGCTTGCATTTCGTAAATTTCTGGATAAGAAATTCCAAGCCTACAGCCACGATGCCCCAACATTGGATTTTGCTCTTGTAATTGATGCGTGCGATGCTTGACATAATCAACTTCAACGCCAGCAACTTTTGCAACTTCTTGAATTTCACTTTCTTTGTGCGGTAAAAATTCGTGAAGTGGCGGATCGAGCAAACGAATGGTGACGGGCAATCCCGACATAATTTTAAATATTTCAACGAAATCTTTTCTTTGCATTGGCAATAATTTTGCCAAAGCTTTTTTACGCCCTTCGAGAGTTTCCGCCAAAATCATTTCGCGCACTGAAATAATGCGATCTTCATTAAAAAACATATGTTCAGTTCTGCATAATCCAATTCCTTCGGCACCAAAATCGCGTGCAACTTGGCAATCAAGTGGAGTTTCGGCGTTGGTTCGAACTCTAAGAACGCGCACCTCATCTGCCCATTTCATAATTGTTTCGAAATCACCCGATAAATTTGGTTTTAAGGTTGGTACATTTCCGAGAATTACATCGCCATTCGAGCCGTTAATAGTGATAATTTCGCCCTCTTTAACTTTGACGCCGTTGGCATTGAAAAATTTACCAGAATTGTCAACATGCAAACCCGTCGCACCAGAAACACAAGGTGTTCCCATGCCTCGAGCAACAACCGCGGCGTGCGAAGTCATGCCCCCGCGCGCTGTTAAAATTCCTTGAGAAACATGCATGCCCTTAATATCTTCTGGGCTAGTTTCGAGTCTTACTAAAATTACTTTATCCCCATTTTCAGAACGACGCTCAGCATCTTGCGAAGAAAATACTACTATTCCTGAAGCGGCACCGGGAGATGCTGGTAAGCCTTTGGCGATAATTTTAACTTGTGCTTTTGGATCAAGAGTTGGGTGCAATAATTGATCAAGACTTGCCGGATCAACCCGAAGCAAAGCTTCATTTTTATTAATCAATTTTTCGTTAACCATATCAACGGCAATTTTAACGGCAGCATGCGCCGTGCGTTTACCAGAGCGGGTTTGAAGCATCCACAATTTTTTATTTTGCACAGTAAATTCAATATCTTGCATATCGCGATAATGCTCTTCAAGTTTTTTATAAATCTTTTCGAGTTCTAAAAAAACCTCTGGCATAGTTTCTTGCATCGATGGCAAAATCGAACCAAGTTGCTCTTTGCCTTGAATTGTAATGGATTGCGGAGTGCGAATTCCTGCGACTACATCTTCACCCTGAGCATTGATTAAATATTCGCCGTAAAGTTCTTTGGCGCCAGTTGATGGATTGCGCGTAAAAGCCACTCCGGTCGCCGAAGTTTCGCCCATATTACCAAAAACCATCGATTGCACATTGACCGCCGTTCCCCATTCAACAGGAATATTATTTATCGAACGATAAGTGATGGCGCGATCGTTCATCCATGAGGCAAAAACCGCCTCAATTGCTCCCCATAATTGTTTCTGAACATCTTGCGGAAATTCATAACCCAATTCTTTTTTAACTTCAATTTTAAAAAGCTCGACGATTTCTTCGAGTTGTTCGGCGCTTAAATCATTGTCGTTGGATGCTCCAAACTCTTGTTTTTTATCATCAAGAATTGTTTCGAAATTATAATGATCAACGCCCAAAACCACATCTGAATACATTTGAATAAAGCGACGATAAGAATCAAAAGCAAATCTTTTATTGTCGCTATTTTTTGCTAAACCCAAAACAGTTTTGTCATTTAATCCTAAATTCAAAACCGTGTCCATCATCCCTGGCATTGAAGCGCGAGCACCTGAGCGCACCGAAAATAATAATGGATTTTTTTCATCACCAAATTTTGCACCAATTTTATTTTCAATATGAAGTAAGGCTTTTTCAACTTGAGTTTTTAATTCTTTAGGGAAAGATTTTTGATTTTTGTAATATTCATCGCAGACTTCAGTGGTAATCGTGAAGCCAAGAGGAACCGGCAAACCCATATTCGCCATTTCTGCCAAATTAGCACCTTTGCCTCCTAACAAATTTTTCATTGAGGCATCACCTTCGGAATTGCCGTCACCAAAAGAATATACGAATTTTTTAGAAGTCATTTTGTGAAAAAATTAAGCTTAAAATTATTTTAATATATTTTGGCTAATTATTTAGATTTTGCAAATTTTTTTTTAAATAATTTTAGAGGGGAAATTAAGCTTAAAATTATTTTTTAATTGTGCTTTTACGATATCCGTAAATAAAATAAATCAAAATTCCAAATGCGGTCCAAACTGCAAAATAATGCCAATTACGCGTCAATAATTCAAAAGTTAAATATCCGCAAGATAAAACCGCCAAAGGCCCAACCACAAAAACCATCGGACATCTAAAGCTTCTTTTTAAATTTGGTTGCTTAACTCGTAAAATCATTACCGCCAAAGCCACAACAATAAAACCAAATAATGTTCCAATGCTAGTCATTTCACTTAAAGTTTCGAGTGAAAAAATGCCAGCAATTAAAGCCACCGCTAGCGTCGTAAGTAAAACGCTGACATGCGGAGTATTATATTTTTTATGCATTGAACTTAATTTTTTTGGAAGCAAACCATCGCGCGACATCACGAAAAAAATTCGCGATTGACCGTAAAGCAAAACCAATAAAACCGATGTGATACCAGCAATTGCACCAGTTGAAACCAAAGCCGAACCGATATTGCTTCCATTATCACGCAATGCTCTTGCCAAAGGTTCGGGATTATTTAGTGTCGAAAAATTTACAATTCCATTTAACACCAAAGCCACTGTGGCGTAAAGTATCGCGCAAACTCCGAGTGAAAAAATTATTCCGATTGGCAAATCTCGTTTAGGATTTTTACATTCTTCGGCGGTCGTTGCCACCGCATCAAAACCGATATAAGCATAAAAAATTGCCGCTGCTCCTGCCATAACTCCGCCAAAGCCGAAAGGCATAAAATTACTATAATTTTCTGGTTTAATCATCGGCGTTGCCACCACTAAAAAAATAAAAATTACCGCCAATTTTACAAAAACTAAAATACGGGTGAACTTTACGCCCTGTTGAGTTCCAACATAAAGCATTGAACCAATTAATAACACGATTAAACTTGCTGGTAAATTTATAATACCGCCTTGACTCGTTGGCTTTATAAGCAACTCTGGCAAAGAAATTCCCGCCGATTGCAAAATTCCAACCATATATCCCGACCATCCATTGGCAACCGCTGAGGCTCCAATGCCATATTCAAGAACTAATCCCCATCCGACTAACCATGCTACAAACTCACCGATAACCGCGTAGGTGTAAGTATAAGCGCTTCCCGAAACTGGTACCATCGAAGCGATTTCTGCGTAAGCAAGTGCCGCAAATAAACAAGCCAAGGCACCGATTAAATAAGATAAAGCAATTGCTGGACCAGCGTGAGTTGCCGACGCCGTGCCCGTTACAACAAAGATTCCGGTGCCAATTGTGCAACCGATTCCAATCATTATTAAATCGAAAGCGGTAAGCGATTTTTTGAAAGAATTTTTTTGGGAAGAAGCAATTAATTCTTCGATTGATTTTTTACGAAATATACTCATTTGGGTAATATTTAAAAATTAAAGTTTTTTTAAAATTAAAAATAAACCGAGCTTTTAAACAATCTAGTAAAAAAATGAATATGATAATTTTTTTAGATTAACTCGCAGAGGAAAACTGTATTTATTAAGAATTAAATCTTATAAAGCACAAACTTTAAGTCCGAACAAATAGTAAATTAATTTTAAAATTTGCTATTTTGAATTTAGTAATTTTATTTTGTTTGTTTTGCTAAAGCGCTTTTTCTATAACCGTAAGAGAAATAAAAAATAATGCCGATGACAAACCAAATTAAGAATGGCTTGTAATGATCTTGCAATAATTTTAAGATCAAAAATCCACATCCAACAATTGCCAAAGGTGCAATAATTTCGACGAAAGGACATTTAAAACTACGCTCTAATTTTGGTCTTTTATAACGCAAAATTAAAACTCCAAGCGATACTAAACAAAAAGCAAAAAGCGTCCCGAGACTACTCATATCGCCCATCGTGCGAATTGGAGTAAAGCCCGAAATTATGGCAACGGCGATTGTTACGACAAAAATTGAATAAGATGGCGTTTGATGTTTTTTATGAATTTTTGAGAAAAATTTTGGAAGTAAACCGTCGCGCGAAATTACAAAAAATATGCGCGATTGACCATACATCATCACCAATAAAACCGTCAACATTCCAGCAATCGCACCAGTTCCAACCAAAGCCGAACCGATATTGCTTCCATTATCGCGTAAAGCTTGAGCTAGAGGTTGAGGATTTCCTAAGGATTTATAATTTACAATTCCGGTTAAACATAACGAAACCACCACATAAATCACCGCGCAAATTAAAAGCGAACCGATGATTCCAATTGGCAAATCGCGCTTAGGATTTTTACACTCTTCGGCCGTTGTCGCCACTGCATCAAAACCCAAATAAGCGAAAAAAATCGCCGCCGATCCGGCAAAAACTCCTTTCCAACCATAAGGCATAAATTCTTGATAATTTTCAAATTTAATATGAGGCACTGCCACCAAAATAAAAATAAAAATTACCACCAATTTTACAGAAACCAAAACACGGTTGACCATAACGCTTTCTTTAGTTCCGATGAATAAAAGTAAGCCAATAAAACATGATACGAAAGCTGCCGGTAAATTAATTATGGCGCAATAAGTTCCGTCGGCGCAAAGTTGCGAAGGAGCTTTAGTCAGAAATTCGGGAATTATAATTCCGCCTTGTTGTAAAATTCCAACTAAATATCCCGACCATCCGGCCGCAACAGTTGAAGATGCCACCGTATATTCCAAAATTAAACCGCAAGCAACTAACCACGCGATAAATTCGCCCATAACTGCATAGGTGTAAGTGTAAGCGCTCCCTGAAACTGGCACCATTGAAGCCAATTCGGCATATGCCAATCCGGCAAAAACACAAATTATGGCTGAAAATAAAAAAGATAAAGCGATTGCCGGACCCGCATGTTCAGCGGCGGCTTGACCAGTTAATACAAAAATTCCCGTTCCAATAATTGAACCAATTCCAATAAAAACTAAATCAAAAACTCCTAGAGTTTTTTTAAGGGTATTTTTTTTAGCCCCCTCAAGAATGCTTTCCAGAGTTTTTTTGCGAAAAAGTAATTTCATTTTTGATATTTTTTGTTTTGATTTCGAAACTTAAACAACTCTAAAAAACTTTATAAAATTTATCAAATAAATTTTATAAAAAAAACAATATTTTTAAATAGTTGTATTGGAATTTATAAAAAATTCATCAAGGGTTATTTGCGTAAAAAAAATAGCCTTAACGGCTATTTTAGCAAATAACGGGATTAGGAGCGAATGCGACGCAATCCCAGGGGCAAGTCGTCTTCGAAATCAAAATGAAATTTTGATTGAGAAAAGCGACGAAGCCAAGGTGACTCAAATCCCAGTCGCGAATCTTTTTTGAAAAAAAAGATGAAGGTTATTTGCGTTAAAAAAATAGCCTAAACGGCTATTTTTAGCGAGAAACGGGATTAGGAGCGAATGCGACGCAATCCCAGGGGCAAGTCGTCTTCGAAATCAAAATGAAATTTTGATTGAGAAAAGCGACGAAGCCAAGGTGACGCAAATCCCAGTCGCGAATCTTTTTTGAAAAAAAAGATGAATTGTTTATCCAAAAATAAAAAACCTAAAAAATCATCGCGGATACGGCGATTTATTCGCCGTGTAGCGATTCATTATTAAGCTAAATTTGCGCTAGCAAATTTAATTATTCGTATGACAACAATTCCTCTTCAGCAATTTCTTGAGTAATAACATCGTTATTCATTAAATCTTTTAATGAATCTTTGAGAAGCAACATACCGTTTTTACGACTCAATTCAATAATTGAATTGATTTGTGGAATTTTATCTTCGCGAATCAAATTACGCACTGAAGCGTTTGCCAACATAATTTCAAAAGCCGCACATCTTCCGCCATCGCGTTTTTTGACTAATCTTTGCGAGATAACCGCTTTAATTGAGCCCGACAAAATTGAACGCACCGCTGATTTTTCTTCAGCCGGGAAGACATCGATAATACGATTTATAGTTTGCGCCGCTGAGTTGGTGTGAAGAGTCGCCAAAACTAAATGCCCCGTTTCAGCTGCGGTTAAAGCCAAGCGAAAAGTTTCGATATCGCGCATCTCACCGACCATTATAACATCCGGATCTTGGCGCAACGTACTTTTTAGAGCTTCATTAAATGTATTTGTATCCGAACCCAATTCGCGTTGATTAATTAAAGAGCGCTTATTTTCAAATATATATTCCACCGGATCTTCGATGGTAATAATATGACGCATAAAATTGTTATTAATGTAATCAATTATGCCCGCCAAAGTGGTTGATTTTCCGCTTCCCGTAGGACCAGCGACCATTATCAAGCCTTTTTTTAACTTTGCTAAATCTTGAACAATATAAGGCGCATTTAACGAAACTAAACTTTTAATATCTTTTGGAATTAAACGAAATGCTGCAGCAGGACCACAAATAGTATGATAAGCATTAACGCGACAACGATAATTTTCGGTGGTTTGGATTGAAAAATCTATTTCTCGATTTTCAATATAAACTTTCTTTTGCTCCTCAGTCATTATTGAATAAAGCACGTTATAAACATCATCTTTGCTCAATACTTTAGTGTCTCTGTAGTCAACTAAATCACCATCTAATCGCAATATTATTCGATAATTTGACGAAAAATGCACATCGGAGCAATTTTTTATTCTGGCTTCTTCGAGAATTTGCTGAATCATATCATTTGTTTAATTTTTTCGATTCTTCTTTTTACAGAATCAAGGGCAATTTCGCGATTAGAACTATCATTGTTTTTTACAACTATCGAATACATTTCCAAAGCTTTTTCATATTCTTTATTTTCGTCAAAAAGTACTCCAAGATTATAACAATAATCAATATTATTGTAATCCAATTCCAAAGCTTTTATATAATTTTTAATCGCCGAATTGTAATCGGAAATTTTTTCATAAGCGAGCGCCATGCTAGCAAATAAATAATGTTTCTCAGGATTTTGTATAGTTAAGCGGTTAAGCATGTATATTGCTTCGCGCGGAGATTCTTCAATTAATATCGCAATAATATTACTGATAATCTCATCCTTGTTTTCTGCATCGCCCTTAAGCAAATCGTAATAAATATTTTTAGCTTGTTTATTTTGAGCAAGTCTTTGATAAACCACCCCCAAAGAATATTTTGCGTAAAGATTTTGTGGCTCTTTTTGTAAAATTTCTTTGTACATTTGAATAGCAATTTCATATTGCCCAACCAACACCGAATTATAAGCAAGCTTTTCTTTTTCGCGAACATCTTTGTCAATTTTAACTTTGTCGACCAAAACAATATTCATCTCTTCTGGAGTATATTTTTTTTCTTCTTCATCTTTTTCGGGAATGCTTCCCATAGTAGGTTCTTTAACTAAATTTGTGCCATATTCATTGTTATATACATCAAATTTTTCTTGTGCTGATTTATCGAATAATAAATTTTTTTCAATTTCTCGAGTAAGGTCAGAGTTGCCAATATCAAATTGCGCATGAACTTCTTGAACAAAAAAAATTGTTAAAAATAATGCACAAGATATGGTTTTTATTTCGAAAAGTGTAGGTTTTTTAACTCTCGGCATTTGAAAATTTTTCAATTTTTTTTTGGTTTTTTAAATATATCATTATCGCCATAATTGAAGCGGATGTAATGCCCTGAATCTTGCTTGCAACCGCAATGGTTGGTGGTCGATATTTTAACAATTTTTCACGCACTTCATTTGACAAACTTTGAATCAAATCATAATCAATATCAAGGGGAATTTTCATTTTTTCTTCTTGACGAAAAATTTCAATATCCTGACTTTGTCTTTTCAAATATGATAAATATGTGGCGTTAATTGCAACTTGTTTTTTTGTTTCCATTTCAATTTGGGAAATTTCCTGATTCCAAATTTTTTCGATAATTTCAAAATTTATTTCAGGGAATGAAAGTAATTGATAAGCACTTCTCACCACCCCATCTTGCTTAATCGTGACACCAAAATTTTCTAATTTTTTAGGAGAAATTTTTAAATCTTCTAAAATTTTTGTGGCTTGTGAAATTTTATTTTTACGAATCAAAAAACTTGCTAATCTTGCTGGCGCAATTACGCCGAATTTTTCGCCAATTTCAGTTAAACGCAAATCGGCATTGTCAGCACGAATACTCAAGCGATATTCCGCGCGCGAAGTAAGCATTCTGTAGGGTTCAGAAGTTCCAAGTGAAGTTAAATCATCAATCATTACGCCGATATAACTTGTCGAACGATCTAAAATAAATTCTTGGTCATTTTTTAAAGCTTTCAAACCAGCGTTAATGCCGGCGACGATGCCCTGCCCGCCCGCTTCTTCATAACCCGTAGTGCCATTAATTTGTCCCGCAAAAAATAAATTACGAATTTTTTTAGTTTCGAGTGTTGGCAATAATTCGCGTGGATCGACATAATCATATTCGATAGCGTATCCCGCTTGCGAAACCACACAATTTTCTAAACCTTTAATTGATTTTAAAAATTGCATTTGCACCGAAAGTGGCAAGGAATTAGAAATACCATTTGGATAAATTAAATCACTGTCCAAACCTTCTGGCTCTAAAAAAATTTGATGGCGCTCTTTATCATAAAATCGATGAATTTTATCTTCAATCGAAGGACAATATCGCGGACCAATTCCCGAAATTCCTCCGCCATACATCGCCGATTCATGTAAATTATTTTTAATAATTTCGTGAGTTTGTAAATTAGTGTAAGTAATGTAGCAAGCGGTTTGTGGTACTTTAATTTTATCGGTTAAATATGAAAATGGTTGTGGCGGATTATCGCCCGCTTGAATTTCAAGTTCAGAAAAATCGATTGAGCTTTTTAAAATTCGTGGCGGAGTGCCAGTTTTCAAACGCCCAAGATTAAATTGATATTTTTGTAAACAATTAGAAATGCCGTAAGAAGCTTCTTCGCCAACCCTTCCCGCCTTGGTTTGCTCTTTGCCAATATGAATTACTCCGCGCAAAAAAGTACCCGTCGTCAAAACCACCGATTCTGCGTAAATCGTTTCACCGCTCGTTAAAATTACACCTTTAATTTTGTTATTTTCAATTATTAAATCCTCAACGGAATTATAAAGAATTGTTAGGTTTGAATAATTTTCAAGAATTTCTCTGATGGCAATTTTGTAAAGTTTGCGATCGGCTTGCGCTCTGGGTGAATGGACCGCGTAACCTTTTGATGAATTTAAAATTCGAAAATGAATTCCGGCTTTATCAATAGCACAACCCATGACGCCGTCAAGCGCATCAATCTCACGAACTATAGTGCCTTTGGCAACCCCTCCAATTGCCGGATTGCATGACATCTCGCCCAAATTTTCAAATTTTTTGGTGATGAGTAAACTATCAACGCCCATTCTGGCAGAAGCGCAAACCGCCTCAATTCCAGCATGACCCGCACCGATAACAATAGTTTGAAAATGTGTTTTTAAATTTTTATAATTATTCACAGCGAAATTATATTAATTATTTATATCAAATTAACTTGAGAATATATGCTTTTATAATTTAAAAATTAAGCTTTATCTTTTTGACTAAAAATCTTTAAAATGAAGTGCGCCCTAAAAAGAATAAAAATTTTTTATATTTTTTCAATATTTTCATTCCAATATTTGTCAGAAATAATTTCATGAATCCTCGAAATTGTTCGTGAAAAATAATGGGCAAAAACATTAACATTTTTAAAATTAGTTAAATTTATTTTTGACATCATGATGAGCAAAACCTTATTTTCATAAGCTTCGTCGATAAATAAAGTAAAGCGCCGAATTTCGTTAATTTGGTCTTCTTGAAATAAAGGAATTTTTTGCAAAAAAATTAAATTAAATTTTTGACAAATTTCTTTGAAATCCGCCGAAGAATAATTTTGCTCAAACAATTCATTAAAATTAAAAATTGCAACATTTTCAAAGGCTTTTTTGACAATTATTTCGCGCCCCCACGACTCTAATTTTACAATATTTTTTGATTTATTGTTAGTAAAATCTTCAATAATTTCTTGAAAAATTTGACGATTTTTTGGGTTAGAAACAAAAAATCTTTTGGTTAATTTGTCGCGATTATGCTTTCTATAATCGGTCGCAGAATTTAAATTCAAAACCTCAATTTTTTTTAATAAAATATTATTAACAAATTCAAGAAAAACCTCTCTTTGCAAGCCATTTTTATAAAGATTTTGTGGATGCAAATTGGCAGTAATTACGACCGTAATTTGCTTTGAAAAAAAATATTCAAAAATGCGCGCAAGAAGCATGGCATCAGCAACATCAAGCACTTGAAACTCATCGAAACAAATTACTTTTTGATCGGTTATGATTTTTTTTAACGCCTCAATTAAATCATCATTGCTTTTTTTAGGATTTTGACGAATTTCATGCAAAGTTTTATGAATTAAAATCATAAAACTATTAAAATGAAAATAAATCTTTGGAAGATTTATAATTTTTTCGTAAAAATTTTTCATCAACATGGTTTTGCCTCGCCCGACATCGCCATAAATATAAAAACCATAAAATTCATTTTGCACTTCAGGAGACTTAAACAAATTTAATAAATTTTTCTTAAAATCAACTTCTGGTTTTACGATTTCAAGCTTTTGCGCAAGAATATCGAGTTTATTTTTTATAATTATTTGCGAATTATCTAAATTCATTTTGTCAAAAAAAAATTAAAAATTTAAATTGCAGTTAAGCTTTTAAAAAATAAAATGCTTTTGTAAATCTTAATTAACACCAAATTAACTTGGTGTAATTTTAATTTTTGATTCTTTACAAAGCCATAAAATTATTTAATTTTTGAAGATTTAATTTACAAAAATCATGAATATTAATTTCGACATTCTTTCAGTTTTAATATTTTTACCTTTAATTTCGGCAATTTTTTTGTTGCCCCTAAAAGCTAAAAATACCTTATTTTACTTTAGCTATGGCTGTTTTTTTAGCGTCATAAATTTTTTGCTTTCGGTCTTCGCCATAATTGTTTACGATTGGCGCAAAGGCGGTTTTCAATTTCAAAGTATTTTTAAAATTTTTGCCGAAACTGACATAAAATACTTTGTTGGAGTTGATGGCTTGGCAATCACCATGATATTTTTAACCACACTTTTAACACCAATTTGTTTTATAATTTCTTACAAAACAATAGTTAAACGCACCAAAGAATTCGTCATCGCATTTTTACTTATTGAAGCTCTGGTTATCGGCGCATTTTCTTCGCTCGATTTATTATTTTTCTATATTTTCTTTGAAGCCACTTTAATTCCGATGTTCTTGGTAATCGGCATTTGGGGCGGAGAAAATCGCGTTTACGCTTCTTACAAATTCTTTATTTACACCTTGGCGGGTTCGGTATTTTTCTTGATTGGAATTATTTTAATTTTCTTATTCACCAAAACCACCGATGTTATAATTTTAACAAAAACCTTGAGAGAACTTTTCCCACTTAATTATCAAGTGGCATTATTTGCTTTATTCTTTGCGTCTTTTGCAATTAAAGTTCCAATGTTTCCATTTCACACTTGGCTTCCTGATGCGCATGTTCAAGCCCCAACTGCTGGCTCTGTAATTCTTGCGGGAATTTTAATTAAGCTTGGCGCCTTCGGATTTTTGCGTTTTTCTTTGCCATTTTTTCCGTTAGCTTCGCAATATTTTGCTGATACAATTTTTATATTAAGCGTCATCGCCATAATCTACGGATCATTCGTCGCTTTGATGCAAGAAGACATGAAAAAAATGATTGCCTATTCTTCGGTTGCTCATATGGGCTTCGTAACTATGGGAATTTTTAGCTTAACCCACCAAGGTATCGAAGGCGCTATCTTTCAAATGATTAGCCACGGCGTAATTTCTTCGGCTTTATTTATTTGCGTTGGCTTTATTTATGATCGTTTGCACACTAAAAAAATCGCCGATTTGGGAGGCATCGCTTCAAAAATGCCAAACTTTGCGCTGATGGCGATGATTTTCACATTAGGCTCGGTGGGCCTACCTGGAACTAGCGGTTTCGTCGGTGAATTTCTTACTATAATTGGCGTTTTCAAAGTTAATAAATTCATTGCGCTTTTGGCGGGTCTTGGCGTTATTTTTGGCGCTTGTTATATGCTTTGGCTCTACAAAAGAGTTTGGTTCAGCGAGATTCATAATAAAAAAATCGAAGAACTTCGAGATCTCGATTTTTGTGAATTTTTAGTATTATTATTACTCGCTATTATGGTTATTGCACTCGGAATATTTCCAAGTTTAATGTCAAATTTCTTTAGCGAACAGTCGGCGCAACTCAGTATTTTTGTAAACACTTTGACGCCTTTAAAATAATCTTCTTAACTATTTTTAAACATGAAATTTTCTTTGTTAATACCAGAATTAATTTTATTTTTCGGAGCCTTATCCCTTTTAATGCTCGATGTTTTTTTTAACAAAAAAAACCAACGATTTATTTTCTTTGCCCATTTTTTCTCTCTAGCGGTTTGCGGTTTAGCGCTATCTTTTGCCGTAAAAAATTTTGGATTACCCGAAACTTCTTTTAACGATATGCTAAATTCTAAAGCGATTATTTCCTTTATGAAATGCATTATACTTTTATTGCTCGTAGTCATAATTTTGATTTCCGTGCGCTTCGTTTTTTCGCTCGAAAAATATGGTTCGGAGTTTTTAGCTTTAATGATGATTGCTACAGCTGGTGGCTTAATCATGATTTCTGCCAATGATTTATTATTATTTTATTTGGGCTTGGAACTTCAAGCTTTATCTCTTTATCTCTTGGCCTCATTTAGTATAAAATCCGCTCGATCTTCTGAGGCTGGTATAAAATATTTTATCCTCGGAAGTCTCGCTTCTGGATTATTATTATTTGGAATTTCAATGGTTTACGGCTATTCGGCAACCACAAATTTCACCGTCCTTCAAGATTTAATTGGCAAATTAAAGCCCGAAGAAATGCCGATTGGTTTGGTTTTTGGTATGATTTTAGTAGCAACGGCAATGTTTTTCAAAATATCGGCGGCACCTTTTCATATGTGGGCGCCAGATGTTTATCAAGGCGTGCCAACTATAGTTCTAGCCTTCTTTGGAACCGTCGTAAAATTCTCAATGGTTATTG
>Ga0209443_1000276_pt1 | contig 34501 bp, 20 predicted proteins | sample LauGreBMM110DCMD_2_FD_187571 | JGI IMG/M metagenome (GOLD analysis project Ga0209443, IMG submission 187571) | Freshwater lake microbial communities from Lake Michigan, USA - Su13.BD.MM110.DCMD (SPAdes) (version 2) | ecosystem: Environmental > Aquatic > Freshwater > Lake | place: Lake Michigan... | reverse complement strand
TGCATTTATAGTGTATCTTTTGAAGATAAATATAATGATTTTGTATCCGTTTTTTTATGTACTAGTGCTGATAATGAAAACTATATATATACCTTTATCTCTTTAGAATTACAAATAAATACTATTATTCGCCCTAGTTTAAATGTAATTGGTGATTTTAAAATACAAGGTGATTCATATTTTGCCGATGTTAATAATAATAATTATGCTTATATTGATACAGCAAATAAATTTGTAGGAATCAATTCATTAGAAATAATGAATCAGTATAATAATAATATATCAAATGTTAAATATTCTACTTTAAATCTATCATCTCAAAATATGGTTGTATCATCTGATTTATACCCCAATTTAGTAGCCGACAGAAATGCAAAATCTGAATATAACGATTACGATCAAATACCTAATTTAGGTTTATTTGTTCCATTAGCACCAATTACTTTAAGAAGAACAAGTGACCATTATTCTTTTAAAGATTTATATGAAAATTCAATGAAATTTACAGACGATACTGAATTAAACAACTTTATTCCTGATGGTATGTATACTATGAATGGTGTATCTACAACACAAAAACCAATTTATACCAAATATATTACTGGTGCTGGTATATCTTATGAAATTAAAGATAATACTGGTTCAACAAATATTTTGGGTAGAAGTTTTATGGGTATTGATAAAATGGAAAATGATACAACAAAAGCAGGTTTTGGAATTCAAGTAAATGATATAGATAATTCAAGTAATTATAGAGATATTTTATATGTAAATAATAATAGTGAATTAAGCGTCAACTCTATTATGTTAGGTGGTCATTTATTAGAAGTAGATGCAGATGGAAAATTATTATTTAATAAAAAGAAGGTAACACTATCTGAATAATTATTCCATTAAAATGGAGAAATTATTATATTTTAATAATACCTTTTCTAAAGATACAATTAAATACCCTTTACCATAATGTTTTATATTATTTATGAAAACTATGCAAAATATATAAATACATTTATATATTTTGTGGTTGTTTGTGTCTCTTTATGGCGTCTCGACATTGTTGAACTATGAAGTTAAAAACATTGTGTATATTTTTGGATTTGTTTACAAAGAACTTTTTCGCGCTTATGTATATTTAATAACCTCTTCTAGTTTTTCTAGTTTTTCTTGGTTTTCTAGTTTTTCTAGTTTTTCTAGGTTTTCTTGTTTTTCTTGTTTTTCTAGGTTTTCTTGTTTTTCTTGTTTTTCTAGGTTTTCTTGTTTTTCTTGTTTTTCTAGGTTTTCTTGTTTTTCTTGTTTTTCTAGGTTTTCCTCCTCTTTTTTTTAATCCTGGTTCTTGTGATCCTGGTTCTTCTGATCCTGGTTCTTCTGATCCTGACTCTTCTGATCCTGACTTTCGCTTTTTTGCTTGTAGTATTAATGCTTCTGCTTCTCTTGCTAGTCTTAATGCTTCTCTTGCTTCTGCTTCTCTTGCTTCTGCTTCTCTTGCTAGTCTTAATGCTTCTCTTGCTTCTGCTTCTCTTGCTGCTTCTTCTGCTAGTCTTAATGCTTCTCTTGCTTCTGCTTCTGCTGCTGCTCTTGCTTCTTCTGCTGCTGCTCTTGCTTCTTCTCTTGCTGCTTCTTCTCCTCTTCTTGCTGCTTCTGCTTCTGCTGCTTCTGCTTCTCCTCTTCTTGCTGCTTCTGCTTCTGCTTCTGCTTCTGCTTTTGCTTCTGCTTCTAGTAGTTGTTCATCTTTTAGTAGTTCATCTTTTAGTAGTTCATCTTTTAGTAGTTGTGATAATTCACTGCTTCTTGCTTGTTGTGATAATTCACTCCTTCTTTTTATAAAAAAGGACTTAAGGTATTCTATTGCTTCAGTAAACGAATTTTCTTCTTTTGGTTCTGATTCTATATATTCACGAAAGGATAATGTAAATCCTGGTGCATTTTTTAGAATTTTAAATTCTTTCCAATATTTTTTATACTTATTATACAATTCTGGTAGATGTATTAAAGCATTTTCTTTCTCCCTATACAGCGTAGTAAAGTGTAATGCTTTACTATCACTATAAGTCGTTTGTTGAGGATTATCCGGATCTTGAGTTTCAAATTCTGATGCATGAATTGCTCTACAGCTTGGGTCCAATACTAATTCTATTTTAAATCCCATAGCTTTAAAAAAAATTACTACATCTTTTAGATTACACACTTTTTCTATAAATATCATGCGAGCTGCTACAACCAGCTCCAGATCTTCACCAAAAATTTCTCCGTTGTCTAATCTTAAACCTGCTCTTTGTAACCAATACCGACCTGTACTATTCAATTCACCAGATTCATTAATACCTAATAAGTTAAGATTAGCAATTGTATTATTAGAACCTACTATTGTAAAGGGTTTATCTGCTGCTTCCGAACTCGCAACTACAATCGGTCCATAATCTGGGCAATATTGTAGTTTTGGGTTTCTCTCTATCATACAACGTTTAGTATTACCATGTTCTGTACACGCTCTACACGTTTCATGTTCATTGGCTTTAAAAAGGAAAGTTCTGTCCCATGCAAGTGTCATATTTGTATTATTTTCTACAACAAACCCTCCACCTTCATATGCAATATCACATTCTGCATATAAATCTTTTAAAAAAACATGCAATGTACGTGTAAAATCTTCTCTCCAATCTGTAATAGTTGGTTGTTTATAATACTCGCGTAATTCATCTAAAGTATGATGGTCTATTGGTTTTCCATTACATTTCATCATCAATCCTACAAGACCTGAATAACCGGCAAATGATAATAGGCTAACATCAATTTCAGGAACTTCATTGTTTTCTGTAGAACGTGCAAGACCCTCTGCACCATGTGCTGCTAAATATATAATTACTACTGGTCCTTCTATTTGTTTTTCTACTGATTTTTTGGTAGACAACATAATATAATATTATACTTTAAAAAAAGAATAATTAATTAATTTTGTTGATATACTTTTGTTTATATACTTTTGTTGATATACTTTTGTTGATATACTTTTGTTGATATACTTTTGTTGATATACTTTTGTTGATATACTTTTGTTGATATACTTTTGTTGATATACTTTTGTTGATATACTTTTGTTGATATACTTTTTTTGCTATACTTTTGTTGATATACTTTTGTTGATATACTTTTGTTGATATACTTTTTTTGCTATACTTTTTTTGCTATACTTTTTTTGCTATACTTTTTTTGCTATACTTTTTTTAAAAGTATATTATATGGAGAAACATGGAATATTTTTTTATGTATTTCTAGCATTTATACTTTTCTTTTGTTTAGTCATATATTACCAATCAGATGCATATCAATTAAAATGCATTATTGCATCAAAGGACGGAAATCGATATTGTGTAAGAGAAAGAGAGAAACTAGAATTGGCTGCCAATCTTTTAGCCGATGTAACACAAAAAATGAAGGATATGGTTGCCTACATAGAGAAAAAACACCCTGAAGACCCGCGAACAAAACGTCTTGTCAAAGGGTTTAATCCTAAGGTCATTAATGAAACACTACCAACATCTGAATTGACTGCGTTTAGTGAAAACAAAGGAGAGAAACTGGCTTTCTGTTTAAATACAACGAAAGAGGGTAATCGTCTTATTGATATAAATACACTTACTTTTGTTGCACTACATGAATTATCGCATATTATGACGGAATCCATTGGTCACAAACAAGAGTTTTGGCAAAATTTCAAATTTGTATTGCAAAACGCAAAAGAGGCTGGAATTTATGACCCAATAGATTATAAGAAAAACCCACAAGAATATTGTGGTATGACCATAAATGATAACCCATATTATGATTTAGTTTAAAAAGTGTGTAAAAAATGTTATTTATAGAGACAACTTATTTTAATTTGTTTAAGATATAATGAAATTAAAATAATAATAGCTTTATATATATGTCACAAGAAACTCCTACTTTAGATCAAAAAATATATAAAATTAAACAATTAGTGAATGGAGAGGTTAATACTATATATATATTTAATGGCAAAATAGCTTCTGAAAATGAAGAAGAGTTGTTTCAGAAAATTTTTACTAGTAAAGAAATATCAGAAATAAAATCTGGTTCAATTTCAGTAGTATTTTCTGAACAACAAATAAATTTTGATGATTCTATTGCAACTATTAAAATTAAAATACTAAATGAACTTAAACGTGATGTTTCTATAGAGGAAATATATTTGTATTGTCAAAAAGTAGAGACACTTAATGCAGTAGCAGTTTACCAATCTCTTACTCAAAATGGAAAATTACAATTAACAAAATTAAGGTTAGATCAATTCATTTCAAATATTATTAGTGATGAGAATGGAAACCCATTCGAAGCACATGAAGAAAAGGAAATTTATACTTTTGATGATATTTTCCAAATGAAATTTGATAATAAAAAATATGTTGTAAATAAAGTCCTTGGTCAAAAATTTTTTATTGTTGAAAACGAATATCCTTTTGTATGCAATCCGTTTAAAGTTGATGATTATGATAAACTTTTAGAGAAAAATGCACGTAAATCACTATCAACACTAAACAATCATTTGTTATTGAATAGTGGTGACATTTCTGATAGCATCATTTTTTTATGTCTTGCAGAAGATGTTCTCTCTTTTGTTGCAGGAAAAGATATTTCCGAAGAATCAACTATTAAAATATACTATCCTTTTTTATATAATAAAAATATAAATGATTTGTCTGATTTGAGTCAAGAGAGAAGTAAATTTGTTGAAAATAATAAAAAAATATTGAACGAACGTGTTATAGATTCATTTAAAACGATTGATATGTTTTATAATATTTATAAACTAAGAAAAACTGAATTAAATTATATAAAAAAAGGAATAAAATTTATAAAGGCTGTAATAAAACCTCAATTTGATGTTAAAATTCCTCTGGAAATTATTTTTAAAATTATACATGCAACGAAAGAAAAGCCATTAATTAAATATAACCCATCTTCTAGACAAGAAAATGTATATAGACTTTTTACTGATAAAATTGCTACAGATGGAAGAAAAATCCCATTTCTTAAAAAGGCTACAATCTTCAAGTTAATGAAAAATATTGCACGAAATAAATCAGTTGGTGTATATATTGAATCAGGAGAACAATCATTTGTTTGTGAATTTGATGAAGAAGGATACATAACCATTATCACTGATTTTAAAACTATTGTCAGTGTGGATGAAATTAATGACATGTTTAAGGTGGCTATAAATCCATTAATTCAAGAAATTAAAATTGTTTTGGAACAAAGTGGATATAAATTAGATAGTTTCGAAGGTTTAAATGATGAAAATATCGAAATTAAACAATTGACATATGATACACAAATTTATATTAAAAAACCTCTAGATTTGGATGCATATAGGAATTGCATATCAAGTATTTTTATTAACGAAACCAACAAATTCAGAGGTAATACAATTGATTTACGATTTAAAAGGGTTTCAAATTATAGTAAATTTACTAGTCAAGAAGCATTTATTTTGGAAAAATCTGGACAAGGCTTACGAGGAGAAGAAATTATTGAGGCTCTTTTGGAAAATTTTTCAGAAGATTTAGACCGAAAAGGTGCAGTTGAAATGGTTATGAGATTTGCAAATGAATTGGAAGTTGAAAGGGGTGTAAGAAAATCCGACATTAAAATAAAAAACAATCCTGGTTTTAAAACATGTATAACACTTGATAAAGAAACGGGTATCATTACTATTACAACTGAAAATATTAATAATATTAATTATTTACATACATTACCTGTTTATTTGGATACTATGGTTCGTTTAACACAAGACAAAACATCAACTTTATATCCTATTGAAGAAATAAATCAAATGTGTTCATTAGGAGAGAAAGGTGAATTATCTATTAACGATATTGTTTCATCAGTAGAAGAATCCGCATCTAATTCAGAAGTAGTTACTATTCAAGATGAAGATGTTATTTATGATAAAAGAGGAGTTACATTGCCAACTGAAAAACCAAAAGGTGCATTAAGTTTATTTTTCGATGAAGATGAATACGAAGATGAAGATGTATATGAACCTGAAGATTTAAAAGGAGGGGTTGGTAGTGAATCATCTATCGAATCTGAACAAGATGAATCAGAAGTTGATGTTGTTGAAAGTCCAGAAAATGTTGAAAGTCCAGAAAATGTTGAAAGTCCAGAAAATGTTGAAATTGCTTCTGATTCAGTATCTTCTGACACAATATATAGTGATAAAGAATTGGAAGATTTTGCCTCCTCTTCTAGTCAATCGAATATAGGTATAGAATCACCTATTGATGAACCCAAAAAAGAGTTTGTTTCTTTTGAAAATGTTGAAAAGACATCAGAAAAGATACCTGTTTTAGACCTATATAGTCCTTCTGAATTTAGCGATGATGAAAAAGATTTTTCTGAAAATATACATATCCAAGAACCACAAGAGGATAAAGGAAAGGAAGGAGAAGAACAAGAAGAAGAAGAACAAGAAGAAGAAGAACAAGAAGAAGAACAAGAAGAAGAAGAACAAGAAGAAGAACAAGAAGAAGAAGAACAAGAAGAAGAACAAGAAGAAGAAGAAGAAGTAAGAAATATTGATGGCATGAAATTAAATAAACCATATTACTTTCAAACACGTATTGAGAGAATGGACCCATTACTAATTTTAAAAGAAGATACGCCACAATTTAACTCATATCCTAGAACATGTAGTTCAAGCATGAGGCGTCAACCCGTTATTTTAACAGATACTCAATTAGAAAAAATAAATAACGAGCATCCTGGATTTTTAAGAGATGAAGATGTTGTTAAATATGGTTCTAATCCAGATAATAAATTCAATTATATTTGTCCTCGTTATTGGTGTTTAAAAACAAACACTATAATAGACCCAAAGGAATTAAAAGAAGTTAAAGGTGCTGATGGAAAAACCGAGCTAGTTCATCCTACATGTGGAAAAGTATTACCAAAAGGAGAGAAAAAAGTGAAACAAGGTTATTATATTTACGAATTTTATAAACCAAAATCTGGTAATAAAGATTCAAAAAAATATCCTAGTTTAATACCAGATTCTCATCCTGATGGATATTGTCTCCCATGTTGTTTTGACAAATATAATACAGAAGGTCGTATAAAAGCAATGGAAAAGTGTACAAAGGAAAAAGGCGTTGAAACCACACAATTCTCTGAAAAAGAACAAGACTCTTATATAAAAGGTCCTGATAAATTTCCTCTAGAAGCAGGCAGATGGGGGTATTTACCAGTAGAAATTCAATCAATGCTTCATGTAGCAAACGCTGATTGTCAAATTAGTAAGACAAACACGAATATTAAAGACAACCACCCTTGTTTATTACGTCATGGTATTGAAGTGAATCAGAAACAATCCTTTATTAGTTGTATGTCAGATATAATATTTTTTGCCAAAAAGAGTAAATCAAATGTAGCATCTATTTTGAACCTAAAAGAAATGAAGGAATATATAATTACTGCTATATCGATTGATTCTTTTATAAAATATCAAAATGGTAATTTAGTTACAGATTTTCAAGATTTGGATAAAAGTATTGATTTAAATGCATATTCTGAGTCAAAAATATTTTTAAAACTTAATATGTCAAATCCTGAGGATAAAGCTTATTTTACCAAAGTAGTAAGTGCATTTGAAAATTTTATTGATTTTTTAAGAGACCCTGATGTATATATTGACCATACATATTTATGGGATATCATTAGCATGCCTAACCAAAATTTATTCCCGAATGGCGTGAATCTTGTTATCATGCAAATAAATAATGATGATATTACAAACAATGTCAGTATTCTCTGTCCTACAAATCATTATTCATCTGAATTTTATCAAGCAAGAAAACCCACAATTTTTTTGTTAAAAAAAGACGAATATTATGAACCAATATATTCTTATACAAATACCAATACAGAAGGTATTAAAGGGATTATAGTTTCTAAGGAATTTAAGGAATATGATCCCAAACTTTCAAAAACTATGAGGGCAGTATTTAAAAATATTATAAAACCATTTTTTAATCTAATATGCAGACCCTTAGATAGTATGCCTAATGTTTATAAGGCAAAACGTGCATTACTACTTTATGATTTGGTTCAAAAACTAGATAAATATGAATATACAATAAAGAAACTGGTAGTAAACTTTAATAACAAGGTCATTGGTATAGTTGCAGAAGAACCTAGAACATCTGGTAAAATTGGATTTATTCCTTGTTTCCCTTCACAATTAGATGAGACATTAAAGAAGGAGTTGGATTACGTGTTTATGACTGATTTGGGTTTGTGGAATACTTACCAAAATACAATAGAATTTTTAAATAAACTAGATAAAAGAAGTAAAAAGCGAAGAGATGTTTCCGATATTCCATGTAAACCTGCTTTCAAAGTAGTTGAAGATGAACATGTAGTTGGTATACTTACAAATACAAATCAATTTATACAATTATCGCAACCATTGCGTTTAGAAGATGTGCCACATGATTTAGATATTCCAACCATAAGTAATAACAATTATATTATCGATGTGAGTAAAAGACCAATGGTTCAAAGTGAAGTAGAGTTTACTACGAAAACTGATGTGGATGAAGAGCGTGTTGATTATATCAAAAGGATACGTTTAGAAACTAGTTTTTACAATGTTTTTAGAAATACAATTCGTATTTTAATAAATAATTATGAAAATGTTGGCGTAAGAGAGAAAATAGAAAGGGAAATGGAGAAAGAATATATTATTTATCCTGAAAAGCTTAAAAATATCGACAGAAATTTGCGTGAATTGGTGCAAGATAAAATACAATTTATTGGTGACAAAAATTATTACAAATTGATTAGTGAAGTATCTGCTTGTATTGTAAAAGATAAAGAATCATGTAATGCTATGCCTAATTTGTGTGTTTCTGAAAATGGAAAATGCAATATGATATTACCAGAGAAGAACTTAATAACAAAGAAATATAACGAGGAAATTTATTATAGTCGTTTGGCAGATGAATTAATTCGTTATGCCAGAATCAAATCATTTATGTTGCAACCTCAAGTATACCTTTCTTTCGGTAATATAGGTTATAATTTAAAAGATGATGAAATCATATTAATGCAATCTTTGTTGACACAAGAGTATTTTGACAGGTTAGTTCCTGCAATTACAAATAAATATGCGAAATATATTTCATATGATGAAGTTCAGCCTGTAAAAACGCAAGTATATGACAATACATTTGCATCCATGGAAGAATTAGATGCCAGTAAGAGTGACGCAGATTGTGAGAAAACTACAAAGGAGCAAATTACTTCTAGTGTATGGAGTTTATGTTTTCCGGAAAATTATTATGAAGTTGCATATGGAAAAAATAATGGTTGCACGTTTGAATTTATTATTGACTTAATAGAGCGAAGAACTGGTGAAAAATTCACAATTAGTCAAATTAAAAACCAAATATTTGATGAATACAAAATGTATTTGGGGGAATATATAAATAAAATCGTAGATATATTAATTCTTGAAGGTAAAAAAACTCTTGGTGACCAGGTCCATGCTGGTATACTTTCTTTTGCAAACCTAGTTTATACAGAAAATTATTTCTTGACAACCTTTGATTTATGGTTATTGGTTGTTAAATATAAAATTCCCACCATTTTCATCTCTCAGAAATCCATTTTGCAAACAAATCATGAAAAGACTGAATTTGTTGGTTATGGAACTAGGGAAGATTCTTTTGCATTTGTTGTAGTACCGGGTTTTAGACCTGAAAATATTCCTGGTTATAAGCTTATTTTGAGCAATGATGGTGATGCTTTTATTTCACTTGATAAATTAAATGATAATTGTATAGAGAGAATATATCAGGCAATTGAGAACCCTATTAGTATTGAAAAATATTTACAAAATTTTAATAAACCAAAGAAGACTATTTATATTAAAAAGAAGCATGTAGGTCCTATTTTAATTGAGTCTGATAGTGAGGATACACCAGTTATTAAACCGAAGGTTAACAGAAAAAAGAAGATTATTGTAGAAGAAGAGGAAGATTTGTCTCCTTCCAAACCAAAAAAAGGAAAGTCAAAAAAACAATTAAAAGAAAAGAAAAATGTATCCAAGAAAAATGAAAAATATTAAATTATAATATAAAATTTTATATATTATAATTATACAAACCGAGTCGAATTTCTGCATTTGGGACGTGTTAACACGCCTCTTCGTTCCTCGCCTCTTCGTTCTTCGCCTCTTCGTTCCTCACCTCTTAGTTCTTCGCCTCTTCTTTCCTCACATCTTCTTTCCTCAGCTCCTAGTGTATATTGAGTATTTGAAATAAAAGTATATAAATAAGGTGTTAAGATATTAGGATATTCAAATTTATGCTGTAAAAATTTATGCCCATAACTATCTTCGTATTCATTGAACCATTCTGAATCATTTCCACCGATTTCTTCTGTATCTAAAACCCAATTTCTTCCATTATAATAATAATATTCAAAAATAATGTTGCTATACTCGCGTAGATATAAATTTGTATATTTTGGGTCATTTACTTTAGTTGAAACTTGCATAAATCCATATGACAAAATATCCATTGATGTTTGTCCTGGGTATTTACCTAAATTAAATGTTTTATATATACCATTTATAAGATCAAATAATTTCATTGATTTTATTACAATAGGCACTCTATTATTGAATATAAATTTTTTATACATATTTGATTTTAGTAAAGGTGTATTTAATTTTATAACACCTTGTTTTGATAATTCTCCATTATCATATATAAATTCTTTTAAAATAACATTAAAACCCAAAATAAATTTTGTAATAATTATACCACCATTTAAAGTAAAATTGGAAAATGCTGGATTTTCTACATTTGATGGATTATAATATCTACAAGTTGCACCCAACCATTTTTTAGGAAAAATTTCTTGAATGTAATAACTAATATTTTCAATATCATTTATAGTATATTTTCTAACTAAACTAAACCAATTTGCGGTTCCATTACTAATCATTTTCCTTAATAAGTGACTACTTAATCCCATTGAAAATTGATAATCATCTCCTAATTTTGCATTCACCATTCCAACACATTTTAACTTATTATCTTTTGTATCTCGTATAAACATTGGTGATCCTGATTGACCTACCGATATATGCATATTAGTTAAAATAGTGGGTGGATAAGACAATACAAAACTTTTATAAAATCCTCCACAATAATTTGGATCCATAATTTTTCCTTCCATATAAGATTGATTATCAATTAATCCTGGGTTTCCAATTGTACATATTTGTTGACCTAAATATTGTTCTAAATCTCCATACAATTGAAGTAATTGTAAAGTATTTCTAATATTATATTGTTCTTCAGGAAAAAAAGTCATATTATAATCTAATGTATGATCATACATCGCAATACAAAGATCGGTATGTTTATCATAACCAATAATTCTAAACATTAATTTTATCGTAGTAGTTTCATTATAAAAACAACTAGCATACAATACATCTTTCTGTGAATTTTCAATTAAATGATAACATGTAATTAAATACACTTGTTTTACACCCCTATACACATCATAACTTGTAGGACCTCTTATTAAAATTCCAGTTCCATAACCTTGAGAAGTAGTTATAGAACAAATAGACCTAGATACTTGTGAAATTTCATCATCTTTTTGCATAACAAGAGAAATTGTATCTTTCTGAAATTGTCCGTATTTTAAAAAATACTTCTTAGATTCATCAATATTTTGAAATGTAATATTATATTTAGTTTTGATCATAGCTGAATAATTTGTATAATCTATATTAAAAGGAGAACGTTGGATATTTGGAAAAGGTGAAAATATCGAATTATTTTCTAAATAAATTTTTAAAGAGTCTTGAGCGGGGTGATCTGTGTAGAAATATTTTTTAAATTTTTCAGGAATAGTTTTAAATCCAATAAATCCAGGAGCATTTCCTGATAAAAATGAAAGTCTTATTAATACATCTGAAAATATTGCCTGCTTACTTCCATGTATATTAAAATATTTAGAATATTCTTCAAAATTAAAGTTATACTTGGAATAAATTAGTGAATTATTGTAATGTAAAAATTCATATACATTCGGAACTTCTGTAAAATAATCATAATACTTTAAATTAAATTCATCAATCAATAAACTATTCCAAGTAACATAAGTAGTTAAAGTATTGAAATTAAATCCCCATAATGTATAGTTGAAATCATCAAAATATTGTTCAACTTCTGGTGTCATAGGTAAAAAATATTGTTTTAGTTCCTCTTTTACACTAAAGGGTTCCCATAAGTTTGCCCCATTTAAAACTAAAAAATTATAAAATAATTCATTTTTTGTTAAATTTGTATAGGATGTATTCGTATTTCTAAATTTTTCAAAATCAAAATTATATTTAGAATATAACATTTTTTTTGTGTTTGGGTCAAATACTGCAAAGCAGTAAAAATCGTAAGTGTCCTGCATAGTAGGCTCTTCTAGAGTTGTTTCTGACATATATATATATATACAATAATATAATTTTATATATATATATATATAGCTAAATTCTAATATTTTGCTCTATTTTATAGAATAATGTCAATTTTAATGCGTTTATTATCTCATTATTTATATCTACATTAGTTCTATCATAAATAAAATATGGTATACGTAAATAACTAAAATATTGAACAAGACTACTATCTATTATAAAAAATTTACGACTACTATCATTATCTATATTTTTTTTAATGGAATTTATATTTGATAAATTTGAGTCTACTAAATATTTTTGAATATTTATATTAGATAAATTATTATTTATTAATGTTGCTAAGTCTGTTTCACTTACTTTATTCAACACAATATGTATAGATAAATCAAACATTTTTTCTTTAATAATATCTTTTATTGTATTTGCTACTCTTAAATTTCCTAAAAAAAATCCAGGACCTAATCCACCATTACGCGCATTATCAAAATTGTATACTCTTGAGAGATTTGAAACACGAGACTTTTGTTTTTGATACAATTGCATCTATATTATAATATAACATTATAATATAATATAATAAATACTTAAAAATACTCTATACTCTGCTTTCTTAAGCTCTTCTTTCCTCAGCTCTTCTTTCCTCGCCTCTTCGTTCCTCGCCTCTTAATTCGCCTCTTAATTCACCTCTTCTTTCCTCGCCTCTTAATTCACCTCTTAATTCACCTCTTAATTCAGCTCTTAATTCAGCTCTTAATTCAGATCTTCTTTCATCCCCTCTTCTTTCATCCCCTCTTCTTTCATCCGCATCATTTTCTATAAATATTTTTAAATAAGGCGTTAAAATCTCTGGATATTCAAATTTATGTTGTAAATACTTATATCCATATTCATTTTTATATTCATTAAACCATTCAGTACCATTACCACCAACTTCTTCTGTATCTAAAATCCAGTCATTTCCATTATAATAATAATATTCTAATAATATCTTATCATAATAATTTATATATTTATTTGTATATTCTGGTGACGATAAGGTTTTTCCAAATTCGGATAATTTATAAGTTATTAAATCAAATGAATATTGATTTTGAAATTTACCTAAAACAAATAAATCATATACACCATTAACTCTGTCATACATTTTAATAGATTTAAGTAAAATCGGAACTTTATTACTTAATATAAAACGTTCGTATAATTTTGTATTTAATAAAGGAGTATCTATTTTAACAATACCTTGTTCTGATATTTCAGTATAATCGTATACAAAATTTTTAGTAGTAATATTAAATCCTAATATAAAATTACTTATAACAATACCAACATTTTGTGTGAAATTTAAAAATTGTGGATATTTATAAGAAGTTGATAAAGGATTATAATAACTACAAACACAACCAAGCCATTTTTTTAAAAATGGCTCTCGAATATAATAACTTATTTTTTGAATATTATTACTTCCATATTTATTCGATATATAAATCCAATTCTTTATTGTTTCGTAAATAATATTTAAAAAAGTGTTGCTTTCGATACCTGTTACATATTGTTCTGCATCACCTACTTTTGCATTTACCATAGCAATACATTTTAATGTATTATTATCTAGTTTAAATATTGGAGAGCCACTAATTCCTTTTGAAATATTAATATTTGCTAAAATAGTAGATGGATAAGATAGTATAAAATTCTTTCTAAAATTTCCATAGTAATTGTTATCTATAATTGTTCCTTTTAAATATGATAAGTTATCATCTAAACCAAGATTTCCTAAAATCATTAAATCTTCACCAATACTAACATTAACATCTCCATAAATATCAATTGTTTGTATGTTAGCAAGAATATTATATTTTGGAGGTGCAAAATTATTTTTATTATAATCTAAATATGGATCATAAATAGCAACACATACATCTGAGTAAACATCATAACCTATAATTCTAAATAATAATTTTACTGATGTAGATTCATCATAATAACAAGTTGCAAATAATACATCTTTATTTTCTTCTTCTATTAAATGATAACATGTTACTAAATATATTTGTTTTACATCATTTAAATATTGATATTTACTATTTCCACTGAATAAAAATCCAGTTGCAATTGAATTTTTAGTATACACATAACATATTGATTTGTTTGTATTATATATGTTATCTCTTGCATTAGTTAAGAATGGAATGATATCTTGTTGAAATTGACCATATTTCAAAAAATATTTTTGTGTATCTGCAATTGACATATTTAATTTATAATTTAAAGAATATGCAGCGTAATCTATAATAGAAGTATTTTTAATGTTAATAGTAGATGAAGTAAAAACTGAAAAAGTTTCTAAATATGTTTTGAGATACATTTGGTAATCTACATCTAAATAAAAATATTTTATAAAAATATCAGGAATATACGTTATACCATTTGAGTCAGTAACATTCCCAGATAAATATTTAACTCTAAACATAAAATCATAAAATACACATATTTTACTTCCATATACATTAAAATCTCTTGAATATGTATTAAAATTAAAATTATATTTACAAAATATATTATTGTTAATATCTATGTGCAAGAATTCGCATATACTAGGGATTTCAGAAAAATAATTATACTCAACGAGTGTAAACTCTTGATCCATAATTGTATTTTTAGTCATATATGACGTGAGTTGATTATTATTAAAATTATATAATAAATAGTTATAGTCATCAAAATATTCTTGTAATTCAGGTGTTATTTCAAAAAAATATTTTATAAGTTCATTTTCTACAATAAATGGTTTTGCAAGGTCTGTATTATTTTCAATTAAAAATTCAAGAAAAATTTGATTTTTGCTATATCCAATATAATTTTTGTCAGAAATATATGTATTAAAATCAAAATTATATTTACAATATAATAATTTTTTTGTAGTTTGATCAAATGCAGCAAAACAAAGAAATTCACCAGAATTTTGAATAATCGTATTCACCATTATTTATAATATATATAAATAAAATTATATAGAATCGTAATCACTATTTTCTTCTAAATAATCATTTTCATTTTCATTATCATTTTCATTATCATTATCATTATCATTATCATTATCATTATCATTATCATTATCATTATCATTATCATTATCATTATCATTATCATTATCAGATGTTTCTTCATTAGACTCACCATTTAATATTTCTTCTATTTCTGAATCTTCTATTTCTGACTCAGTTTCATTATCAATATTAAAATGGTTATAAAATATATTATTCTGTTGATGATAATGAATATATTTATATGTTAAATGGTCTTTTAAGAAATCACTTGTATTTTCATTAAATAAAATATGATTATTGTTAAAATCATGTGAAATTTTTAATCTTCTTAATTTACCATCTTTACAAAAAGTTTTCCTATAAATTAATTTAATTCTACTAAATAGTGGATTAAATGTTTGAAATTTTTTTAATTTTTTTTCTAACTCACAAATAGATTGAATTTTTACACTAGATATTAGCGAATATTTGTTGCGCATATATAAGATAAAATATGGTTGAAATATTTTTACTAAATTATTTTTAGAATATGTTTTTTCAATTATAATTTTTTTTTCTTTACATTTATTTTTGTTAAAAATATTTATCATATTCATAATATTATTATACATGATTTCTGTTGTTGTATTTTTAACATAATTTTCTATAATTATTTCCCTCAATAAGTATTCATACTTACTTAAAAAAATAGTAATACTAAAATTACAATCATGAAATTTAAAAAAAAAATCAGTATATGTTATATTCGAAGCTATATTTGTTTTTTCTTTAATAAAATAATAAATATAATATAAAATATTTTTACCAAAAGGTAAATTATTATATGGATTCTTAATACATAATGGATTAGAAAAAAACCCTTGAGGATTTGTTAATGACATATTTATAATTTTCAATAAATCATATATTTTAAATAAATATCTGGAGTTATCTTGATAAATAGAAATAACATTTTTTTCATTTTCTCGAAGTTCATTTAATATCATATCTGTATTGACCACAATAGATGCTTTTTTAAATTTATATATATATGCAAAACGATTCAATACATGATACACACTCTGAATTTTATTAAAATATGAAAAAAATTCTTCTTCTTTATATCCTTTTATCATAAAGGAATTCATACCCTTTTTAAATAATTCAAATTTACTTTTATATAAAGGCATTGATTCGTCATTTATACTTTTATTGAATAAAAAAAAACATCTTATGGTTGAGTCCATACCTTCTATATTCATAAAAAAAATATTCTCTATTTTTAGTATTTTATTTATAATTACTTGAAAGGTCATCATAAAATAGTATAATAATTCATATTTAATATTTAATTTATAAATATTAAAATTTTAATTTTCTTCTTCTGTTTCCGATTCTGTGTCTGACTCTTGTAATTTCAATCTATCTGGAAGGTCCTCTCTGAAAATATAACCATCCTTGGCATCTTTATGTCTAAATTCAAATTTGCCTTCGATATATTTTCCCAGTAAATCATACCGAAAAATTCTACCATTATGTGTTTTATCTACACCAACTAATAACCAATAAGTGGCATTTGATAAATATGGCTTCTTTACAGGTTCCATGATGTATATCGATTGTGCTTTTAATTATTTTCATTTATTTGATTTCATTTTTTTTCCACCTTTTCAAAAGTGGAGCCAAAGCCAAATTATACAAACTTGTATATTTTTTTTACTTCACGAAGTGTCTCTCCATATCCTTCTTCCCTACTTGACTCGTATTTTTGTTGGTTTGGCTCCACCTTTTCAAAGGTGGATTTAAAATCCTGGATTATAATCATTATCATTACCCATATCCTCTGCATGAATTGTGATAACATTATTCTGGACCGCAATCTTATTTGCACCACATTTATCATCAGGATTCTGTGTTTCTCCAAAGAATTTTTCTATTTCTTCATGAGTATCCATAGGTTTATATTCACTGGCAGACTCAAGCTTCTGCATTTCTTGAATATTCAGTATCACTTGGAACGCACTTGTTCCGAAGAAACCCTCTTGACCACACATCACATTTGCTGAAATACCACGAAGTGTATCTAGTTCTGCATGTTTGGCTGCCTTCAAGAACATTTCAGGAGTCTCTTCAAAAGAGGCTTTGGCAATTGGACCAATATTATCATTATTGATACCATGTCTGAAGATTGAAATCATTTTCTCGGTATATGTCATTCTGTCTACCAAAACACTATAGTTATGAAAGTTAATGTAGGTTCCATCAAACTCTACAACCTCTATCAACTCATTGTAAATGGCTTGTCTTGCTGCTTCAATACCAAGAACATTGTATATTTCTACAATATCGTTACTCGTGGTCCTATTGTTGTCAATAAAGCTCAAACCAAGTACATCTAGTAAATTGGTACCAATAGTATCTAGTACCCAAATATCTTCCTTTTTATATATGCCATTATGCTCCACCATATTATCAACAACTTTTCGAAGAATTACTTTTCTAATTCCTTTGATGCCTCTAAGGACTACATTTTGTAGCAACTGATCTTGGAAATTCTTGAGAATGTAAATATGGTCTGATTGGTCAAGAGGATTTACCTTGGTTTTATTTTGTCCTTTACCACCATTCTTTAACACCTCATTCATTCTAATTCTAAATATTAATTTATCAGAATTGAAATCCGAGTAGACACAACTAATTTGGTCTTCAAAACAACTCTTAAGAGTGAAATTAACATCGTCCATTGTAATATTTTTCTCAAGCATTACTTCTGGGTCCATCTCCATACGTATAACCCACTTCGACTTTTCATTTTCGTCACTCTGCAAAGATACATCATTACATTCATCAACCATATTTTCGAAAGCCCTGTATTGCTCAATAGTGTTCTTATCTTCAGCAATGAGCGAGTTCAAGTCATCTGGGTCAAAGCATACTTGCACACCCTTGACAATTTCTTCAAGTTTTGTGTGCTCTAACATGTACATAATGGTCTGTGCTTTCTCTTTACTTCTTTCGTCTTCGTGATTCAAGTAAATACTGAGCGATGGGTTCTTAATTTCACTAGATAGAGATAAGATTTCCTCAATTCTTGGCACACCACGAGTGACGTTGGATTTAGATGCTACTCCAGCAAAATGAAAAGTATCAAAAATCGCAAGACCATTATAGATGTCAAATGTTCTTGTATCTTTTATTGTAAGATCATAAGCATAATTTGTTGTATTAGGAACTTCCTCAATTTTTTCAATTTTGTCAAATAATACATCTTGATAATTATTACCTTTTGTTTGCATAACAATTTTTCCATCAATTTCATTAGGAATAAAAGTAGCTTTTCTATTGATATCAAATTTAGGCATATAAGATTCAAACATTTTTAATTTATCTTGCTTATATTGCAATTTTATATTTAATAAAGGTGCTAGTTTTTTTGCTTGCATATTTTTAACAATTAATGTATAAATTTGATGTATATTTTCACTTAATGTTCCTCTATTGTTTGTTTGTGTTTTCTTGCATTTATAAATATAACTATAAACACCTAAAATATTTAACATTTGTTGCACATCCATCAATAAATTTTTAGAAACAGAAGCCATATTTATATTTTTACTTTTAATATCTATACAACCATCACCTCCAATATATGCATCCAAGAAACCCAAGATACATTCTTTGTTAGAGAAGATTATTTTATCAGATACAAATTTATTATGACTTAGCTTTCCACAGAATGATTCTAAAATACGACACAATATGGTATTATAAATTCGCAAATCTTGACTTGTCCATCCTTGTTGGCATTTATTTTCATGTCTATAAATTTTAGTAGTAATATTCCATTTTTCACAAAGTTCTAAGATAGGTTTAAAATATTCAGAATCATTATTGGAAATAGAAACTTGGAACTTTGTCATGCAACCTTCTGATGCATATGCGCCTAATAAATAACCAAAATTGTAATCTAATTCAATATTTTCTGGTATTTGATAGTTGCACATATTTGTCTGCTTTGTGTAAACACAACCAGGTGTAAAGGTTGTTTTTGACTTGCAACCATTTCTCAATTTATCACTTACTTTGGCAACAAACGAGTCACTTCTTTTATAAGGCAGTATAAATGTTTTATCAGAATGATTTGACCACCATTGATGTTCATGCATCACCGATTTTGCTTTTTCTATTTCTGAGCTATACATATATTCTGTTGGCGACAAAACCTCTTTCAAATCCAAACTACTTGATTCATTAAAATCAATTTGTTTTAAGCTTACAGGTAAATAGTCACCAACTTTTAATTCAGAACCTTCTGATGCAATAATTTTACCATTTACTAATTTTAAGAACGACTTTGCCTTTGTTGCAATAACTTCGCGATTTTCATTTGTTGTCACCTTAAGCATCGTATTCGTTCCATCTTTGTTTATAACTGGATGTCTAGTGACTGCTTCTATTTCTTTCCAGACAATTTCACCATTTTCGGTACAAGATGGGATTTCATAATATTCACTCATTTCAGCATAAGTGGTGTCATTATCTTTGTAATATTCAAGATTTTTTGGCATCTTGATATGTTTTTCAATAAATTCTCCAATCTGTACTTTTTGAATATTTCCTTCTCGGTTCCTTACGATAATAGGTGTCTCAAATGTTACTGAATTTAAAGTCATCTGGGTTGATACCTCGCCAATGCTCTGACCAGCAATCATACCCACCATTTCTCCAGGTGCGACAATGGCCCTTTTATAATCCATTGTAATGGTATCTAGAAGCAAGGTAAGTGCGGCTCTGTTGAAACGCTTTACAATAAGAAGGTCCTTTGGTGATAAATAATAATAATATAGTGTCTTGAAAAGCTCTGTTGGAGGAGCATAATAAATCTTTGTTAGATTCTCATAATAATGCTCAATCATTTCCAAAGCCTCGAGTAATGTAATATCAACTAGTGATGCTATGGAAATATTGCACTGGCCTTGAATATTGCCAATAATATAGTAAAATGCAACTGGACAATTCACAACAGAGTCTCCTTTGTTTTTAAATACATATTTAATAAGAGCCTCGCGCTTTTCAATCATCATATCAATATATTTCTGTGTCTTGTCCATGAAATCTACCAACTGCTTCTTGTATCGTGAATTTACGTTCTTCAAGAATATGTTACTTAGTGTCTTGATTTTGCCTGTTTCCTCTGGAACAAGGAAATGAGCGTAAATATCTTGAGTGCTCATAGAGACCAAAGGAATTGATTGATTTTCTACTTTAATAGTATCAATGTTATCATCACCATAAGCAAATTGTACAATCTTATTTTTATTTGTGCGAATCGTCATATCGTAGCTAACCATTAAGTCTTCTAGACCTTTAATAAGTCTGCGCTGGATATAACCTGTTGTTGAAGTTTTTACCGCGGTATCAATAAGACCAACACGACCACCCATAGCGTGGAAGAAGAGTTCTTGAGGGGAAAGACCATTAATATAAGAACTCTCCACAAATCCACGTGCTCCTGGCGAGTCATCATATTTTGTAAAGTGTGGCAGAGTTCTATTATCGAAACCATAAGGAATACGTTTTCCATCTACGTTTTGCTGACCCAAACAAGAAATCATTTGCGAAATATTCAAGTCGGAACCTTTGGAGCCCGCATTGACCATGATGACAAATCGATTGTCTTTGTCCAAAGACTTGAGACCAATCTTTCCAGCTTCTGATGTAGCTTGATTTAAAATACTATTCACTTGTGTCTCGAATTCCTCCTCATTGGTCTTGCCGGTATTATTTTCAAAGATGCCGATTTGCACCTGATCAATTAAATTCTTGACATCTGTTTTCTTCTTGGTAATGACTTGAACAATGTCGTCGTTGGTTTTCTGATCAGAAATTAAATCACTAATTCCAACACTGAATGCAGTGGATTTCATGTATTCGGTCACCACATTTTGCAGATCATCTACAAACTTGGCGGAGGCCATGTTGCCGAAATCATTGCAAACACGTTGTAGCAGTCCTTTGGTGCCTGCACCTAATACGCTCTTGTCCATCTGTCCTCTTACATATTTGCCATTTTTGATTTCAAGGACAGCATTGGAGGTTTTTGGGTCGTCTTTGTCCTCTTTAAATGCCTTGGTTTTATATTTCATTGATAAGGGTGGCATGATTTGACTCATAATATCGAAATTTGTAATGCCACCCTTTTCTTTTATATTTTCTAGTAATTCGCGCTCATTTACTCTGTCATACATCATGAGTAAATTCATGGCTTCGCGAGGTTGGAATCGAATATTTGGTCTTGTGAATTGATACGAACCAAGCATTGAATCTTGATAAATACCAATAATCGATGAGTTATTTCCTGGGCTGATTATTTGATATGGTACTGCAGCCAAATTTCTTAATTCTGCTTCGGACTCGGGGTCCTGCGGCATGTGTAAATTCATCTCATCCCCGTCAAAATCGGCGTTGTAAGGCTTTGTCGGCCTAATCCCAAAGGTTTCCCAGAGGGCCGGACTGTATCTTAAGCAAACTCAGGATGGCTAATCCTTCATTGTTCACCAACATCCGTTCAGTCTCTGAATGCCAACCATAGTCTGCCAAACGACATTAGGCTGTAACACTGCTCATTATCCAATCCTTCACATTATTACCATTGGGTACGATTATTAATCGTGTTCCTCACAAAAGTTTCCAGTTGTGAGTGGTAGTGAAGGCTCTAAGGAACTTCAAGCAACAAGATGTTTCGCATCCACTTTTGGGAAAGGTGGAGCCAAATATTATTTTAATTGGCTATTTAAGTGGAGCTGTTTTGGCTCCACCTTTCCCAAAGGTGCACACTAGGAGGTAACACGCTTTTAACGCCTCCTGTTGCCGACACAAAGTCTATCGGCCACGTTCATTCTGAATGTATCACCTCGCGTCATGATGCGAGCAATATGACACATCATACTCATTCTATGTAGTGTAGGTTGCCTATTAAATAGGATGGCATCTCCGTCCATCATATGACGATGTACGATGTCGCCTTCTTCAATAGCAATGGAATTTCTATCTAAATAGTAGCGCAAGGTAATCACCTCACCATTTTTCTTTTCCAAATTCTTTGCACCTGGCCACACATCCGCGCCATTTTGCACCAACTTGGTCAAGAACGCCTTATTAATACTATTTACTACTACTGGCTTAGTGATATTCTTGGCAATTTTCAAAGGAATCCCTAATTCTCGAATGGAAATATTTGGGTCAGCAGTAATGACCGAACGCGCACTAAAATCCACACGTTTCGCCATCAAATTGCCTCTCATGCGCCCACCTTTTCCATTCAAGCGGTCCTTAATGGATTTCAAAGGGCGACCAGATCTCTGTGCAACTGCAGCCACACCAGGAATCTTATTGTCTACCTGGGTCGCCACATAATATTGCAACACTGTCGTCCAATCGTCAATCACATTTGCCGGCGCATTGTTCGTGATTTTCTCCTGAAGGGTCTTGTTCGTCTTGATTATATTTACTAAAATATGACTCAAGTCATCTTCAGAACGCTGTTGAGCATCATGTTTTACAGATGGCCTCACTGCTGGAGGTGGCACAGACATGACCTGACATATCATCCAATCTGGTCTGGAAAACACAGGACTGAAACCCATAAAGGTAACATCATCGTCTGATATGCGTTTGAAATTCTTCAACGTCATTTCAGGTGTCACTTTTATAATAATAGGCTCGGCATCCTCACCTTCATTTTTCCACTCAGCAAAGATCGTTGCTAGACCTTCCTTGCGAACAGATTTAGGTTGTAATGTTCCGCACCCGTCTTCGCTGTCATCTCCGCAACGTTTTACTTTACTACATAACGCAAATACATATTTCCATCGCGCCTCGCCTTGTAACTTTAGCGCTTGTTTATATTTATCTTTGCTGATTAAAAGTTTACTACACTTAAAACAAACACACCTCATACATTTCATAATTGTAGTTAAGTATTGAATATAAAATACTGGCCTTGCCATCTCAATATGACCCGCATATCCAGGCGTTTGCATATAATCAAGACCATCTGTTGGACAAATAAGGCCCGGTTCTAAAACACCCATTCTAGGGTCAAATAACCCACCAATCACCGGTTTATTATTTATATAGGTATCGCGACTGGTAATTTCAGCAACAGACCCCTTTCTAATTTCTTCTGGCGATTGGATACTAAATTGAATTCCAATAACTTTAGAACAATGGATCGGTTTACTATTGGAAGTTGCGAACTTAGACATCTCTTATAATATAGTATAATACATTTATATTGTTTTTATATATATCAATTTTTTTTAAAAAAAAATTATTCGTATAATTTATAATGGACTTTGAAACTAAACTTTATATTATTATTGTAATTGTAATTTTGATTACTTTAAGAACATTTATTGATCTTTTCTATTCAACAAATTTTAAACAATATGATAATAAAGAGGATCAGGCAAAAGCTGACAAAGCATATGATCAATATATGTATGTAAAATCATTTTTAGATGTACCACTTGTATTGCTCTCTATCTTTTTATTATTTAATATAAATTTCAATGTTAAACTTTATTCATTTATATTTTTCAGTTTTTTTTATATATTTATTGATCATTATTTAGAATATTTAGATATTCCATTTGATGAAAATTCAGCTTATTTTATAGAACGATATTTCCCTTTACTAGCAGATTTAATACTTTTAATATCAGGGTTGTATATTATATTCAAAATTTTTTATGTTAAATAGACGCCTGTATACTTTTTTATTCAAATATTTTTGAATAAAAAAAATTGATTTTGATTTAAAAATAAAAATAAAAGGTACAATATACAATAATGCCTCGTGATAGCCAAACCAAATCATCTAAGAAGGATCAAAATAAATTTTCTAAAAAAGATTCTTCTAAAAAAGAAGAGCTAAGAAAAAAAAGAAATGCTGACTCTGATAGTGACAGCAATGATGGAAGCGATTCAGAAAGCGATGAAATGGATGTTCAAGAATATCGCAAATTTCTGTCTAAAATATTTCCTTCAAAACATCTTTCAGATAAAATTAAAGCCACTGATAAAATAAAAAAAGTTATTAAAGAAGACGATGATTCTGAAGAGGAAGAAAAAGTTGTCAAGAGAAAATCTAAAAGGTCTAAAAAACAAGTCGTTGAATCAGAAGATGAAGAAGAAGAGAGTGAATGGGAGGATGAGGAAGATATAAAAAAGAAAAAGCTCTCCAAAAAAAAATCTAAAAAATCTAAAAAATCTAAAAAAATAGAGGAAGATGAAGATGAAGATGAAGATGAAGATGAAGATGAAAACACTAGCAATAATAAATTAAATATTATATTTACTATAGGCGGTGTTGATGAGGAAGATGAGGATGATTCAGACTATGAAGACTATGAGGATGAAGAAGACGTAACAGAAGACGAAGATGAGGACGTCTCTTCAGACGACGAAGACGAAGACGAAGACGAAGATGAGGAAGAGGACGAAGAAGAGGAAGAAGAGGAAGACGAAGAAGAGGAAATTGTCAAGAAAAAGTCTAAGAAAACGGATAAAAAGAAAAATATTTCTGAAGTATCTGAAACCTCTAGTGAAGCACTTAGACAATTAAAAGAGCTTCTAGAAAAAAATCCAAAGGATAAATCCATTCAAAAGTGTATTGATGTCTATGAAAAAGAAATCAAAATAGAAAAATCAAAGAAAGAAAAAAAGCAAAAAAAACAAAAAGCAAAAAATTTGCGAATATTCAGAAGAATCATCAAGGATAAAAACACAATGAATGATTTTGCATTCTATGAAAAACTAGAATTAGAAAACCAGAAAAAACTTATCAAGGAGCTAAAAGAGATCAACAAGATTACTCGCATTGAAAAACCCTACAGAATGACACTCTTAGAGTCGACTATTCCTGTAGAATTCAAAGCAGCTGCAATGAAGAAAATAAATTCATTGAAATATATGGATCCTGGATCAGGAGACTTTTATAAAATCAAAAACTGGGTAGATACTTTCATGCGTATTCCATTTACAAATTTTGATAGTTTGCCATTATCTATTGAAGATGGTGTAGATAAATGTCACGATTTTATGGAAAACGCGCAAAAAATACTAGATAATGCGGTGTATGGTCTCAATGATGCGAAAATGCAAATCATGCAAATGCTTGGGCAACTTTTGACAAATCCAAAGGCAATTGGAACTGCTATTGCTATTCATGGGCCACCTGGTACAGGCAAAACCAGTTTAGTAAAGGAAGGTATCAGTAAAATTTTGAATAGACCATTTGCATTTATTGCGCTTGGTGGTGCTACAGATAGCAGTTTTCTAGAAGGCCATGGTTACACGTATGAAGGTAGTACTTGGGGTAAAATTGTTCAAACATTGATTGATAGTAAGTCTATGAATCCAGTGTTTTACTTTGATGAATTAGACAAAATTAGTGATACTCCTAGAGGTGAAGAAATAGTGGGTATATTAACCCACTTGACAGATACATCTCAGAATTCACAATTTCACGATAAATATTTCTCTGAAATTAATTTTGATTTGAGTAAATGTTTGTTCATCTTCAGTTACAATGATGAATCAAAAGTCAATCCAATTTTGAAAGACAGAATGTATAGAATCAAGACAAAAGGGTATAGTGGAAAAGAAAAGGGTTGCATCTCAAGTAACTATTTGTTACCAAAGATCAGAGAACAAGTAAAATTCAATGAAGAAGATATTATTATTCCAGATGATGTTATAACTCATATTATTGAAACGCATTGTAACAAAGAAGATGGAGTCAGAAACTTGAAGCGTTGTCTTGAAATTATTCATACAAAACTAAATTTGTATAGATTAATGAAGCCAGGATCCAACCTATTTGAAGGAGAAATGTCTTTAAAAGTAGAGTTTCCTTTCAAGGTAACAAAAGATGTAGTAGATAAATTAATTAAAAAAGAAAATGACGGCTATTGTGCTATCGCAAGTATGTATCTTTAAGAATATAAAAACAATGTAGAGTAAAAATTTGGTAATATAAAAAGTAATGAATATAAATTATTTTTTATTGGTGATAGAAAAAGTATAATAGTATAAGTATAATAGTATTTTTTCCCTCTTTCTCTCTACACATTGTAAGAGATTCCAACGATTTTGTTCTTAAAAAGTTCTTTACATGTGTAGGGCTACTCTCTCTTTTTTTGTTGGGAAAGTTTTTTCAGAATTTCAAAAATGGACAAAAATAAATGTCCAAAAATCGAAAAGCCAGAATACTTTCTAAAAAACACCGACCCTTGTGACCATAATTGAATTTTATGGTCTGGTTACCAAAAAAATAATTTCCAAAACGTTATGATAACTTTTTTCTCAAAAATATAAAAAATAATTTTGGGGATTTTTATATATCCAAATATTAAGGAGAATGGAAGTATTTTTGTCCCAAAAAATCCCTCAAAATTTTGTTTGTACATTATGTCACTATAATACATGTAATAAAAAAGATTTTAATAAACATTTATTGACTAAGAAACATATTTTCAGTAACAATGGAAATAAACTGGAAATAAAATCCCATTTTTTTTATTGTGAATGCGGAAAAAAATTTATTACGAATGGTGGTCTTTGGAAACACACAAAAAAATGTGGAAATAACGATCATAATTTCAATAATATTGACATTACAAATGTTCAAATGCTTACCAATATGGTTTTTGAAGTTGTAAAACAAAATAGTGAAAGTCAAAAACAAAACAGCGAAACTCAAAAACAAAATCAAGATCTAATAAATAAATTATATGAATTATCTAAAAATACCCAAATAACAAACAATACTACAAATATGAATTCACACAACAAATCATTTAATTTAAATGTATTTTTGAATGAAACATGTAAAGATGCAATGAATATTACCGACTTTATAAATTCTCTCCAATTGCAACTGAGTGACTTGGAAAAGGTCGGAGAACTGGGATATATCGAAGGTATTTCAAATATTATTATAAAGAACCTGAATGCATTAGATGTAACTCTAAGACCTGTTCATTGCACTGATAAAAAGAGAGAAACAATGTATATCAAAGATGAAGATAAATGGGAAAAAGAAGATGAAAACAAAACCAAATTGCATAAAATGGTAAGACGAATTTCCAACAAAAATATAGATTTAATTTCCAATTTTAAATTGTTACATCCTGAATGGAAAAAAATCACATCCAAAGTGTCGGATCAATTTAATTCAATTGTTATAGAGTCTATGGGAGGTGCAGGGGATAATGATTTTGAAAAAGAAGAAAAAATCATTAAAAAGGTAGCAAAAGAGGTTTTTATAGATTCCACCTTTAAGAAAGGTGGAGCCAAAATATAACCAAAATATAAGTAGGTTTTAACCACCTTTTTACTACGTTAGTGATTACCATATTGTATTTGTATTATGCCACCACATACCATTTCCTTTCTTTACATCATATATTGCTCTGAATATTTCTGAACGTGATAACGGCACATTACATCTATATTTATCTAGTGGATGAGGATTTGTTTTTAATTGAGCTCTCAATGCTTTCTTTCCAACTTTTTGTCTTTGTTGGAAAGCAAAATAAGTATAAAATCCTTCATAAGACAAATAACGAATAGGTATTAGATCTTCATTTTTATCTTGGAAATCTTTCAAATATTCATCACATATAGCCAATGCAGATATATCTGCAAGACTTTCACCAATACCAATAGATGCATCATATGTAATACCATCCCTCTTGCAAAAATCTTCATATTGTTGAATAACATCCTCTTGAATGGCTTTATACTTTCTTTTATCTACTTCAGTCCACCAATCATTAAGATTTCCATCGAATCCATATTTACTACCAGTATCATCAAAACCATGCGACAATTCATGAGCAATTGTGTCGCCAAGATGTGCCAAGTTATATTCAATACCACGCTCATCCAAGTCCACAAATGGTTTTTGTATATATCCCAAATTTATATAAATAGAATTTTTGGTTGGTGTATATGAGGCATTTACAATATATGCTTGTGTTCCTATCATTTTAACTGGGTATTGTGTCCAATCCATCAACGGAATGTCAATAGTAGGCTTACCTACTAATTCAACAAATCGGTAGTGTCTCCACTCATTTATTTTTTGCATATTATCATATAATAATGTTCCATAGTTCAAATCTGGATCTTCTCTAAGACCTTCGGGTTTACCATACACAAACTGAAAATGATCTAGTTTTTTCAAAGCATATCTTTTTGTTGATGGTTGCAACCATGTATTTCTCTCCAATATGCGTTTAAAAACAAGTTTCAGATCATCACATAATATTTTAACATATTGCATTGCTTCTGGATTCTCATATTTTTTCACATATTCATTTGTAAAAAAAGTATTAAATGGAACTGACATATATAGAGCAGCACTAACTGAGTCGCTTCTATTTATTTTTTGTTGTCCTCTTTCAAATTCACCTTTAAACTTGAAAATGATATCCTCCCAGTCACGTGTAATACGCACTATTCTTTTCAACAATATAAATAACCAAAAAGTTTTCCATTTAGGCGTATTCCAATTTTTCAAAAATATATCAGTACTACATTTTAGATAACTTAAACTACTAGTAATAAACGATTCAGGCGCTCTTTTAAAACCCATATGTTTTGTAAATTCAGGCCAATCAAACCCATATGTTTTCAATGCTTCACTAGTAGTAACTTTATTATACAAATTATTTGGATCTTTTACTACAATACCAGGACATCCAAACGCGTTAATAAGTTCAAGTTCAATATCAAAAATATCTTGAGGATTATATTCATTTTTTCCCAATAATACATTAAATATATCTTTAATATATTTTTTGAACGCCTCTCTATATTTTCTTTTATATTCTACTTCTGTACCATCGTCAAAATAAACACTTATATCTACTATCTCAAAATTATGTCCACCGACATATGACGTGTATATTTTGGTATTTTTCTCGTCTGGTTGTAAAGACCATGAAAATGGCGCACTTGTACTTGTCATCTCATCATTATTAAAAAAAGCAAGTAATTTCCAAGGATTGTTCTCTGTAAATAATGCATCAATAGTTTTAACTGCTTCTAAAGCTAATTTTTTAGAATAACCCTTGGGATTCATTTCAATAACAGACTTGCGATAGTTTTTCAAATTTTTTGATAGTTTGTCATGATGACTCTTGGTATATTCTACAATAATTTCATCTAATTCTGTATATACACGATCTTGTGTTAAACGAAAATCATCCACTTGAACAATGTATTTTTGTTGTTCTTTTACATCAACGTCTTTTAACCATTGATAGTTGATATAATCATAAAAATCATTCTCTGGTTTAATACTATTAGGTGAAAACTTACTTAATAGTTGTTTAACAAATTTTTTTTTTCTTTTTGAAATAGAATTTTTATCGTTTCTTAAACTTTTGCTAAATTTTTCTTCAAATGCTTTTAATCCAATAGGACAAATAACAATTTTGTTTTTTTTTGTACTATTTATTCCCTTTATTCCCCTTTTTCCCTTTTTTATTGTTGAAGGCATATATATATATATATATATACAAATTATTATACATATATATTTTTATAGTAAATTATAAATATTTTTGTAGTGTGAAATTAGTATTCAGAATAAGGGACATTATTACCACCGCGTTGTATTAAATAATTGTATTGTTCTCCTGTCATCGCTGCACATCCTTGGCTGTTACTATATGTATTGGGACAAAACTCTGGTGCAAAACGTGTATTAGCAAAAAAGTCCAATTGTCCTTCAGGTAGAGGAAGTTGTTGTTTAGGTCTAGCTAAAAATTCTTTGACTGCAGGATTCAATGGTTGACCAGGTGTAACAACCATATTAGGAGCCATCCATGAAGAAGTGTCCACAGAGTTATTTATAGAGAGGTCATATGGAGAAGATTGACCATAATTGGTATTTGCGCCTGCAAAACCTTCTTTACTAGTTACTGATACACCTGGATTCTTTTCTTCTTCTTTCATATTTGGTTGTTCCATTCCTTCAATTAATGCATAAGGATCATGACATCCACCATAAGTATGGCCTAATAATATTATAATAACCGCGACAAAAAGAATAGACATTGTGGAAATCATACTATACATATTTCATAGATAATAATTTTTGATCGCTTTTTTCTAAAAATAGATCAACAGCCGCATTATAATCGTAAAATTGAATATTTTCAATAGTAAAAGTTTTTCTATCTGTTAATAAATGATACAACTTATCATGTTTTTCATGTATTTTTACTTTGTTACAAGTACCCAACGTAGATGAAACCTGTGTTTTTTCGTCGTTGAAAACTAAATTAGGGCCTCCAAAAATTACAATTTTTTCTCCTAAAATATACTTATATTGTTGACTCAAATTTGAACCATGAATAACGACAATACCATATACTTTTTCACCATTTTGCAAATACTCGCCTACAATAATGTCTTTTATTTGTTTATATTTGCCATTATGAAGTCTGATTCTAGTAGAACCTTCAAATCCGCCATCTAATTCTGAATGAATCTCTTTCAGCTCATTTAATTTGATATATTCATTATTCATTACTTCTTTAATGCGACCTTGAAAAACTTCACCCCCTTGAAAAACTTCACCCCCTTGAAAAACTTCATCCCAATCTGTAAATACAATATTATGAATAACAATAGTTTTATTGGAAGTATTCAAACAATACAAATAAGGTTCATGATATTTCGCGCATTTTATAGAATCAGGATGTTTAGATACAGGCATCCATTTCCCTTTATAGTTCACAATATGGGTATCGGAAACGATTATTCCATCTAAATTGTACATAATAGAACCTTCAGCCTCAACTTGCATACATGCAGTCACTTCATTATTGTTTTTCAATATATCACCCACCTTCATTTCAGAAATCCTTTTTGTTGTTCCATCATGCAACACAATAGATGTATTTTTATCAAAACATTTTAAACGAGGTATTTTATATCCATAAATACCTAAAGTTTCACCCATAAATGCTAATATTAAAGCAAATGGCACAGCCATTAATAAAAAAATACTACTCATTACACCAGCAACAGGCCAAGTAAATGGAATAATCCATAATATAATAATAAGGATTGCTAATGCGATCAATATATTAGCAATAAATTGTGCAATAGCCCCCAGTAATGATTTTAATGAATAATATGCACCTAATGCACTGAATAATACTGCAGTCATTGTTCCTTGCATTTTACCTAAAATGTCTTTTGCTCCTAAAATAATTTTTTGTATAGGAGCCATGATATTTAACAATCTACTTATAATGTTTTTAACAACTCCTTCTACAACACTACGAATCCTATCAAATACAACACGAACTGATTGAACTCCGTCATTCAATTGTGTAACTACACTATTAAACATATCAATAATATAAGTATAAGGCGACACAGCATTTCCTGTAATACTGGATAAAATTTGTTGTGTACAATAGTTGAAATTTTCTTGAGTATAATCAAAGGCAGATACTCCCTCAGGATGAGTTATGTAACCAGCATAAGGTACAACTGAAAGATTACATCTTTGATTTGGCCAATCTTGAGCAATTTCTGCAGCATTGCTTGCTGTCATACAATAAGAAACAATCAGAAATAATATGATAGTTGCAATAATAAATAAAAAAACAGATCCGCCATACTGATCTATATACCCTAATTTTTCATATATATGTATTAATTTTTTTAATCCAGGATTACTATCCATATAAATATACTTTTAAAAAAATATGCATTTTAAAAGTATATAAACTCTAAACTAATTTATTTTATCAAATAATCATCCCAGTCCCAGAAAGTTTCATTTCCTATTTTTATCTTATGATCACTTGTAATTAAACAACTAAACCAATCTGATGTTACATCGGATACTAATTTTGCCTTAGAATATTTTTCTACTGGAATAAATGAACCAGATGTATTGTCATATATGTAATGTGATCCGGTAACATAAATATCTGTTCCATTAATACCAGCACCTTTTATTACATAGAATGGTATAGCATTCTTCTTGTTGTCTATTTTCATAATGGATTCAATTGTAGAACCATTTTTCAAAATATCTCCTAAATCAAGATCTTTCATATACTTTATTTCACTATTTTGTAGTTGAACAAGAGTATGTGGATGAAAACATTTTCCTATTTTTGAAACAAAATTAAATCCTGACTCCATAGTCTTAATACTGCCTTCTAAAATATACATGACACTTACCATTATTCCAGTTGCTTTACCAAGAATATCCCTTATTCCAATACTAATTTTTTGAAATTCAATTGTTAATATAGAAAAAGAACCAAAAATAGATGTAAAAATATTTGGAATAAATGTACGCATTTTATCAAACATACCTCGGACTGAATTTAATTGTCCTACTAAATCACCAATTGTTCCACCAATTGTAGTGACTATAAATGTAAGTGGTTGTAATAGATACTCCATATAGCTACTTTGCATGGTTTGAATGCAATATGCAAAATTCTCGTTAACATTATCTGCTAAAGGCATAAACATAGGATTACACCTATATAAAGGCCAATTTTCCTTTATTTCCACATATTGGCTATAATAAAAAATCCCTAAAATATAGAATACAAATAGTACATTTATATAGAGAAAATTGAACCAATTTTTTCCAGAAGGCATAACTTATATTATAAATATAATATTTTTCGGATTGTTTACTTTATATACAATTTATTCAATGACGATATCTACGAGTTTTTTTATGTCTTCTTCCTCTGCTTTTTTTGGTTCTGCGTCTAGTTCTTCTTCGTTTAGATCCTCCTTTTACAGATGCTTTATTATCAAATTCACCCGCCGCTTGCGCTCTAACATTACTTTCTGCGACTTTTGCAAGTAATGGATTGACATCCATAATAGTAGTATCTGTACGTTGTATTGCAATAGTGCCTCCTCCTCCTCTTCTTATTTTTCTTCTTCTAATACCTCCAATTTTATTTACTGCTGATTGTGTATTATTCATATTGGATACTTTCAAATAAGCAGATTCTTGTGGTGAAGTTGCACCAGCCATTAAAGGTGCTCGTTGTGGTTCTGGTACTAAAAAATTTACTGGCATTTTTACTATATAGTTATATTTTAAAAATAACAAAATTTTAGGTTTAAAAAGAAAATAATGAATATCAAGTATAGATAGAATGGACGATAAACAACGTTTGCAGTTAGCGAATATGATTCAGACAAATTCTGTAGAAGATCAAACCGAATTAATACGTAACTTAAAGCATAGTCAGGTATTAAGAAATGAAATCAATACTATGATTTTAATAAAAGCTAAACATCGTAATAATGAAGAAAAGATTGCTGAAGAATGTATAAATGAATGCGGATTTTTGTATACTTATTACACTGATATTTTCAACAAAGTAAAAAAGGATGAAATAGATATTCATATTTTAAATAAATTTTTAGATGTATTAAGACAAATAGAAGATGGTGAAGTAGATCAACACGAAGGTTCTTTTTTAGTCGGTACCTTGCTAAAAGAGTTGTATATTGATAGTGCTTTAAAAAAGGCAGACAAATTGGATGCAGAATCAGAAAAAAGAGTAGAACCTAAGCATGCTGAAAATAATATTTCTTGGAAACAATTCAAGAGGATGAAACTATGATAGAAGGTGTAAAATAAGCTCCGGTTAATCCACACATGGTAATATCAAAACGCGCCAAAATAGCATAAGGATGTTTATTTACTTCAACCCATTTGTCAAGGTGAATACTATTTTGTGGTTTAATTAAAAATTTACTACATTTAGAATTGACAAGAAGACTATTATCAGAATTAGCATATGGATATTCTAACAAATATTTACAATTTATACATGATGGTTTCAATACATCTTTGTAAAATCTAATAGAT